>Ga0208645_1000084_pt1 | contig 152215 bp, 126 predicted proteins | sample VirMetDEL_Sep_01_FD_184519 | JGI IMG/M metagenome (GOLD analysis project Ga0208645, IMG submission 184519) | Aqueous microbial communities from the Delaware River and Bay under freshwater to marine salinity gradient to study organic matter... | ecosystem: Environmental > Aquatic > Marine >...
CAAGGTTAATTCATCAGAGCGAACTTCGGATAACCTTAAAACATTGGTTATCCGGCATTCTTTACTTCAGAAAAAGAACGGCAGAGTATGGATTGTGTTGGAGCTGAATTCGTGGGGATCCCTCAGGCTCCGACCCCTTTTTCCCCTTTTTCCCACCCCTTTTTCCCTCAGCCCCTTAACATTCATCACCTAAAGTCGGATGACATTTTATTGTTACATCTTCATAGCTCTGACTGATGTTGCCGTATATTTTCAAGGTACTGAACATTTCCACAACATTTTCGCCCAACTCCCGCATGATTGCCTCGGGATCAATAATAAACTCAGGGTCGTCGGGCTTTTTGTTCTGATCGTAGGCTTCTTTTTCAAGATAGAGCTTATCCAATATGGAACTTCTGATACTGACATTAAATTGATTAATCACGCCATCAATTACCAGCGGGCAAATTATGTAATTGCTATGTACCGATATTCCTTGACCACCGTAACGCGGATTGTGGATGTTCGGACCAATATGTTCACTGACCCAGAAATTTTTGCAACGTATCCCACGAATATCTATGACTTTACCTCCGGGGTTGCTTTTCTTTTGTTCAGCTAAAACCTCAGGCGTATAAAAATCCAGACTGTCTCGTAAAAATTTCTCATAATCACCTGTCTTTAACACAGGGATAACACTACTTAAAAACTTAGGATGCTCATTGTTGGTTATAAATCCAAATCTTAACGCATATCCAACATAAGAATTATCAGGCCTACCATTTATGTTTATGAATCCATGCTGCACTGTATCAGGTGCAACACGATACCACGCTCCACTTTCAGGCACCCTCAGTGAAAATAATGCTTTCCCTTCATTCTCTACCACATAAGTTTTATCTGGAGACATCAGCGGATGACCCGATCCGGCACACCCATACAGCATCATAGTAATAAAAATTATTATCCGCATTTTCATTTTCTGTTCTCTTTGATTAGGGCTTGTCGCCGCAATTGATCTTACAATCGTAAGTTGAGTGCGGTGATAGGGAATTGGTTTGAGTGCCATTGGAATCGTATTTCGGATATTTATCATCCGTCAGCTTTGGTAGATTTTTGGAAAAAGGGGTCGGAGCTAATATTCCTTTGTCGGTCTGCCCGGTCCCTGCCGCCCTAACCGCACACCAAGCATATGCTCTATCTCTGCCCGAAAACGCTCGCCGCCCAACGGGTAGTTATGCTTTAAACATTGCCGTAATTCCCGCATATCTTCATCAGTAATATCGTTACTAAATAATGCTTTATAGGCTTCCCTGCGCGCTTCAGCTTCTGTACCAAGATTAAGGTATAACGGATGCGGTGTCAGGCTCTTTATCGTCCTGCCATAACCGTGATATTGAAAACTCGACCAGTGATATTCACCGGGGTGCGTTACCATCAACGCTCTTACAGGGTTTAATTCTATGTAGCGCAAACACAGCAACAAGTATTGCTCGCTGTCTATCAGGCTGGCTTTATGCCGCCCTTCCCACAACGTGCCTGTTCGCCGGTAATGGCTGTTGATATAACGCACGTAGTCCCGCCCAACGCTTTGCATTACCCGGGAAATACCTTCGCTGTCTTGCGGTGTCATCAATAAATGTACGTGATTTGTCATTAGCACAAAGGCATGTAATTCAACCTGATAACGCTTTAAAGCCTCACTCAGGCTTTGCATGTAAAAACCAAAATCTTCGTCGCAGTAAAAACAAGCTTGCCGGTTGTTGCCACGTTGTACCACATGGCAAGGAATACCTTTTGCGTAAAAGCGGGGTTTGCGGGCCATAATCAACCACTAATGTTACTTATTTGTAACCAGTGTAGTTCAGTTTTACTTTATTAGCTCCGACCCCTTTTTCCCTACGGGCCATAACTAACCACCAATGTTACTTATTTGTAATCAGTGTAGTTCAGTTTTACTTTATTAGCTCCGACCCCTTTTTCCGTCTCTGATCGATGGCTTAAGCTTAGTCTATTTAATTTTGATCTGACCCCAATTATTCCTCAGTCTCCGCCACCTTCTTCCTCAATATTAAAATATCTTATCACCTCGGAAATATCATCATAGGCTTTTGGAGCATCTGTTTTGATTTCATTATTCCTGTATTTCAAAACAAAATCATAATCACCCAAAATTGCCATCATAATGCAATATTGCACCCCAAACTGCCCTTCAATATCTTTTGGGGCGCTCTTCAGCAAGTTTTCCTCAGAAGAAAAGTCATAATATTTATCTAAAACAGAAAGCCCTTCATCAAACATCTTTCGAATGACGTCTTCCGCTTTATCACTCTCAATGTCATAAAAACGAATACCCCCAACATAATCTCTATTCAAGCCATCCAAGCGAACCCAACTCGTCAAATCGAAAGGTTCGCCATATATATGCTTGATAACCTTGCCAGCTTCTTTATGCAGAAAACCGGCAACTGGTTGCATTAAAGCGCTGCCGGGACTAAAAGACCACGTAGGGGCAACAATTTTTACGCTGTGCTTCATCTCTTTCTTATTCTTGAATGCACCAGCACTAAATTCCCAACCAGGATAATCCTGAGCTATAAATTTGCACAAGTTGATAATTTCATCTTTCTTTAACATTATGACTTCCTATTATCGCGTAAGATAATAACAACCTCGGGCGCTGTGCGGTTCCTAAAACCAACACGAGCAGCATGTAATCCACGACCTTCAGCTTCACCCGCTGAGCAAGCTTGGTAGCATATCGCCTGATTAGGTGTTAAATCAGCATTTCCGGTCTTGATCTCAAGCAAAGCTCTACCTTTTTTATCTAAAGGAATCTCCGTTAAAACATTCCCATTCAAATCATATGCTGTAAAACCATCGGGAACTTTAACTGTATCTCCAATTTTTCCTTGTACAGCTATATCTGTTCTAGCTATTACCCCGTTTTTATCCCTAATCGTTACTTCATTTTGCACAGTAAGGCCAGACGAGGAAAGCTCTGTAGAAGCGTCTTTTTGCCGTTCATTATGATACGCCCGATCTTGCTGTAAACGCTGCCCCTGCGTTAAAGGAACATCGGCCTGATTAGTATTTGAAGAACTATTCGAAGTCGATGAGTGTGCCGAACTGCTACTGCTCGCGTTTTTCTTCCCTGTACCCAGCCCCAGGATATTGTTCAGAACGAAGATACTGCCGTCTTTTATCAGACTTGAGCTGCCATCGTAAACCGCAGCGTCTTCATCAAAATCGTCAACCGTTTTGTAATTACCGGCGATAAAATGTCCCATGTAGCTCGATGCACGGTCTTCTACATAGGCTGCCTGCTCTCCTAATGCAGCTTCAAACCCTTTATTTGCTACATAACTTATGCCGGCTTTTACCGGACCGCCCATTGCTGCATCTATTGCAACCAATGCCAACTCAGCTTTGTGCGGGTCTTGCTGTATCAGGTTATCAAGATAACGCTGAACTCGCCCTAATGCTACCGTCACAGACTGGGCAGGTGTCAGTGGTACTTCCACACCGTTTACGATATAGGGCCCGCCCATACCATATGTATCAACAAGCTCATTATTCACACTCTGGCCAACTTCTGCACCAAGCTGTGCTAATTGAGTTTCAAGTGGAACCTGATTAAAGGACTCCGGATTTTTTGCTGTGGCCTTCCTGGCTATTTCAAGAATAATGATGGCCTCTGTAACCTCCGGATTTTCTTTCAGGAAGGTGTTGGCATCCTCTGCGCTCACACCGGGCATTTCAGTCATACCGACAAAAGCCTGTTTTATTGCCTTCCCGCCTACCTCAGCTAAATCTATATTCAACGGCGTACCAAGGCGACTCATAAAGCCTGCGACCTTATCTACCGCTGAGCTGACGCTCTCTGCAACCGTTTCCAACACACTATTCGGGATGGTTAAATCCAAATCCGCCTTGGTGCGCTCTATGCTGTACAGCTCTTTATCTACTGCATCAACATCACGGTTTAGCCCCTCCGGCTCTGCCGCTTCACCGCCAACGGTAATATTGCCGTTGCCTACCGTGGCTAAGGTTTTACCTTTGTCGTAATTGCTGCCGCTATGCAGGCCCAGGTTGGTGGTGCCTGATGGCTGGTCTTCGCCTTTGCTGTCTTGCGGCGGTGTGGTTACGCCTTTTGGTGGCGCGGTGGTGTTATCGCCCGGTAACGTGCTGACATTTAACGCCACGCTGCTACTGGTGTTGTAGTGGGTGTTGGTTAAATCTTCAAAGCTTAAGCTGCCGGTATTCAGGTTTAACTTGCCGGTATCATTGCCTTTGTCATCTACGCTGGCTATCAGCGCACCGGTAATGCCGGTGTGGCCTTTTACGTTAATATCCACCGGCCCGCCGGAGGTAATGCTGCTGAGCACGGTTTCTTTGTCATAGTAACGGCCGTTGCTGATATTAACACCGCCATTGACGCTGTTAGCATCACCGGCCTGGCCGACAGCTGTGGTACGGGTGACTTTTTCCGGGTCAGCATTGGCGCCGCCTTCATTGGTGTAAGCACCGTCAAAGCTCATGCCGCCACTGATACCGGCGCCATGGTTTGAGCCGTAGTTCAGGTTTTGCACCGACTGCAGCGTTAAATCACCGCCGATGCTGGCGGTAAGGCCTTTGTCGGCAAGGATATTGGCACCCACCAGGCTGGCATCGCCCTGTGTGGTGATATCCATGGTTTCTGCTGCCGACAGCCCGGCGTTGGTATAGGTAGTGCTGTGGTCACGCTGCTCGCTCATGCTTAAGCTGCCACTGATTGACGGCCCGCCTGCCGCTGCGCCCCATACCGTTTGGCTGACATTAATATTGCCCTGCTTGCTCTGGCTTTGGCTGTCGAGTGTGCTTACCCCGGCCTGCATGGTCAGCGAACCTACGTCCAGCACCATTTTACCTGTGCTGTCGATAGTTGAGCCGGCAATGGCCAGCTCGCCGTCGCTGCCGGTTTTTATGGCTACACCGGCACCGGATAAGCTTGAGCCTACTGAGGTGCTTTGCAGCAGTTGGCTTTCACTAACAGAGGCATTAATATCCAGCGACAGCCCGGCGTTAAAGCCCCAGGTGGTGCTGCTGGCCGCACCGGTTATTGACTGGCTGGTAAGGTTTTTTGTTGCAGTAACCAAATTGTCACTGGCTACAGCGATATTGGCCAGGTGCCAGGCTTCGTCGGTGCGCAGCATGTCAATTTGGTTGCGTAAATCGTCAATATCGCCCTGGTTTACGCCGGGCTTGCCTTGCGCTAACTCCGTTTCAAGCTGAGTTAAGGTTGCCTTTAACGTGTCCTGCTGTTGCATCCAGGTTTTGTAGTTACGCCGCGTGTTTTCCAGCTGCTCTGCCGCATCTTTCACCGCAACCGCGGCTTGAGCAACTTCTGCCGCCTGGTGCGTTACCATTACTTTTACTTCAGCAGAGCCGGTAGTGGTTTTGTTGGTCTCGCTGTACGTGTCGGTAACATCGGCTACCCGCACGTTACCACCGGCGGTCAGGCTAAGCGCGCCTTTTTTGTCGCCGTCAGTATCGGCATCAATATGGCTGCCTTCGATATTGATGTTGCCGATTGAATCAAAGGTCACGCCGCCGGCGGCTTTAATCTCGCTGCCTTTATGCTGCGTGCTGTTGGTGCGGGTTTCAGATTCAAGGTAATCCGCATTGGCAATGGTTAAACTTACGCGGCCGCTGTCTTTGCTCTCTTCAACGGTATCTTTGAGTAAACCGACCGGGTTGCTGAGTGTCTTCAGCACATCACCAAAGCCGACGTCCATTTCTTTACGGTATTGGTAGGTTTCTGTCGTCTCCTTTGCCGCCAGCACCTGTATATCGCCGATATCGGTTTCAACTGATATGCCTTTGTCCGCATCAAGCACTGAGCCTATTACCGTAGCGCTGCCGGCATCGATAATAATATTGCCGGTAGCATTAATTACCGAGCTGTCGGCGGTGGTGCTGGCAACGCCGTTTAGTGCTTCAGTAGAGGAGAACAAGCTGCCGCCGCTTAAGAAGCCACCGGATTTACTGCGTGACTCGCGAATGCTGCTCTCTTCGCCGGAGGCTATCAGCACCTCGTTAAAGGCGCTTAAGCCGATATTGTCACCGTTTAACTCACTGGCCAGGATGGTTAAATTGTTATCAGCATTGAGCAGAATATTGCCCTCTGCTGTTAACGTAGAGCCTGCTAACAGGTCATCCTGGGCAAGGTCTTCACGGCTTTTGGATTTTAAGCCGCCAAAGCTGCTTTTGCTGGTGCGAAAAAGGGGTCGGAGCTAATAATCACCAAACCTTGCACAAATCACTGAAATATAATGAATTAGCCAAACTTAACTTTAATTGTCTCCGACCCCTTTTTCCGCTGCTTAGTACCAACCTGGAAATACCGTAACCAATAGGCCAAGTCAGAAAGCCAGCTTGGTTTTTCCGGGGCAGTTGCCAATGCGCGGTGCGCTTGGATGCTCGCAAGCCATTCCGCGTTGTCGTTGGTAGCGTTGTGCGTATTGGGAATTTGCTTCGTCGGGGCCATATCCTCATGGGTAACATACTCACGAATCTTGTTCCGATAAAACTCTTCGTGAGTAGGTACTTTTGCAATCCGCCCCAACACACTTTTGTAAGAAGGCCACTTTGGATTGCCCCCCATGCGTTCACACTGCATTACTTGTTGGGCCATGGTTCCACCTTGAACGTTGCTTCGCCTGTTGTGCCAGGAGCAGGCACACGGAAAAAGGGGTCGGAGCTAATAATCACCGAAAAAGCGAAAAAGCGAAAAAGGGGTCGGAGCTAATAATCACCATATCTTATGCAAGCCACTGAAACATAATGAATTAGCCAAACTTAACTTTAATTGTCTCCGACCCCTTTTTCCCGGTTGTTGCCACGTTGTACCACATGGCAAGGAATACCTTTTGCGTAAAAGCGGGGTTTGCGGGCCATCGCTGATTACCGTGTTACTTATTTGTAACCAGTGTAGTTCAGTTTTACTTTATTAGCTCCGACCCCTTTTTCCCTTTTTCCTACCCCTTTTTCCTCTTAACATTCATCACCTAAAGTCGGATGGCATTTTATCGTTACGTCTTCATAGCTCTGACTGATGTTGCCGTAGATTTTCAATGTACTGAACATTTCCACAACATTTTCGCCCAACTCCCGCATGATTGCCTCGGGATCAATAATAAACTCAGGGTCGTCGGGCTTTTTGTTCTGATCGTAGGCTTCTTTTTCAAGATAGAGCTTATCCAATATGGAACTTCTGATACTGACATTAAATTGATTAATCACGCCATCAATTACCAGCGGGCAGATTATGTAATTGCTATGTACCGATATTCCTTGACCACCGTAACGCGGATTATGGATGTTCGGACCAATATGTTCACTGACCCAGAAATTTTTGCAACGTATTCCACGAATATCTATGACTTTACCTCCAGGGTTGCTTTTCTTTTGTTCAGCTAAAACCTCAGGCGTATAAAAATCCAGACTGTCTCTTAAAAACTTCTCATAATCACCTGTCTTTAACACAGGGATAACACTACTTAAAAATTTAGGATGCTCATTTTGGGTTATAAATCGAAATCTTAACGCATATCCCAAATAGGGATTATCGGGGGCTCCTTTGATATTAACGGTTCCCCATTTCATGGTTTCTGCCGTACTGATATACCATTTTCCATCCTTAGGGGGACCTAATGAAAAAAGTGGTTTGCCGTCGTTTTCAATAATGTAAATCTGGTTTGGCTGCATAAGAATACGATTAGATCCGGCACACCCAAACAAGACCACGGTAATAAAAATTATTATCAGCGTTTTCATTTTCTGCTCTCTCTGATTAGGGCTTGTCGCCACAATTGATCTTACAATCATAAGTCGAGTGCGGTGACAGGGAATTGGTTTGAGTGCCATTGGAATCGTATTTCGGATATTTATCATCCCCCAGCTTTGGCAGATTTTTTAAACCGTTGTAAAGACTATCGGGTATCGATATCGGATCGGTACTACCTTGGTTCAGAGAAGGAATATAAGTGCCACGATTTCGACCCAGTAATTCCGCTACCGAATCATTGGGATTAGCTGCCGACCCTGAGAAGGTGAATTCCAATTTTTCAACAGTTTTTTCCATAGTTCCAGCTTGAACCGGCGCACCGTTGATAAAGAAGGTGGGTATATTTTTATCATCCTTAAAATCAATTCCAGAGAAATCATCCTTACCCAAGGTATTCAATCCGGCATTCATTAGCAATGAACCTTGAGAATGGCCGATAAAATTGGAACCACTATCTGCTCTCGCCGTCACCACCTCTTTCACAAACTCACCAGTCTGACGTGCCACACCGGTCTTGATAAAAGCATTACCAAAGACTTTATCAACCAGTGACTCAAGTAAATCAGGAATGCCGCCATGGGTTGGATTGTAGTGAGAAGTAACGTTGCTGGAGTCGGTCTGCTCCATGGCATTCACCAATGCCTGCGGCAGGTTATTCAGAATACCGTTGGTATGGTTTTGATAAGTGGCCGTATCTGAATTTATTGCCACAAAATCCCGGCTGACCACAATACCTTCCAATTTGGCTTTGCCTTCTGCATCAAGAGTATTGAAATAGGGTAATTCACTTGCAGGCATGAAAGCATCTGGATTGGACTGAACGTACTCATCATTCGCAGGGCGCACCTGTATTGCCCCCGCCTGAATATCGTTGTTGCCAAATAATACCGGGATTTGAGCTATCAACCCGCCAGCATTGGCATCACTCGGTAAAATGCCGCCTGTCCACTCACTCAGTTTATTCAAAAATTCTCCGACAGCATTTTCCACTGCATTACCCCCTGTTGGTGCTGGAACGTTCTGAGCAATAGTCTGGATATTATCCCCAAACTCGGAAAACTGTTGGCCAATTTCGTCCCGTCCTTCCTCGCTCAGTAACCTGTGGTCTACCGTCAGGTCAATATTGCCTTGCTGGCGATCTACAGCGTACAACTCTTTGTTAATGGCATCAACATCGCGGTTTAACCCTTCAGGCTCAACTTCATTGCCACCCACGGTGATATTGCCCTGGCCTATGGTGGCTAAGGTTTTATCCAGGCTCTGACTGCTTTCATTCTGATAGCTGTAGTTGCTGCTGTTTAAGGCAAGGTTAGTATTACTCTGGCTCGGATCTGCCGGGTTGGCTTTATCACTTACCCCGACACTGCCACTGACACCAAAGCTCTGGTTACTGCTGTAACTGCGGTTACTCAAATCAGTAAAGTTTAAGCTGCCGGTATTCAGGCTTAAATTACCGCTGTCGTTACCCTCTTCGTCCAGCGCGGCAATTAAGGCACCGGTTAGTTGGGTATGGCCGGCTACATTAATATTTACTTCAGCGCCGGTAATATCACTGAGTACGGTTTCGGTGCTTTGATGGCGACCGCTGCTGGCATTAACCCCACCATTTACGCCGCTTACACCATCGCTTTGGCCCACTGCAGTGGTTTTGATTTCTTTGCTGTTAGCGCCGGCGCCGTTTTCATTGGTAAACACGCCGCCTAAGCTCATACCGCCACTGATACCAAAGCCTTTGTTGCTGCCGCTGAAACGGTCCTGTACCGACTCCAGCGTTAAATCACCGCCAATGGCCATATTTACCGCGGTAGTACCTTCCAGGTTGCCGCCGATAATATTGGCATCGCCGCTGGTGACGATGTTCAGGTTATCTGCTGTTAAGCTGGCGTTGTTGTAGGTGGTTTGCTTGTCCTGCTGCTGGCTGCTGTTTAAGCTGGCATTCACCGTTGGCCCGCCTGCTGCACCTAATACCGTTTGCGCTATGGTCATGGTGCCGCTTTGGGTGTCGGTTTCAGAGCGCTGCGTATCCTGGCTTGCCAGCACGTTTAGCTCACCGGTATAGATATTCAGGCTTTCGGTGGCGTTAAGTGCACTGCCCTGAATAAGCGTATTGCCGCTTTGGCCCGGGCCGTTTGCATCGTTGCTACCGGTAATAATATTAATATTGTTGCCGCTGACAGTGGAAGCCAACGAGGTGGTGGCATCCAGGCTACTGTCAGTTTTGCTGGCAGCAATATCCAGCTGCAAGCCGGCGTTGAAGCCATAGGTAGCACCGCTGTTTGCCGCTGCCGACGTTTGCTGTACCAGTAAAGTGGTTTTACTGACTAAGTTAGCACCGGCAGTAGCGATACCGGCCAGGTACCAGGCTTCGTCACCTTTTACATCGTCCAGCAGGTTTTTCAGCTCAACAATATCGCCGTGGTTAACACCCGGCGCGCCGGCAGCGTATTCCGCCTCCAGTTGCGCTAAGGTGGTTTCCAGCTGGTCTTTTTCTTTTTTATATTTGCGATAATCCGCTTCGGCCTGTTTTACCTGGTCTTTGGCGTCATCTACCGCTTGCGCTGCCTTAGCTACCTCTACTGCCTGATGCTGCACTACTACGCTGATTTCAGCTTTACCGTGTACTTCTTCGCGTGTTTCGCTGTAGCTGTTTTCGGCTTCTTTTACAATAACATCGCCATCAGCTATCAGATTAACATTGCCCTTCGCATCAACTTCGGAGCCTTCAATCAACACATCAGCTACCGACTTCAGCGTAACCGCCTCGCCCGCTTTCAGACTGCTGGCTTTATGGTTGGTTTCAGTACTTGCAAAATCCACCTTGTCGTAAGTAGCACTGCCCAGGCTAAGTTTTAACTGGCCATTTTCTGCTTTTAACAGCTCGTCCGGCCTTGTCAGGGCTTTTAATGCATCACCAAAGCTGACACTGATATTTTGCTCGCGCGAATAGGTTTCTGTCGTCTCCTTCGCCGCCAATACCTGTATATCGCCGATATCGGTTTCAACTGATATGCCTTTATCCGCATCCAGCACTGAGCCTATTACCGTGGCGCTGCCGGCATCGATAATAATATTGCCGGTAGCGTTAATCACCGAGCTGTCAGCCGTGGTGCTGGCAACGCCGTTTAACGCTTCAGTAGAGGAGAACAAGCTGCCGCCGCTTAAGAAGCCGCCGGATTTACTGCGTGACTCGCGAATGCTGCTTTCTTCACCGGAGGCTATCAGCACCTCGTTAAAGGCGCTTAAGCCGATATTGTCACCGTTTAACTCACTGGCCAGAATGGTTAGGTTGTTGCCGGCATTCAGCAGAATATTGCCCTCTGCTGTTAACGTAGAGCCTGCTAACAGGTCATCCTGGGCAAGGTCTTCACGGCTTTTGGATTTTAAGCCGCCAAAGCTGCTTTTGCTGGTGTGGCTGTAGTCATAGTCCTGGTAAGTACCGGCGGTTACGGTAATGTCTTTACCATAAGCAATAATGTTTTGCTCTGCCTTAAGCTCGCCGCCTACCAGGGTAATATTACCGCCCGGCAATTTAACCACATTGCCGGCGTCATCCACTGTGGCATTCAGCAAAATATTCGCTGCGGTAATGTTAGTACCCTGCACTTCTTCATGCAGGCTTACATTTTCCGTTACCCGTTTACTGAATGTGCTCTTCTTGGTTTTTTTATCAGCATCGTAATGCGATTCCACCACCGCCAGCAGGTTCATCTCATTACCTGCTGCAAGGGCGGCTATGCCACCGGCATTAAATTGTGCCCCCTCCGACTGCAAATTATTACCCGCCACCACGCTTAAATTACCGCCGGCGTCAAAGCTGACCACATCATAAGTGCGGTTAAGCTCGATATCGTGGCCGCCTTTAAAGTAGGTTTCATGGCCGCTGAGTTTTTCTACTGCGCCCAGCAGTACGTCGTTACCGGCGTTAAGGCTGATATCGCCTGCACTGGCGAACTTACTGCCCTGCAAGTCGATATTATTGCCGGCTGTCATGCTTAAGCTGTCGTTGGAAATAATTTGCGGCGCCTTACCTACGGTGGTGTAGGTGGTGCTGTTATTGCCGTTTTGTACCGTGTGCTGGCTGAACTCAACGCGGTTAATAATATCGCCGCCGGCATCCAGAATAACCTTGCCGCCGCTTAGCAGGTTTTGGTTGAGCAGGTCTTTACCGGCGCTGATGCTGAGTACATCGCTGCCGGTTAAGCTGCCCTGGTTGGTAAAGTTACCGCCAATATCTAACCACAGCGTGTCGCTTTGCAGGTTCATATTGTTGGTAAAGTCGCCGCCCAGTTGCAGGCCCAGCAGCTTGTCGCTGTCGAAAAAGCCAAGGTTGCCCATCTCCAGGCCGTTTTCACTGCGCAGAATAAGGCCTTCGCCTGCCGCGATGCCACTGTCGATGTTAAAGCCGCCATCGGCAGTAATATCAATAGTACCGCCGGCACTTAGGGTAACGCCGTCGGCGAGTAAATCGTTTTGGCTAATAGCGGCGTACAGCCCTTGCTGGCCTTGATTAATGGCGTTGGCATCGAAGCCTAAATCTTCGGTAAGCACGCGCATTTGTTCGTCGGTAATAAACACATTTTGCCCGGCCGGTTGGCTGCTGTTGCTGTAGTTGCTGCTTTGCTGTGCATTGCCTTTTTGCGCGGCCAGCGTACCTTGCTGGTTATCTACCAGGCCTTTGATAATAAGATCGGGGTTGTAACCGCCACTGCCTGCAATATTGCCGTTACCTACCGCGCCGCCAGCTTGTTGCTGCGGTATAGCCGGAGCATTGGCGGAAGCGGCAGAGAGGCTGTTGCCTACATTCAGCGTTGCAAAGCCGGCGCTTTGGATGCTGATACCGGAGTGCACAGCGCTAACCTGTTGCCGGCCGATAACGCTGCTGCCTGCTGTTAACTCAGTGTTATGGTTGGCGTTATTATCGTGCCAGTCTGCATTTACGCTGCCGGTGCTGCCGGCAACTACGCCGCTGGCCGCGCGCTCTGCCGTGCCGGTGCTTTTGGCATTACCGCTGCTGCGGTTAACCACCACGTTGCCGCTGCTATTGGCCGTGGCGCTATTACCACGCGAAGCACTGCCGCTGCTGCCATTGGCGTTGGTGGATACGGACACCAGGGTACCGTCCAGCGGGCTGGCACTGTTTAATTCCACTTTATCTTTTAAGGTGCCGGTAATACTGCCCTTAACATAAACCGTACCCAAAGAGCCGCCGGTAAGGGTTATTTCGGTGTATTCATCAACTTTAGACGGGTTTGCAAAACCGCCACCCGGCCCTGGTTCCATACAGCCCCGATCAGTCACAGCTACAAGGCAACCGATCCACATAGTTCCTTCATATACTTCTACCTGATGAACTTGCTGATTAGACGCTGATTTACCACCAAATGTAGTTCCGGTAACGTGCAGATCGCCGCTGACAGAAATTTTGCTGTAATTGTTAGTGGTATGGCCATCTAAATGCATATTCCGGCCGGAGGCGATAACCCCGGCAGTGCCGGATAATTCGGCGCTATAGGTTGTGGTTGTTCGGGTTTCCCTGGCTACGATAACATTCTTACCCGGAGCATAGTCGTCATAGTCAGCATAAGGGTTTTCACCATGAAAACCGTTAGTGGTGGTAACTGCGCCTTCAACAAAGTTGATATTACCGGTATGGTCATTAAGAATAGTGCCACTGATACTTAAATCCTGCGCAGCGGCGATACTGCCGCCTTTATTGGTTACCGTAGTGCCGCTGATAATGGCATCCAGGTTGGAGTAAATATTCGCGGTATTGTCGACATTGCCGTCGATGGTGAGCAAACTACCGGCAAACACCAGGTTACGGTTGTTGATATTGCCGTTAATATCTAAATGGCTACCCGCCGCCAGGGTGCCGTTATTAATAGTCTCTTCTACATCCAGCGTTAATACGCTACTGCTGACTATGCCGTCATTGGTAAGCTTATTCAGGTCCAGCACCGCATTACCGCCGGCGCGGATCACACCAACGCTGTTGTTGGTGAGTTCTTTGCCGCTGATATCCAGCGTACCGCTGGCGACAATAGTGCCGCTGTTGCTGATATTGGCATCTGAGTGCAGGTTTATATTGCGCCCGGCACTGATATGCTCGCCGCTTTGCAGCGCTATGCTGCTTTTGCTGTCCAGCGCTATATCGCGCGCCTGCATTTTGCCAACGCTCAGGCTGTTAACGGCAATATCCAGCAAGCCGTCAGATTGCAACAGGCCGGCGCTGTTGTTTAGCGTGCGCACGTCAATATCTATGCCGTTTGCGCCTGATACGGTACCGCTGTTGGTCAGGGTGCCGCTGCTGTCGATATCTACTTTGCCGCTGCGGCTGGCTAAGGTGCCACTGTTGGTTAGGGTTGCCGCATTAACGCTTAACAGGTTGGCAGCAGAGATTTGCCCGGCATTTCTCAGCAAAGTGCCGCCACTGAGGCTGATAGCACCGTTACTGATAATACGTGCGCCGGCGGCATCGTTGGCGATTGAACCGGCAGTAATGGCCAGGTTGCCCGAGCCGGCTAACAAGATACTGCCGTTATTGTTATCCAGTGCAGCGGCATTTAATGTCAGGTTAGTGCCGTTAGCAGCAATATGGCCGCTGCGGTTAGTCAGCGCGGCGCTGCTGATACTGCTTGAACCACTGCTATCAGTACTTACAATGCGGCCGTCATTGTTGTTCAGGCTGCCGCTGACGGTTAGCTGATACTGGCCGGCGCTAAGCACGCCATAGCTGTTATTCAGGTTGCCCTGCGCATTAACCAGCAACTGTCCGGCGCTTTGCACGGTGCCGGATTGCTGGTTTAAATGTGAGGCACTGTTCAGGGTTAAGCTGCCACTGCCACTGTGGTTAATTTGGCCGTTGCTGTTATTTAACTCACCACTGCGGGTAACTATGGCGAAGTTGTTATTGGTGGCCTGAATAATACCGCCGCTGTTGCTCAGGCTGGCGGCGTTAATTTGCGCATTATTGCTACCGGTAGAGGTAATCACCCCGGCGTTATTGTTTAACACGCCGCTGGTCAGGCTAAGGTTTTGCCCTTGCAAAGTGCCGCTGTTGGTTACGTTGCCGCTGGTATTAATCGTCAGGTTGGCGTCGCTTAACAGGCTGCCACCCTGGTTATGCAGCGCGCTGGTTACCAGAATATCGCCCTTGCTGTACAGCTGGCTGTTATTAACAAAGGTGCCGCTGCTGCTCAGTTGCATGCCTTGTTCTGCATACACAGTACCGGCACCGGCAATACTGTTTTGAATATTTGCCGTACCGGCGCTGGCAATACTGCCGCCGGCATTGTTGATGTTGCCGCTGCTGCCCAGTAGCAAGCTGCCCAAACCGGCGTGAATAATGCTGCCGCTGTTGCTTAAATTACCGCCCAGGCTCATATCCAGGCTGCTGTTATGCACAGTACCGCTGTTGCTCAGCTGTGCCACGTTAAGTTGCAAGCCATTAGCGCTATTGCCGGCATTAATCAGCACGGCACCACTTTGGTTGTCCAGAATGTCACCACTGTAAGCGGCAGCGTTACTTTCGATACGGCCGCTGTTTTGCAGCAGGCTAAAGCCGGCTACATCCAGATTAGCTGCCGACAAGGTGCCACTGTTTTCCACATCGGCTGCCGTTATTACCGCACTATTGCCGCCGAACAGTAAATGGCTGTTATGCAGGCTGGCGCCGGCCAGTTGCAGGCTATTGTTTGCCGACACGCTGCCGGCATTGCTGATAGCCCGGTCCGGCGCATTGACTGTAATATCATTGGCTACCAATACCGCACCGGCCTGGTTGCTCAGCCCGGCATTAAGCTGCAGGTGTTGCTGCGCCTGCAAAGTACCGCTGTTTACCACATCGGTGGCATTCAGTACCAGGTTGGCGTTTGCGGCGATAGTACCGCTGTTGCTTAAGGTGCCGGCCTGCGACAAGGTAAAGGTGCCGCTGCCCAGATGCAGCAATTTGCCGTTGTCGTTGCTCAGGTTATCCAGCGCCAGCTGCCAGTTATTGCCGTGGCTGGCAACAGTGCCGTTGTCGTTCGTCAGCTGGCTGATACCGGTTAGCTGCAGCGCATTGTCGCCGCTGTCGCTGGCCAGGATCACGCCGTAGCTGTTATCCAGCGCGGCAGTACTTAATGCCAGGGCTTGCGCATTAATGGTGCCGCCGCTGTTATTCAGACTTTGTTGACTGCTTAACAGTGCGGATGTGGCCTGAATGCTGCCACCGCTGTTATCAATTTGCGCCGCATTGGCCGTTAAAGTATTCGTCGCCTGCAATAAACCAGTGTTATTGCTGAGCACTCCACTGAGTTGCACGTCAACAGTATCAGCTATCAGGTTGCCGTTATCATTGTTCAGCTGCTGCGCACTGATATCCAACTGAGTGTTGCCGAGGATAGTACCGGCGTGATTGTTGATAACGGTGCCGGCCAGTTGCATATCGGCTTCTGCCGCTATCCGCCCCTGCCGGTTGTCCAGTGCGGTAGTGTGCAGCAACATAGCGCCTGCGCTTTGCACCGTACCGCCGCTATTGTCCAGCTCTGCCACGTTAAGCTGCAAATCTGACTGCGAAATTAGTGCACCGCCGGCGTTGCTGATATTACCGCCGCTGATATTCAGCCGGCCGGCGCTGTAGATTTCGCCGGCGTTGTTATGTAACGCTACGGCATTAATTTGCAACTGCCCCGCAGCAGCAATAATGCCACTGCCGTTATTCAACTGCTGCGCATCCAGACTCAGTGTTGTGCCGCGGATAGTCCCGGCCTGATTATTAACATCACCGCCAACGGTTAACGTAAGCTGCTCAGCGCTGAGTATGCCTTGTTGGTTGTTGAGCTCTGCGGCTGATACCTGCATAGTGCCGTTGCTGAGAATTTGGCCAGCTGCATTATTCAGCTGCTGTGTGGCTTGCAGCGACATAGTGCCACTGCCGGTATGACTGATTTGGCCACTGTCGTTGTTAATCTCAGCGGCAGTAACTACGGCAGCGTTGCCAAACTGCAGTAATCCGCCCTGGTTATCCAGCGTATTTTTTATGTTTAGTGCCGTTGCCTGCTCTGCTGTAAACAGCATATTGCCGCTGTTGTTTAAACTATCTGCGGTTAAATCAGCAGCACCTTGCAGTTGCACAGTGCCACTGTTACTCAGCTCTGCCGTGCTAATGGCACTGTCACCGGTGATTAACCAGTCCGCACTGTTGCGAAGTTGCCCGGTTGCCTCAAGCTGTGCGCTGCCTTCTGCCACTAAGACGCCACCATCCAGCTGCAGCTCGCGGCCGGTTACACTTAACCGGCCGTCTGCGCCGGTTTGATACACCGCTCCGGCAGTTTGGCTAAATTGCTCAGCATTGATGCTAAGTTGCTGTGCCTGAATATGCCCGGCGTTGCTAACTGTGGCGCTATCTAAGGTCAGTACACTGCTGTTAAGGGTGCCGCTGTTGTTAAACACCGTGGTTGTAAGGGTGCTGCTATCGCCTTGCAGCAGTGCCCCGGCGCTGTTCTGTAATTCTTTTGCTGTTAGTTGCTGAGTGCCACGGCTGATAATACGGCCCTGATTAACCGCAGTGCCGCTGATATTCAGCTGCTGCGCTGCGCTGTCCTGCCATTGCCCCTGCTGATTAATACCGGCGATAACATCACCGCTTTGCTGTAACTGTGCGGCACTAAGCTGCATAGTATCGGCGGCGGCAATTAACCCGCTGTTTTGCAGCGTACCAGCCGCGGCAATATTGACGGTTTGACCATAAGTGCTGCCGTTGGTAATAATATCTGAGCGCTGTGAGCGCAGCGCCAGCTCGCCACCAGCGATAGTATCTTTTAATTCTAACCGGCCATCCGCCGTTAGTTGCAGGCTGTCTACCGAAGAAATAAGCCCCTTACTGCGCACCCCCAAACCGGCTTCGGTGCCAATTAAACTAATGCTGTTGGCATACATGGCACCCAGCGCCGAGGCATCTAAGGCAAACTGATAAGCCGGGCTGCTGTCCGGTTGATTAGCATTAGCCTGCGCTTGCAGCGACTGGTAATCGTAATAATTGCTGCCGGTGCGGATATTCAGCTCGTTAGCATACAGGGCGGCATTTAATGTCATGGCGCGGGTAAGAATGTCGAACTTGTTTACATTGGACGCGTTAAGGCCGGCGCCGTCGATAACCACATCGCCGCCGCCGATGTTAATGCCCAACAGGTTGCCGTTAAGTAAATCCGGAATACCGGTAGCCAACACCACCCGTGGTGTATTGATAAAGCCACAACCGTTACAGCTGATACCATTAGGGTTGGCTAACACAAACTCAGCTGAGTCACCCAGCACTTCGGTATAACCCAGTAAACTTGAACGGCTGCTGCCGGTAACTTCGGCCAGAATAAGCCTGGCGGTGCCGGCAGCTAAACGGCGGTTACCGTCGGTCCAGCCACCCAGTGCAGATAACGCCGGCCCCTGGCTGTTATTTAAAATTAAACCGTCTGCAGTAACGTTAAACTGCATAAACTGATTGTGCGACACGCCGCTTTGGCCTGGCGCTGCAATATCAATCACGTCAGTACCGTTAGCCGAGTGCTTTTGTGCCGCTTGTTGCCCGGCGGCCAGTTGTGCGGTGTTGTTAGCTGCTTGCGCGGCCGCCCTGGCTGCGGCTGCGGCCTGTAATTGCAAGCGCAACTGCTCACGCCGCTCTGTCAGCTCAAAATCTGCTTCGTGCCGGTGTGAGCGCTCAATGCCATGCGCCGCCATAAGCAACGGGTTACCCGCTAAAACGACCACTAACGTGCGTGCTACAACAAGGCGCCATTTCATGCTAAACATACCGGTTCTTCCTGACTTAAAAATTTAATCTGACAGAGACATCGATTTCCTGCTGCTTTTGCTGCAGAAAATCCGGCACTCTGAGCGCACGGGCGTAAGACATTGTGATACTGAGGTTGCGATCAAACAGTTTGACGCCAACCACCGAGCCGGCGACCCACTCGCGGCGCTTATCCGGGTATTCAGGCAAGTTAGACCAGCCGGCATCTACACCAAAGAAATAGTGCAACTGGTTCAGCTCTGCCCAATCGGTTTGCAGTGGCAGGCTGATATCGTTGCGCAAGTAACCGCCTTTATAACCAAACAAGCTGCTTTGTGATAAACCGCGCACCGAGTAACGCCCGCCGACAGTAAGGCCTTCAGACGCCAAAATCACCTTGGGCGAATACAGTAGTTCCGCTGAGGCGGCATAAAGCAGCGGCTGCCCGGCCAACTCCAGTTGCGTGTTATAACCAACATTCAGCCGGTACTTGGTGAACTGAAAATCATCTTCAGCCGCCACCACTTGCCGCTTAGCATCAAACCAGGCCACACTTTTTATAATGCCGGCATTCAGGCTCAGGGTACCCTGCGGCAGAAAATGCCGGTAACCGGCAGCCAGATCCCAGACATACAAGGTTCTGGACGAGGTTTCTAAAAAGATGTCTTCAATGTAGTTTTTGCTGTCTTTGCGGGTAAAGCCGAGTGTAAAGTCAAGCTTGCCGGTTTGGCTGCGATACAGATTACGGCCCAGTTGCATGCCGCTGTTAAGTGAGGAGCCGGAAATGGAAAAATCTATCACATTACCTACTACCGTTTGCTCATACGCATAGTAGTTATTACTCAGGGAAAACTGCCAGTAACCAAACGGCAATGACCAGGACGCAGCGTAACTGCGTGACTCGGCGTGCGGTAACTCATGGCCGCCAATATTGGTGGATGCCGATAGAAAGGCGGTGTCGTTCAGGCCAAACACATTGTCAAATACCAGATTGCCATCTAACTGATACTCACCGGTACTGGCCACACCGTTATTATTAACGCCCAACGAGCCGCGCCACGGCCTGGCAGTCTGATTGGCGATAGCCACGAGGGTGCCGCCCTGCTCTGCACCCGGCGTCAGGTCTACTTTGGCATTGTTCCGGGCCACGCTATTAAGGTTCTCAATACCGTGCTCCAGCGCGCGGATATTCAACACCTCACCGGGCTGCGCCGGAAAGGCCCACTTCAGCTGCTGCGGCGTAATACTGCCGTCAACAGAATCAAAACCTTCAATCACGCCTTCGACCACCACCAGGTCTAAGCTGCCGTCAGATAAATCTTGCGGGGCGATATAAGCACGGCTGGTGACATAGCCTTGTTCAAGATACAAATTGGAGATGGCGCCCACCAGAGCGTTGATATGCGCCAGGCCCAAACATTGCCCGACAAAAGGCTGCGTGATCTGAGTGATCTGTTTCGGGCTAAGTTTAACGCTGCCCTGTACATTAATAGCGTTAACAGCAAAACACTGCTCTGTGTTTTCCAGCGCAGAGAAATCGGTAATAACAGCCTCAGGCCGCTCTAAGCGCACATCAGGCCGCTGTTGCAGCGGTGCTATTTGCTGCTCCAGCCGGTCTAAGCCCTGTTTAAGCTGTTTTTCGTGCTCAGACAAGCTTTGCGCCTGCACGCCAAAGCCTGCCACATACAGTAGCAGCCATAATAGCCGGGTGGTTGTTAAATACTTCACTACTGCATCTTCCCTGCGCTATATCGTATTAAGGCCGGCAAAAACCGGCGCAGTGACTATTTAGCGGACAAACAGCATAGAAAAGCGCAATGGTGTACAGCTGCACTATGGCAACAAGGGAAGTACAACAAGAAATGCGACTAAGCTAATGCAACCACTGCCGTCATTAACATTCGTAACGAACATTATTAGACCAGCGGCTTTGCGTCCTGCCCTTTCGGTGCAGTTTGCCCTTTAATTGTCTTAGCCTGTGAGAAGTGTTGAGAAATTAAACACAAGCTGAACAAAAGCAAGATATACAACTAATTACAAACTGACAAGTTATTTCCGGCCAATTTTGTAACAATGTTTACAAATAAAGCTCTACCGCAACGGCAAATACACTGTTACCACTAAACCGCCGTAAGCGTGGTTGTGCAGGGTAATGTCGCCGTGGTGCATATCAACAATCTTCTTAATAATAGCCAGCCCCAAGCCCGAGCCACCACTGCCGCGGGCTATATCGCCCTGAGTGAAAGGCTCGAACATGGCTTTCATCTGCTCATCCGGAATGCCAGGGCCATGGTCACGAATTTGCAGGTAAATCCGCTTGCGGTTGCGCTCATAGCCGGTGGATATTTCAATATCACCATCGCTGTAACGCAGCGCGTTTTCCAGCAAATTATTCAATACGCGTTTAATGGCTATACGCCGCAGCATGGTATCCGGCAGGTTTTCTGCCAATTCAGCAGAAATATGTCGCTGTTGTAAATGCTCGGCCTGTATCAACTCCTGCACTAATGTATTGAGGTTCTCTTTCTGGCCGGGCTCTTCTTTATGATGGCGCAGGTAGTCAATAAACTGGTCGATAATGGCGTTCATATCGTCAATATCGTTAATAATGCCTTCGCGGATCCAGTTGTCCGGCTCCTGCATCATTTCCGACGCTAAACGGATACGCGTGAGCGGCGTGCGTAAGTCATGCGACACCCCGGCCATTAGCAGCGCCCTGTCCTGCTCTAACTGACGAATACCGCGCGCCATATAATTAAAGGCTTTGGTTACGGCAATAATTTCGGTAGAGCCTTTGTGCTCGGCCAGTGGCGGCGGAAACTCGCCGCGCCCTACCTGCAAGGCGGCCTGTTGCAGGCTTTTCAGCGGTCGGTTTAACTGCCGCGCAAACAGCCAGCCGCCGCTGACGCTCAGCACGCCGATTAGCAACAAGTAAAAGGTCAGTGGCGAGAAGTCGGTTTCATCCAGCCCGGTTAACGGCACCTTTACCCAGTATTGCGGCGCCTGAGGTGGCCGCACCCAAAACGCATAGCTGGCACCCTGGGCTACCCGCACCTCAGCTTCGCCGCCTAATTCGCGTGACATCAGATCAGAAAAGTAGGCGTAGTAACTGGCCTCTGCCAAACCCTGCTGTAATGCTTGCTGCTCGGTATACACTTCAATGCCGGTGGCTTGCTGAAAACGCTCTGTCAACTCAGTTGACAGCACTGACTGCTGATGGCCAACGTCAATAAACACCACTTTAATTTGCTTGGCAATAAGGTGGTTAATTTGCTGCGTAGTGGGTTTTATCACATAAAATGCCACCGACAGGTAAGACACCAGTTGGTTGATCAGTAACAACAAACCAATCAGGAATACGGTTTGGCCAAAGGCACTGCGCGGGAAGCAACGCATCTAGCTGACGCTGCCATCCGGCACAAATACATAACCCAGGCCCCATACTGTTTGAATATAGCGCGGGTTAGCGGCGTCGTCCTCCAGCATCCGGCGCAAGCGCGATACCTGCACGTCGATACTGCGCTCCATGGCCGAGTAATCACGGCCACGCGCCTGGTTCATCAGTTTATCACGCGATAACGGCTCACGCGGATGGCTAACCAGCACTTTGAGCACCGCATATTCACCGCTGGTTAGCGGCAACAATTCATCGCCTTTGCGCATCTCGCGTGTGGCCAGGTTAAATTTAAACGGGCCAAATTCTACGCTACCCTCGGCCTGGCTGGGGGCGCCCGGCAATTCTTTACTTTTGCGCCGCATTACGGCACGAATACGCGCCAGTAATTCGCGCGGGTTAAAGGGTTTTGGCAGGTAGTCGTCGGCACCCATTTCCAGGCCGATAATGCGGTCGACTTCATCGCCTTTTGCCGTCAGCATAATAATAGGGATTTCGTTTTCCTGCTGGCGCAGGCGGCGGCAAATAGATAAACCATCCTCGCCAGGCAGCATAAGATCGAGCACCACCAGATGAAAGTTCTCCCGCTCCATCAGCCGCTGCATTTGTTCATAGTTGGCGACACTGCGCACTATATAACCTTGCTCAACCAGATAACGCTCCAGTAAAGCGCGCAAGCGCATATCATCATCAACCACAAGAATTTTTGGCGTTTCCGAACTTGCCATAGCGAAGCCTCCACGATATTTGCTCCACTATAAACGAAAAAACCGCCGGGGCGTAAAGCTGTGGCAGTTGTTTGTGTTACAAAGTTTGTCGGCGCAACTACAGCGTGCTACCGCTGGCGATTTGACCGTAAAAGCTGCTACCATCTGCAGCCAGAATTTACGGATACTTGCCGGATAATGCGCACAGATTTAATTACCCGCGAAGGCTTTGAAGCCCTGCAGCACGAGCTGAACTATTTATGGCGCGAAAAGCGCCCCGACGTTACCGCTAAAGTCGCCTGGGCCGCCAGCTTGGGTGATCGCAGCGAAAATGCCGATTATCAGTACAATAAAAAACTGCTGCGCGAAACCGACCGGCGTATTCGCTTTTTACGCAAACGGCTGGAAGTGCTGAAAATTGTCGATTATTCACCGCAGCAAGACGGCAGGGTGTTTTTTGGTGCCCGGGTTGAAATTGAAAACGAACAGGGCGAACAGCTGAGTTTTCGTATTGTCGGGCCGGATGAAATTTATGGCCGCAAAGATTACATCTCTATCGACTCGCCGATGGCGCGGGCGCTGTTAAAAAAAGCGGTGGATGATGAAGTATTGGTGGCCACCCCTACCGGCACCAAACTGTGGTTTGTAAACCATATCAGCTATGCCGCGGAACCGGCGACACGTTAAGCAAATTGGATTTTTTGCCGCTTAAAGTGGACAATCAGCTTATTGTATCGTTTTCAGACTGACGTTTATCACCCCCTACGGGTGCCTTTTATCAGGAAATTTTTCTCTATGTCTATCATTATTAAGCAAATTGCTGCAGAGATTGCTGCCCGTCCGGAACAGGTTGCCGCAACCATAGCGCTGCTGGACGAAGGTGCAACGGTGCCTTTTATCGCCCGTTACCGCAAAGAAATTACCGGCGGCCTGGACGATACGCAATTGCGCCATCTGGATCAGCGTTTAACGTATTTGCGCGAGCTGGAAGAGCGCCGGTTGGTAATATTAAAAACCATCGACGAGCAGGGTAAATTAACGCCTGAGCTGAAAAATGACATTCTTGCTGCCGACAACAAAACCCGGCTGGAAGACTTATACCTGCCGTATAAAGCCAAGCGCCGCACTAAAGGCCAAATTGCCATTGAAGCCGGTTTATTGCCGTTAGCAGATGCATTGCAAGCCAACCCGGCATTAAACCCGGAAACAGAAGCGGCGGTTTATATTAACGCCGATGCCGGCTTTGCTGATACCAAAGCGGTGTTAGATGGCACCAAATATATTTTAATGGAGCGTTTTGCCGAAGACGCCAACCTGCTGGCACGCTTACGCCGCCATCTGGCAGAAAATGCCATGTTAAAAAGCACAGTGGTGGCCGGTAAGGAACAGGACGGCGCCAAATTCCGTGATTATTTTGCCCACAGCGAAAGCTGGAAAACCACACCGTCGCATCGCGCCCTGGCAATGTTCCGTGGCCGCAATGAGGGCTTCCTGCAGCTGCAATTGTTGCCGGATGCCGACGAGGCTACAGCACACAGCGTGTGCGAGCAAATGGTTGCCGGTCACTTTAATATTAAAGACGAGGGCCGCGCCGCTGATGGCTTTTTACGCACCGCAGTGCAATGGACCTGGAAGGTAAAACTGCACCTGCAGCTGGAAAACGACCTGTTAAGTGAACTACGCGAGCGCTCTGAAGAAGAAGCAATTAAAGTGTTTGCCCGCAACTTAAAAGACTTACTGATGGCGGCACCGGCCGGCATGCGCACTACGCTGGCGCTGGATCCGGGCCTGCGCACCGGCGTTAAAGTAACGGCGATAGATGAAACCGGCAAGCTGTTAAGCCAAAACACTATTTTTCCGCATGCGCCACAAAACGCCTGGGACAAGTCGGTACGTACCCTGGTAGCACTGTGCCAACAACATAAAGTGGAACTGATTGCTATCGGCAATGGTACGGCCTCGCGTGAAACCGACAAACTGGCCGCTGAAGTAATAAAAGCGCTGCCGGATCAACAAATACAAAAAATCATGGTGTCGGAAGCCGGCGCATCCATCTATTCCGCCTCTGAGCTCGCGGCGCTGGAGTTTCCGGATCTGGATGTGTCGCTGCGCGGTGCGGTATCGATTGGCCGACGCTTACAGGACCCGTTAGCAGAGCTGGTAAAAATTGAACCTAAAGCCATTGGCGTAGGACAATACCAGCATGATGTAAACCAAAGCCTGTTAACTAAGTCGCTCGATGGCGTAGTGGAAGACTGCGTAAACGCCGTTGGTGTAGATTTAAATACTGCCTCAGTACCGCTGCTGGCGCGGGTAGCCGGGTTAAATAAAACCCTGGCACAAAATATTGTGTTCCACCGTGACAGCAATGGCCGCTTTAATGAGCGTAAAGAACTGCTTAAAGTGCCGCGTTTGGGACCAAAAGCCTTTGAACAAGCCGCCGGCTTCTTACGCATTAATAATGGAAAAAACCCTTTGGATGCCTCTGGTGTTCACCCGGAAGCCTACCCACTGGTGGAAAAAATACTCAGCACGCATCAAAAAAGCGTTGAGCAAATCATCGGCAACAGCAGTTTTTTAAACAGTGTTGATGCCAAAGCCTTTGCTGATGAGCATTTTGGTGTGCCTACCATTACGGATATCTTAAAAGAGCTGGATAAGCCAGGCCGCGACCCAAGGCCGGAATTTAAAACAGCCAGCTTTAAAGACGGCGTAGAAACGTTAAAAGATTTAACCGGCGGCATGTTGCTCGAAGGCGTGGTAACCAATGTCACCAACTTTGGTGCCTTTGTCGATATTGGCGTACATCAGGATGGTTTGGTGCATATTTCATCACTGACCGATAAATTTGTCAGCGATCCGCATCAGGTAGTAAAAGCCGGTGATGTGGTAAAAGTAAAAGTGCTGGACGTAGATATTGAACGCAAGCGTATTGCCCTTACCATGCGGATGGAAGAACAGCCGGCGCCGAAAAATGCCGACAGGAGTGCAAACAGAAATGCTGACAAAACCACACCGCGTCAGCAACAGGGCAAAAACTCAGCGCCACGCCCGGCCAAGGCAGCAGACAACAATGCCGCTATGGGTAATGCTTTTGCTGAAGCTTTTGCCAAACTGAAGAAGTAAAGTAGCGCAGACAACACACTGCAGCGTCAGTTAAGCTTGCTGCAGTGATTGCCTGACTTGCGGCTCAGTTGCACGCTGATAAAACCCGGCGATAACATCGCGGCGCAGCTGCATTTGCGCACTGATGGCCAGAGTATCACGTTGCGGGTAAACGATGGCATTACTGCCGCTGTCGTCTGACACACGATAGCTTATTTCGGTTTGCTGCAGTTGCTCAGCAAAGCCGGCACGGCCACTTGCACCGTCAGTTGTGCCCGTTGGCTCAGCCCCGGCAGATGCAGGCTCAGCAGATTCAGTCTCAGCCGGTTTAGTTTGTGCTATAGCCGATGCTTGCTGCACCAGCTCAGCCTGCGCCTGAATTTGCCGCTGCGCCGCTTCTGCGGCAATGCGCCGGTCTGCTGCAGACGGCTCTGCCGGTGCCAATGCCGCGGCACGCACCTGCTGCATTTTTTGCACTGTAGCCTGCGGGTCGCCGGGAATCGGCGAGATATCAATCGACACTTCACCACCGACAGCATATTGCTTGCCGTCAGGGCCTAACTCATAAGAGTAAGACGGCGCGCCGGCATAACGGCCACCCACCGCTGCATGAGCTTGCTCATGGGTTTTAACTTCCTGATCACGCGCCTTCAGCTCACGTACGTCCGCCTGCTCTTGCTGTTCGGCTTGCTGTTTTGCTTCTTGCTGCTGTTTTGCTTCCTGTTGCTCAGGGCCGGCTTGCTGCTGTTCGCCTTCAGCATTTTGCTGAGATGACTCCTCGCCCCGACCCTCTATCGCTTGCTGAGTTTCAGTTTCTTTGCCATTGGCGCCATACAAATTTACCTGTGACTGAGCACCGTTCGCACTACGCACCTTTTCGTCGGTAACCAGCGGCTTTTCCGCCGATGACTTCTCAAGCTCTTTTACCGGCTCAAACAGATCCCGGCGCAGCGCATCACGCCGCGCCATTTCAGTCGGCGGGTTCGCCGTATTGATACTGACATTCGGATAGTTTGATACCAGCATAGTCATCAGACGCGAATATCTATCACACTGCCAAGCACATCATCAGCAGTTTGAATGCTTTTAACATTCGCCTGGGCATTGCGCTGCTCCTGTCCCAACTGCATCAGGCTGTTGGTTAATGACCCCGGTTGCTCTGCAGTTTGCGCAGTACGGGGCTGCTCTGCGGCGGCAGTTTGTGCTACCGCTTGCTCAGTTTCATTTTGCCGGTTGGCACGAGTCTGGCGGTTTATGTCCAGCGTAGCCTCTGTTACACCGGCACTGGCACGGGCAAAACCCTGCACACCAGAATATAAAGCAGATTGAATATCCATGATACAACTCCGGTAACCTTAGCAAACACTGGTCAATTATTAACCAAAACACCGCAAAATGGAAGCGCCGCCTTAGGCTAAAAGGTTGTAACGGCCTTAACTTTGTTGCCCGGACAGACCTAACCACTGCTGCAACCATTGGCCAAACTCTGCCGGATGCGAGATAAAAGGTGCATGTGAGGCATGCGGCAGTACCGTAAAGCCGGCGCCGGGTTGCAATTGTTGCAGTTGCGCGACAACAGCCGCCGGCACCAACGAGTCCAGCCGGCCAAAAATGCCGCTAACCGGCTGCTTTAACGCAGCAAACTCTGCACGTAAATCACACTGGCTGAGCAACTGCAACGCGCCGGCTACTGCCGCCGGTTGTGCCATGGGATAGGCCATAATGGCTTGCTTCAACAATTTGGTATCAGCACGGGCACTGCTGCTGCCCATCGCCTGGATAGCCAAAAAGCGCTCTATAGTTTGTTGCAGATTTTCGCTTAGGGAGCGGGCAAACTGCTGCATTACCGGCTCTGCCATCCCCGGCCAGCCGGGCTGCGTTAAAAAGCAGGGCGAAGCCGCTACCAGGCCCAACTGCTGTACCTTGTCCGGATAACGTGTAGCGATAGCAAGCGCCAGCAGCCCGCCTAATGACCAACCGCACACATAGCTGTGTGGTGGGATGTTCGCCGCCAACTCATCAACCACCGCGTCCAACCGGTAAGGCTGCGGGTAGCTTTGCTGCATACCAAAGCCCGGCAAATCCGGCGTCAATAGCTGCACCCGGGCAGCTATTTGTTCTGTAATACCTTGCCACACACCGTGGTTTACGCCCCAGCCATGCAATAACACCAGTGTTGGTTTGTCGGAACTCATTTTCCCTGCCATAGTTACAAAAATGTAAATTAAAACGGATTTTGATTTGCTCAGCGTTTTAGTGCGTCAGTTGCAACAATTGTGGCATCTTTTATTGCCCACTCCGTGTCTGTGGTGCAGTTTACCGGTGCAAAGGTTTGACCGCCAGCTATGCGATGCTTGCCAGCAAGCTCTGCCGCAATTGCCACTGGCCTTGTGCCATTACAACCTGTTGTGGCTGCCGCAGGTTGCCCGCGGTTTAACCAAGCCACGTTTTGACGAATTGCTGAGTGTGGGCTACTACCGGCAACCTTATCAGCATTGGTTACAACGCTGGAAATTTGCGCGGGACTACAGCGCCGGCGATTTGCTGCAACGGCAGTTTGTTGAGTTGCTACAGCAGTATCAACAGCAAGCACATAAGCTGCCACAGGCAATCCTTTACGTGCCGATGCACCGTCGAAAACAGCGGCAACGCGGCTTTAATCAGGCAGAGTTATTAGCCAAAGCGGCGGCGCAACAGTTGCAATTACCGCTGCTCCCCCTGTTGCAGCGCAAACAGTATCAGGCAGCGCAAGTGGGCCTGAACCGCAAACAACGTCAACGTAATCTTAAAGCGGCTTTTAGCCTGCCTTTGACAACAGTGCTGCCAACACACATTGCGTTGGTGGATGACGTCGTTACCACCGGCGCCACAGCAAACGAAATATGCCGTTTGCTGCGGCGTCACGGTGCCCGCCATATCAGTTTATGGACAGTAGCCGTCACCTTGTCTGATTAATCAGCTTTAGTGCTGAAACTGCTGCCCAGGTAAAGCGCATTAACCAACAAGCGGCTGGAGCCATAAAAATAGCCGCGAAATACCGGGTTGTCGGTCATGCCGATAACCCGGCCACGGCCAACGTTGTGCGCCAGCAATACCGCACTTTGGCTAATACGTGGGATGTATTCTGCCGCCGTGTAACCGGCCAGTTGCGGCGCGCGGCTGTATAAGCCAACGTTAACAAAAGCAGCAGTGGCCGGTTGTAATAATAAGGTGCCGTTTTTAAATACCGGCAATTTGGCATCGGTAATGCCAAATGTCAGCGGGTGGCTTAAATCCAGTTCCGCCTGATAAATCGCCCCGGCAATGCGCTGCTTGCCGGCTAAGCGTTCTTTGTCGGCATAACGCAGGTTTTCGCTGCTGATCAAGCTGCTCATCTCTTCCGGCTGCCACAATGCTGCTTTTAATAAGCCGGCAGTTGCCAACCAGGCGGCCCCCCGCTTATGTCCCCACAGTACACCACCTTGTTCCAGCCAGGCTTTCAGCTGGTTAATTTCGCTATCCTGCCAGTGACTATAGTTGCCGTCCGGCAACACAATATGGCTATAGCGGCTCAGGTCGAGTTGGCGCAGACGTTGTGGCTCTGCCAACGACGGCGCTATACCGGCCAGCCGTTCCAGGTTATACCAAACTTCACCGGCTTCGGTGGAGTTGATTCCGGGGCCTGCCATTAACAGCACGCGGGGTAAGGTAATGACAGCAAAATTATGGCTGCCCAAGTCACTGCCTTTGGGTGTTAAGCCGCTGCTGATGGCATATACCGGTAAACTAAATTGTTGTTGCACCCGCTGTAACCTGGCAAACCAATCGGCGTGCTGCTGCAATCCGGCGGGGATCACCATAGCACCGGCCGCAAGGTTGATACTCCCCGCAGCGGTCTTCGCAGTAAAATCATCCAGCGCAGCACGCACCTGCAACTGCTCCGCTAATAACGCTTGCAACAACAATGGCGCCTGCTGGTCCCGCCAGTCAAAGGCGTAGGCATAGGCACCGGCCGGCAAAGCCTGATTCACCGTTGCCGGCAACCATTGTGCCTTCAACTGGCTTTTTGCCGGCTCGCGGTTAAGTGCGGTAAAGGCAATGTTGTAGGCGTAAGGCAATGTCCAGGCTGACACATCATAAAAGGTGTTGTCCCCAAAGGTTGTTTCTGTACTGAACATCGCTTTAATCAGACGATACTGCGCTTGTTGCAACGGCACATAATAGCTACTGCCTGCAGCAAACTTTTTATCGTCATCCTGCCAGTCGCGGCTTAATTGCAGTACTTCAACATGGTGGCGTTGCAGTACATCAAGCAATGCGGCCAACCGGGTGCTGTCTGCTGTTTCTGTCAGCATATAGCCTTTAATTTTATCACTGCGCGCCTGCTGTCGGGCACTGCGATAAAAATCCTGCTGGTAGCTGAGCAGCGCTTCACGCTCTGTCACCGCGCCGCGAATAGTCGACAGTGACGCTGTCAGTTGGTTTTGGATAGTTGCCGCAAAACTCAGCGGGCCGTTAATACTGTCTTGCAAATGGCCGCGGCTACTGGCTTGCTCGAACAAAATACCGACGCTGCCCTGTACATCCGGATAAGTCGAACCCTTGCCGACATAAAAATCATCGAAGCTTTCTTCGGTGTAGTACAGCTGCTGTGCCTGGTCAAAAGCAGCTGCATGGTAACCGGCCAGCTTTGCCGTTAACTCAAAGTTACGTTGCGGTGTCAGCGGGTAATTGCGGCTTGGAATGCCAGGCTGAAAAAAATAGCTGCTGTTAGTACCCATTTCGTGATAATCACCCACGACGTTTGGCAACCATTGCTGGTATTGCGCAATGCGGGCACGACTTTCCGGGTGCTGCAACAATAACCAGTCGCGGTTTAAATCAAACCAGTAATGGTTTGGCCGGCCATTAGGCCAGGGCTCATTGTGTTCACGATGCTGCGGGTCGGCCACCGCTGTGGTGCCTTTATGCATATTGACCCAGTTGGCAAAACGATCGTGCCCATCCGGATTCAACACCGGTTGCAACAAAATCACCGCGTTATCCAGCCATTGCCGGACTTCGTCATTATCGGCCGCCGCCAGGTAATGCGCTAACAACAGCGCAGCATTGGCGCCGCTGGGTTCATTGCCGTGCACACTGTAACCTAACCAGATAATTACCGGTGCATCAGCCTGACGTTGTGCACCGTCGCGGGCGGCCGCCAGATGCTGGCTGCGGATATGCTCTAACCGCTGTAAATTGCGTTCTGATGAGATCACCAACTGCAACAGTGGTCGTTGTTGATGACTGTACCCGATAATATCGAGCTGTGCCTTTTTTGAGCTGTTTGCTAACAATTCAAAATAGCGTTGGATCTGATCATGCCGCGCATGCCATTCACCTACCGGGAACCCCAATACCTGTTGCGGTGACGGCAGGGTTGAATCTTTCACCTGCGGCACATATGTAATGTCTGCAGCAGCAAAACAGCTAAGCAGCAACAACGCTGCCGAAATACCAAATTTCATAGTTTAATTCCTCTGAGCTGCCGCTAAGTTAGCCAGATCACGCGCAAAACTCAAGCGGGACTGGCTTCAACGAAACAGGAGGAGTATTATAGCCATTAACCTAGTAATTTAGTCAGGTACTCTTATGATTACGATTTCTGAACAGGCGCAGCAACATTTTGCCAAGCTGCTGTCAAAGCAACCTGCAGGCACTCACATTCGGGTGTTTGTGGTTAACCCCGGCACGGCACAAGCCGAGTGTGGCGTATCTTACTGCCCGCCGGATGCCAAAGAAGACACCGACTTAACCTTGAATTTTGCCGGCTTCGACGCAGTAGTCGATCAGGAAAGTCAGCCATTTTTAGTTGATGCTGAAATTGACTTTGTTACCGATCAGATGGGTTCGCAGCTGACGTTAAAAGCGCCGAATGCCAAAGTACGCAAGGTCAACGACGACGCTTCGTTAATTGAGCGCGTCCAGTATGTCATCGACAGTGAAATTAACCCGCAGTTGGCCAACCACGGCGGACGCGTATCGGTAATGGAGCTGACGCCGGATGGCGTGGCAGTACTGCAGTTTGGTGGTGGTTGTAACGGCTGTTCTCAGGTCGACTTAACCTTGAAAGAAGGTATCGAAAAAGAGCTGCTTAACCGCTTCAGCGGTGAGTTAAACGGCGTGCGCGATATTACCGAACATCAGCGCGGCGAACATTCTTACTACTAAGCTGTTACAACACTGTTATACCTGACTAAAGCTGCGTTTAGTGCCCGCTTGTGTTATAAAACCACGTTGTTTTATTACCTTGCGGGTACCCTGCCAATGAAAGTTAGCACCCTACTTTGTTCAATATTCTTTAGCCTGCTGCTGCCGGCACAAGCTGCTGTTATGCTGATTTATCACCATGTTGCCAGCGACACACCGCGGGTAAGCAGTGTCAGCGCCGCAGAACTACGCGGCCATTTACTGTATTTTAAAGACAATAACTTTCAGGTTATTGGCCTGGATGTATTAATGCGCCAGCTGCAAACCGGCGAGCCCGTGGCCGACAATGCGCTGGTAATTACCTTTGATGACAGCTATGAAAATAACTTCACCACCGCCCACCCCATACTGCAGGAATTCGGCTACCCCTACACCATCTTTATCAGCCCGGGCAGCATAGATAAACGTGACGGCCCGCTGTTAAGCTGGGCGCAGGTAAAGCAAATGTCAGACGATGGTGTACTGGTAGCCAACCATGCCATGTGGCATGAGCATATGGCCAAGCCGGATGCCGGTGAAAGTAGGCAGCAGTGGCGTGAACGGATGAAACAAAGCATTTTGCAGGCCGAAGATGCCATAGAACAGCATACCGGCCAGCGCCATCAGTGGTTGGCTTATCCCTATGGCGAATATAGCCGTGAGCTGGAGCAGTTAGTCAGTGAGCTGGGCTTTGTCGGTATTGGCCAGCAATCCGGTGCCATTGGTAAACACACCGTTTTAACCCGCATTCCGCGCTTTCCGGCAGCGGGCCAATATGCCGATTTAAAAGATCTGGCGCAAAAACTACGCACCCTGGCGTTCAATATTACTGACTACCATCAGGTTGACCCGGTAATTAGCACAGCTAACCCGCCGACATTAACCTTGTCGGTACAAGTAGCCGATTTCCGCCCGGCGCAATTGCAGTGTTTTGCCGGCGCGGAGGTCATAAAACCAACATGGCTGAACGACAACACTTTTAGCGTTACAGCAACAAAAGCCCTGGCCAAAGGCCGCAGCCGCTATAACTGTACCGCGCCCTCAATCAGCAAGAAAGGATACTACTATTGGTATTCGCAGCCGTGGCTTAACCAGCCTTAAGCTTGTTGAGTACCAGCGGAAAATCGGCCAACAGCTGTTCAGTATCAATTACCGGTAGCTCGCCCGGTTGCATCGGCGGTTTAAACATCGCTACCAGCTGGCCTTGCGGATTGATTAGCACCACAGAAGCACTGTGATCAACCAGATAATCCTCTGCCGTGGTGCTGCTTAACGCATACATCAGCCCCAACTGACGCACAAACGGAAACAGTTGCTCATGTCCGGCTGTCATGCCCAGCACATTTTCCTGGTCAAAATAGCTGACATAGTTATTAAGCTTTTCTGTGCTGTCGCGCTTCGGGTCAACCGAAATAAACCAGACTTTTAGCGGCTGCTCTACCATAGCTGCCAACTCCGGTTGCACGCCAGCCAGCTTAGCCAACGTAAGCGGACAAATATCCGGGCAATAGGTATAACCGACGAATGCCAGTGTCCACTGGCCGTACAAACGCTCGCGGTTTACCGCATCGCCGTATTGATCGGTCAGGTTAAAATCTGCCAGCACCCGGGCTTTCGGATACACCAGCGCTAATTTTGGTTCAGCATTATATTGCGTGACACGAAACAACAGCACACCAGCGATCAACGCGGCAGCTGCAAGCAGGATAATATTCAGGTTACGGAACATAAATCGGCGACACCTTAAAGTAATGATCAACCAGCAATAACAGGAACAATAACATTAAATGCACAATAGAAAATTTAAAAGTCGCCATCGCCGTACCTGCATCGGCGTTAAACTTCAGTTTCCAGGCATATTGCATAAAGCGCAGATTTAACAACGCGCTGCCAACCAAATATATAGCCCCGCTCATACCCACCAGATACGGCATTAAACAGACAATAAATAATAACACCGTGTACAGACAGATCACGCTTTTGGTAAATTCTATACCGTGGGTTACCGGCAGCATCGGCATATTCACTTTGGCATAGTCATCGCGCCGGTGGATAGCCAGCGCCCAGAAATGCGGCGGTGTCCAGGCGAAAATAATCATCACCAACAGTAATGCATGGCCGTGTATCTCGCCGGTAATCGCAGTCCAGCCTAACAACGGTGGCATGGCCCCCGCCAGACCACCAATGACAATATTTTGCGGTGTAGCACGTTTTAAAAACATGGTGTACACCACGGCATAGCCGAATAAACTGGCCAGAGTTAACCAGGCCGTTAACGCATTGACCGTAAGATACAGCAGTACAAAACCACACAACGCCAGGCTAAATGCAAAGGTGGTAGCCTGCGCCGTGCTTATGCGGCCTTTGGCTACCGGTCGGCTGTAAGTGCGGGCCATTTGCGCGTCGATACGCTGATCTACTACATGGTTCATTGCCGCTGCCGCCGCTGATAACAAACCGATACCAACGGTTGCTGCTAATAAGGTGGCTAAATCCGGTAAGCCAGGCACAGCCAGCATCATGCCAACCCAGGCTGTCAGCACCAGTAATGCCACAACTTTGGGTTTGGTTAGCTCGAGATAATCCCGCGCACGACTGATACCGGTTTGTGATCTTAGTATGGCGGTCATAGGCTCTCCTTGCTTTTCGTTTTGCCGCTGTGGCGCAGTTGCAAATAAATCACCACCAGTAGCATTAACAAGTTTGCTGCAACAAAATTATGTGCCACCGCATTGGCCAACGGTAAATGCAGCACGACATTCAGCACACCCAAACTAAACTGTAGCAGTAATAACGCCGCAGCACCGAGCGTCAGGCGTTTTAAGATTTTGCTGCCGGCACGGCGCCATAGTTGCAGTAGAAAGCTGGCCAGCAGCACCAAGGTGATCGCAGCGCCGAAACGGTGAAACACATGCACCGTTTGCCGCGCCTCTGCCGACATCACGCCGTATTCGTAATCATCATGGCCCAGATGTAAATCGAACGCCTCGCTGACATTTAAGCGCTGCTGCCAACCGGCTTCACAAACAGGTAAATCAATGCAGGCCAGTGCCGCATAGTTAGCTGCAGTCCAACCGCCCAGCGCTATTTGCCCAATCAGCACAGCAATAGCCAGTGCGGCAAAAGGCTTTAACGACACCAGCTGCGGCTCCTGCACATAGTATTGCGGGTGTAAACGCAACCAATGTAAAGCCAATAAACTCAGTAGCGTAAAACCGCCCAGCAAATGCCCCATTACCACCAACGGCAACAGGTTTAGCGTGACTGTCCACATACCAAGTGCAGCCTGAAACACCACCAGCGCCAGCAATACCGCGGGCACAACTTTGCCGCTATGCCGGGTAAACACCGCGATAAAAAATATTGCCGCAATTAACAAACCTAAACTGCCGGCGAAATAACGGTGCACCATTTCGTTCCAGGCTTTATGCGGCTCCAGTGGCCGCTCCGGAAAGGCTTCCAGCGCAGCTGCAACGTGATGTTCTTGCTGCGGTACTTTTAAAAAGCCGTAACAACCAGGCCAATCCGGACATCCAAGACCAGCATCAGTTAAACGGGTATAAGCGCCGAGTAGAATAACGCCCATAGTGAGAAAGATAGCGATAGTCGCCAGCCACTGTTGCGTTTTTATACGCTGGTCAGGTGTGTTCATACGCTGGTCCGGTCATAGTTAAGCAATTTAAGTAAATCCTGACGGATAGCTCTGGCAGTGCTTGCCATATCGGCTTCAACCACCGGCATCGGATAGCTGAGTAACACCAGCCCTTGCTGATCAATCAGCAATATTTTGTCCTGCAACTCTTCAGGTGCAAGCCCTACGGCCGGTTGCTGTACAAAAGCGCTAAATTCTGTTGCGGCTTGTTCTGCACTGATAAATACCGGCTGTACCTGCACCTGCTTACGGCCCAAGCCAACATAGAGTTGCTGCACGGTATGCAAAGCGCCGAGACACAACTGTGTGCACTCAGCTGCTGGCATCACGCCGATACGCCAATGCGCTTTTTCAGCCGTAGCCGCCAACAAAAACACCTCGTTTTGCTGCCATTCGCCCTGACTTGATACCCCACGATTGAACCAACCGAATTCCAACACCAACTTCGCCGCTAACAGCGGTAAAGCGCAGCACAGTACAAACAACCACAGAAACTTTTTCTTATTCATAATTCGCTTTTCCCTGATGACTTGCCGCCAGCGCCACACCCAGTACTGCAATACCGAGCAAGAACCATTGCAGTGCATAACCGCGGTGTTTTTCCGGCGATAGCACTACCGGCTGATAATGCGGCGTAAAATCACTGCCGTTTTGTTGATACAGCAGCGCCGGATACAATTGCAGCGCACTGTGTTCTGACAGCTGAGCATAATTAACTTGTTGAATGCGCATCGGCCATTGGCCGCTGATTTCGGCATTCTGCCCCAACAACAGCAAACCATCCACTTTAGTACGCAGCAGACCATCGAGAGCAATTTGTGGCGTTATCGTCACTTCGGGCAAGCTGTCGCGTCGCTCCGGCGCGGCTAACCAACCTAAGTTCACCAGCAGTGGCTGTGCCAAACCTGCTGCCTGTACCGGTATTATTACGTCATAACCAACGCGGCCCTGCACAATCTGGTTATCCAGCAGCCAGACATAAGGTGCTAACCAGCGGCCATGCCCTTGCAGGGGCGCGGCATCAATATCGGCGGCCGGCAATAATGCTAACTGTGATGGTTGCAGCGCGCCGGCAGCCTGCAGTGAGGCTAAGCGTTGTAATTGTGCAGTTTTATCGGCGGCACGATTCAGCTGCCACCAGGACAAGTTGATTAATATGGCAAAAGCAGTCAAAGTGAGAATTACCCACAATGTATTGAACGCAAAAATCTGCTGCGCCAGCTTAATGCGCATCAGTCAAACTCCGGAGTCTGTTGCAGATGTTAATTAAACTTATTGTCATCGCACTACTACTTTTTATTGTTATTAATTTATTCCGCGCCGGGCTGGTGATGGTCAGGCAACCTCAGCCGGGGGTAAAAATGTCACGCTATCTTGGCCGACGTGTATTGTTCTCAGCCATTGCACTAATACTGATCTTTATCGCGCAGGTGCTGGGGCTCATTGAACCGAACCCCAGACCATACTGAGCGTTAAATCACATAAACAAACACATACAAACACAACCACACTACATCAACAAAGTGCCAATACCAGGCTGCAGCCTGAAACGCAAAGTGCTTTTCAGGGGTAAAATGGCCTTTTAACACACGGAAGAACACAAACAGCAAAATAATGGCACCCAATGTTACGTGCATACCGTGAAAGCCGGTAAGCAGGAAAAAGGTATTACCATAAAAGCCGGAAGCCAGGGTTAAGCCAAGGTCACGATAAGCATGGATATACTCATACACCTGCAAGCTTAGGAAAGTGGCCCCCAACAGCAAGGTAACCAATAGCATCAACTTAAGTTGGCTGCGTTTATTTTGCTCTAATCCGGTGTGGGCAAAGTGCAGTGTAATAGAGGAAATCACCAGAATTGCGGTGTTAATCAGCGGCAAACCGGTAGCAGGCATGGCTTGGGTTTCAATACCGCCCGGCGTTTTCAGCAATGGCCACATGGCTTCAAAGCCCGGCCAAAGTATTTCAAAGGTCATGGCGTTATTGCTGCCACCGCTGAGCCAGTTTAGCGCTATTACGCGGCCGTAGAACAGCGCACCAAAGAACGCCATAAAAAACATCACTTCGGATAAAATAAACCAGCTCATGCCCTGGCGGAACGAGCGGTCCATTTGCGCGCTGTATAAGCCGCTCATCGATTCATCAATAACGTTTTTAAACCAACCAAACAGCATAAAAATCAGCACCACAAAACCGGCTGCCAGCATATAGCCGCCAAAACCGGGTTGTTGTTTGGTTACTTCGTTGACATAGTTGCCTGCGCCAAAGGCAATTAAAAATAACGCCACCGCACCCACAATAGGCCATGGGCTTTGGGCGGGAACATAATATTTTTCATAGGTTTTATTCATGTTATTCCCCGGGTTGGGATGGCTCTGCGCTGTCGCCGGTCCATGCGCTGGTTACGTCATATAAAGTATAAGACAGCGTAATGGTACTAAACTGGCTCGGCAGTGCCGGATCCACATAAAACTGTAACGGCATCAGCATGTCTTTGCCCCCGGCTAACTTCTGCTGGGTAAAGCAAAAACACTCTATTTTGTGAAAGTATAATGCAGCCTGACCTGGTGATACCGACGGCACCGCCTGCCCCACTATCATGCGGCTGGTCGGGTTCTGCGCCAGATAATTCATGATATGAATTTCACCCGGATGCACCATCATACGGCGCACCTCGGGCTCAAACAGCCACGGCATTTGCTTATTCGGCCTGGCTATAAACTCAATCACAATTTCACGGCTGATATCAATTTGTGCAGCCTCCGCCGAGGCGGCAGTTACTGCGGTTTTACCATTTAAACCGGTCAGGTCACAGAACACGTCATACAAGGGCACTAAAGCAAAACCAAAACCAAACATAGCCAGGGCGGTGACGGCTAACTTAAAGGTTAACGGCTTATGTTTCAGTGCCATAACGCGCTCCTACTTAATCACTGGTGGTGTTTCAAAGGTATGGTAAGGCGCCGGTGAAGGCACTTCCCATTCCAGACCCTCGGCCCCTTCCCACACCTGTGCGGTAGCTTTTTCACCGCCACGGGCACATTTCACCAGCAGCCAGACAAAGATTAGCTGCGATGCACCGAACAAAAAGCCGCCAATACTGATAAAAGCATTAAAATCAGCAAACTGCAGTGCATAATCCGGAATACGCCGCGGCATACCCGCCAAACCGACGAAGTGCATCGGGAAAAACAACAGGTTGACGGAAATCAACGAGCACCAGAAATGCCATTGCCCCAGTTTTTCGTCATACATATGCCCGGTCCATTTCGGTAGCCAGTAATAGGCAGCAGCAATAATCGAAAACACCGCTCCGGTTACTAATACATAATGAAAATGCGCTACGACAAAATAGGTATCGTGATATTGAAAATCCGCCGGGGTAATCGCCAGCATCAGACCGGAAAAACCACCAATGGTGAACAGCACAATAAAGGCCAGTGCGAACATCATCGGCACTTCAAAGGTCATTGCACCGCGCCACATGGTGGCTACCCAGTTAAACACTTTCACCCCGGTCGGCACGGCAATCAGCATGGTGCAGTACATAAAAAATAATGCCCCGGCTACCGGCATGCCGGTGGTAAACATGTGATGCGCCCACACCAAAAATGACAGCAGAGCGATACTGGAGGTGGCATATACCATAGAGGCATAGCCAAATAATGGCTTGCGGGCGAAGGTAGGCACTATGCTGGACACAATACCAAAGGCCGGCAAAATCATGATGTACACTTCAGGATGACCGAAGAACCAGAAAATATGCTGAAACAGCACCGGGTCGCCACCACCGGCAGCATCAAAAAAGCTGGTGCCGAAGTATTTGTCGGTCAGTACCATAGTTACTGCACCGGCTAACACCGGCATTACCATAATCAGCAGGAAGGCGGTAATTAACCAGGTCCAGACGAATAACGGCATTTTCATCCATGTCATACCCGGCGCACGCAGGTTAAAAATAGTGACGATTACGTTTATCGCGCCCATGATCGACGAAATACCCATAATATGCACAGAAAACACGAACAGTGCTGTACTGTCACCGCTATAGGTCGTAGATAACGGCGCATAAAAGGTCCAGCCAAAGCTTGGACCGCCGCCAGGCATAAACAGCGAAATCAGCAGAATCAGGAATGCGAACGGCAGGATCCAGAAACTCCAGTTGTTCATCCGCGGCAACGCCATATCCGGCGCCCCTATCATCATCGGGATCATCCAGTTCGCCAGCCCGGTAAAGGCCGGCATCACAGCACCGAACACCATAATCAGGCCATGTACTGTGGTCATTTGATTAAAAAAGTTCGGCTCGACAAACTGCATACCAGGCTGAAACAGCTCGGCACGGATCACCATCGCCATGGCGCCGCCGATAAAAAACATTATCAGCGCAAACACCAGATACATGGTGCCGATATCTTTATGGTTAGTGGTATAGAACCAGCGCTTTATGCCGCTTGGCTTGTGGTCATGATGCTCGTGATCATGGTCATGATCGGTAACTACTGCGCTCATCCGTTATTCCCCTTTACCTTGCAGCACAGCATGCACATCAGCCGCCTGCACCAGTTCACCGGTATTGTTGCCCCAGGCATTACGTTCATAGGTAATTACCGCAGCAATTTCTTTTAAACTCAGCTGTTTGGCATAGGCCTGCATAGCGGTGCCGGCTTTACCGTTCAGCACAATATTAATGTGGCCAGGCATATCATTCAGCGCCATGCTACTGCCTTTCAGCGCAGGGAAAATACCAGGTAAGCCTTCGCCATTAGGTTGGTGGCAAGCCGCGCAGTAAGCAGTATAGGTGCGCTCGCCTACGCTCATCAGCTCATCCATGCCCATATTCATCGCCAGTAGCTCTTGCTCTTCCGCTTTAGCTTTGGCAATACGCTCAGCTTCACCGTTTACCCAGCTTTCAAAGTCAGCAGGGCTTTTGGCAATAACCACTATCGGCATATAGCCATGATCTTTACCGCACAGCTCAGCGCATTGGCCACGGTAAGTACCAGGCTCGTCAACGCGGGTCCAGGCTTCGTTAATAAAGCCTGGGTTAGCATCTTTTTTAACCGCAAAAGCCGGTACCCACCACGAGTGGATAACATCATCTGACGTCATCAGAAAACGCACTTTTTTACCGGTGGGGATCACCAAAGGCCGGTCTACTTCCAGCAGGTAGTTTTCACCTTTGGCAAATTTGTTGATGATCTGCTCTTTCGGTGTTGCCAGCAGCGAATAAAACTCAACATCGTGCTCAAGGTATTTGTAATGCCATTTCCACTGCGAGCCGGTAACCAATACAGTAACGTCAGCCTCTGTAGTGTCTTCCATTGCAATCAGGGTTTTGGTGGCCGGAATGGCCATAATAATCAGAATGATTACCGGTATAGCGGTCCAGAGTATTTCTACTTTGGTACTTTCATGAAATTGGGCTGGCTGCACCCCACGCGCTTTTCGATGGCGAACGATAGACCAAAACATGATCCCGAACACCACTGCACCAATAGCACAACAAATCCAGAATATCGTCATGTGCAAGTGGTAAACCTGCTGACTGATCTCCGTTACCCCTTTGGTCATATTCAGGGGCATATCCGTTGCATTAGCTGTTGCAGCTAAAAGCAGGGTTGGCAGCGACCAACGAAGACTACGCGTTTTCGTCACTGGACTTCTCCTCTGTCATTTTGCAAAGCAAACTGCAGAAACTAAGTACACAGTACTACACGGTTCTTACTCACCCACACCGAACCTATGTCTGAAGTTTCATCAGTTTATTATTGTTATTATTACCTGTGGTTTCGGGGCTAGCGCTGAAACCAAAACTGACCCTGTTGTTATTTTTTAATCAGTTTCAGTCTAAGAATCATCCAAATTGTGTTCAGTGTAAACCCCTAAATAGCAAAAGCGCCGGCAAACCTCAGTGGTCATACCAGCGCTCGTTAACAATTAACCCATTGAGGTTAGTACAAATTATAACCAACTTCCATTGCGGATCACGCCTACAGCCAAGCCTTCAATGGCAAAATGCTGCGCCCGTAAATCAACTTTAATCACATCGAAATCTTTATTTTCCGGGTGTAGCAACACGGTATCGCCGTCACGCCGGAAACGTTTTACGGTTACATCTTCATCTACCCGTGCCACTACGACCTGGCCCGGTTGCGCCTGACTGGTTTTATGTACCGCCAACAAATCGCCGTCTAAAATACCGATATCCTGCATGCTCATACCCTGTACCCGCAGCAAAAAATCAGCATGTGGTTTAAACAGGTTGGCATCTACCTGATAATGGTCCTGCACATGCTCCGCCGCCAATATGGGTTGGCCGGCCGCCACTTTACCAATCAGCGGCAGGCCCAGTTGTTCGGGCACGTCGTTGTCTATCAGACGGATACCACGAGAGGTGCCGGGCATCATTTCAATCACACCTTTTTTTGCCAACGCTTTTAAATGTTCTTCTGCCGCGTTGGCCGATTTAAAGCCCAATTGCTGTGCAATTTCAGCACGGGTTGGCGGCATACCGCTGTCCAGCTGATAGTCTTTTATCAACTGCAAAATTTCTGCTTGTCGTGGCGTTAGTGGTCTCATAGTGCTGTTTACCTGTACAGTGAATACTGTGAGTATATACAGGCGTATTACAATTGCAAGTTTCTATGCAGCACGGTAATTTTCCGTTCTGTTTTGCCGTGCTATGCTTAGCACCTTTTTTGTGGTGGGGGATAAAGCGATGTTGCAGCCGGTAAAATTGTTTGCAGCTTTATTAAAATGGCCGTTGTGGCCATTATTAAAGTATAAAGTGGTGCCGGAGCAGCCGGTAAAAGAACTGGCACTGGATAAAAACCGCCCGCTGTTTTATGTCTGTACCACAGAATCTGCCGCCGATTTGGCCGCCATACGCCGTGTTTGCGCCGCGCTGGATTTACCGGACCCGGCTGCTAATGTTAACCTGAATGGCACTGAACACCCGCGTACTTTGTTTCTGGAAAAGCCGCACACCTTAGTTTTTAAACGGGGCAAGACCACAGCATTAGAACAAGGCCGTGCATTGTTGCAGGCGCACCTGCAAGATCCAGCGTTAAATGCGCAGTTAGTGCCGGTAGCGCTGTTGTGGGGCCGGGCTCCGGGCAAAGAAAACAGTATCAAATGGTTGCTCGGCGAAGCACATGCGCCAAACTGGTTGGCTAAGTTATTAATTGTTCTGATCTCCGGCCGGCATAGCCTGGTGCGCTTCAGCCGTGCCGTATCGTTGCAGCAAATGGCGGCTCAGTTTGGTGCCGAAAAAGCTACAGCACATAAACTGCTGCGTATGTCGCGCTTTCACTTTTACCGGCAACGCCTGGCGGCTACCGGGCCCAAGTTGGTAAACCGGGCACAGTTGTTTAACTCCCTGCTGGCAGCGCCGGCGTTGAAGAAAGCCATCGATGATGAAGCCAAAAGTAAGCGCATCTCTGTAAAAGCTGCACGGCTGGAAGCGCGTAAACTACTGCTGGAAATAGCCGCTGATTACCGCGCCTCTACGCTGCGGGTTGGCGACAGAGTGCTGCGCTGGCTTTGGCACAAACTTTATACCGGTATCAAGGTTAACAATGCCGATATGCTGCGGGATTTGGCGCAGAAAGGTCATGAAATCGTTTACGTACCCTGCCATCGTAGCCACATGGATTACCTGTTGTTAAGCTATGTTATTTACCAGCAAGGCTTGGCACCACCGCATATTGCTGCCGGCATTAATCTAAATTTCTGGCCGGCCGGGCCTATTTTCCGCCGCGGCGGCGCCTTTTTTATCCGCCGTAGTTTCAGTGGCAATAAACTGTATTCTGCTGTGTTTCGCGAATATCTGTGTCAGCTGTTCAGCAAAGGCTATTCGATAAAATATTATAGTGAGGGCGGCCGCAGCCGCACCGGTCGTTTACTGCAGCCGAAAACCGGCATGCTGGCGATGACATTACAGTCCATGCTGCGCGGTATTGAGCGCCCGGTAACCTTAGTGCCGGTGTATCTTGGCTACGAGCATGTAATGGAAGTGAATACTTACCTGCGCGAATTGAAAGGCTCCGGCAAGCAGAAAGAGTCAGCGTGGGGCGTATTAAAAGCGATCCGCAATTTACGGGATTATGGCTATGGTTATGTCAATTTCGGTGAGCCTGTTACGCTTAATAACTATTTAAGTCAGCAGGTACCCGACTGGAAACAAGACATTCACCCGCTGGAAGTGCAAAAGCCACAATGGCTTAACCCGGTGGTAGCTCTACTGGCTGAGCAGATGATGCAGCGTATTAACCAGGCCGCGGCATTAAACAGTATCAACCTGATTGCACTGTGCTTGCTGGCAACAGATAAACACACCCTGACCCGCGCTGAGCTGGCAGAGCAAATCAGTTTTTATCTCGAGCTGCAACGCTCAGTGCCCTACCATCATCAGATAACACAGCCGCAAGACACTGCTGAGCAACTTATTGACCATGCCCTCAGCCTGCAGAAGGTAGAGCAGCACAACGACAGTTTCGGCCAGTTAATCAGCCTGAATGACGACAATGCTATTTTGCTCAGTTATTACCGCAACAATATTCTGCATGTCTTTATGCTGCCGGCCATTATCGCCAGCGCTATTCTGCATCAACGCAATCTGAGCCTGGCGCAGCTGACCACCATAGTGCAGCAATTGTATCCGTTGCTACAGCAGGAGCTGTTTCTGCAAATTAGTTCGGTGGAAACGTACTGTGCCGCCATACTGCAGCAGCTTACTGCCAGCGGTCTGGCCGAGCAACACGGCGACAACTACCGTGCTCCGGTGCAGCACAGCAAGGGTTACTTTATGCTGAGCTTACTGGCACATAATGCCGAACACACACTGCAGCGTTACGCTATGGTGTTACAACTGGTTACCAGCCAGGGGCCGCAAAGCCGCAGCGAATTGGAAAAACACAGCCACGAATTAGCCCAGCGCCTGTTGCAGCTACACGGCATTACCGCGCCGGAATATTACGACAAACAGCTGTTTGCCACTCTGGTTAATGCGTTGAAGGACAATGGCTACACTCACACTGACGAGCATAGCCGCGTCAGTGCGACTGCACAGCTACATCAGCTGAATGATACGGTCAGTCAGCTGCTGCGCAATGAGGTGGTGCAAAGTATCCACAGTATCTTACCAGCCGCCGCGTCTTAGCGGCTGGTGGGGTAAGAGCGGATCACACCTTCCTGAATAGTAGAAGCCACCAGCTTGCCGTCACGGCTGTAAAACTGGCCCCGAACTAAGCCCCTGCCACCTGATGCGCTGGGGCTGTCTACCGCATACAGCAGCCAGTCATCAAAGCGAAAATCCTGATGAAACCACATGGCGTGGTCGATGGTTGCTACCTGCATATTCGGCGCCATAAATGACTTACCGTGCGGCTGCAACGCCGTGGGCAAAAAATTAAAATCTGATGCATACGCCAGCAAGTACTTGTGTACACGTAAATCATCCGGCATGGCGCCATTGGCTTTAAACCACACATAGCGTTTTGCCGCGCTTACCTGAGCTTTAAACGGGTTTTGAAAGTCTACCGGGCGCATTTCAATCGGCTTTTCGCAAATAAATTTGCTGCGCAGGCTTTCAGGAATAAGCTCAGCATGTTGCTGATAAAACTCCAAGTCGGATACCAATTGTTCCGGCCCCGGCACTTGTGGCATAACGTCCTGATGCTCAAAACCGGTTTCTTCGGCCTGAAACGAAGCCGTTAAATAGAATATCGGTTTACCAAACTGAATAGCACTAACGCGGCGTGTGCTGAAGCTTTTACCGTCACGGATATTTTCCACCTCATACACTATCGGCTTGGCGGCATCTCCTGGTCGTAAAAAGTACGAATGAAACGAGTGTACTTTACGATCTTCAGCAATGGTTTCCTTCGCGGCAGACAACGCCTGACCCATGACCTGGCCACCAAACACCGCTTTAAAGCCTAAGTCTTGACTCTGGCCGCGGTATAACCCTTGCTCGATCGCCTCCAGTTTCAGAAGTGACAACAGATTATTCAATACTTTGCTCATTAACTACCTCTGCTTTACTGCACTCCCATACTTATCGTTATTAGTGTACTACAGCAATAAAGCAGTTTTGAAATTTTTACATTTGTTTTAGAGATGGAGTTCTGAGTTGAGCCCTTTGCATTACATCACGAGTCAATTCACCTTCAGCGGCGAGCCCATCAATGTCCCGACAAACGATAGCTGTTAAGTGCGATCCTAGCTTTTTCTCCCTATGACATATAACTCTTACGGTATTATCGGAACTTTCTGATACCGTCTCTAACAAAGTAGTCTTTACTGGTGTAGCAGTGCATCCTTGAATTAGAATGAACGCAAAGATTAAACTTAATCGGTAGAACATGTTCACCTCCATTGGCATATTAAGTTAACATTAATACACGATAAAGTTAATTTTAAAAAGCATATTTAGCAATTGTAGGCATGAAATAAACCGTATGTACTGGTTATTTAAAACAGAACCGTCCGAGTGCAGTATTGATGACTTTGCCCGCGCGCCGCATACACCGGTAGTATGGGAAGGCGTTCGTAATTACCAGGCGCGCAATATGCTGCGTGATAATGTGAAACAAGATGATCTGGTGTTTATTTACCATTCCAGTTGCAAGCTGATTGGCATCGCCGGCATCGCTAAAGTGGTGCGGGAAGCCTATCCTGATCCAAGCCAATTTGACAGCGCAAGTCCTTATTTTGACGCAAAATCTAACATGGAAAAGCCGCGCTGGGTCGCGGTAGACCTGGTATTTGTCGAAAAACTACCTGCATTACTGGCACTGGACAAACTGAAAAGCCAAGCTAAGCTCAATGAGCTGCCTTTAGTACAAAAAGGCAACAGACTTTCAGTTATGCCGGTAACGTCAGCCCAGTGGCACCTCATACTGGAGCTTAGCTAAGCGGCAAACCGATTGCGCCTGAAACCTGTTATCCCTGATGGTTGGAGCCTGTTATGACAAACGAAAGGCGCCAGATGGATAAGGATATACACTTTTTCTGGGACGATCTTAATCTGGCACAAAAATTTTCCGTCGCTGAACTGCAACGGTTCGGTTACGACTTGTTATTTGTTCGTCACATTGCCAATGGCAGCATTGCGGTGCTCGCGGCCGGAGCCAAAATGGCCGCCATTGATATGGAAGGTCAGATAGATATAGAGCCCGCCGTCGTGCTGCGGCACTGACAAATACCTACAAACTACTGACTTTGGCTGGCTGCTCAGCGGCCAAAGTCGCTGCTACAATACAAAGCTGCAAATACGACATTAAGCTGTTGTTTTGCCACAACGGCGTTAGCCGGCTGTGTTTTTTCATCATCAGCTCTATCTGCGCCGGCTCTATACCTTTTTGCCGCCGTAACTGGTTGTTCAACACCTGCTGCGGGCTTGCCGGCCGGCTGCAACATTCTTTGACCACCAGCGGCAAGGTTTGACACAGCACCCGAACCGCCTCCAGTTCGGCTTTATTCAATACTGAAACCGCTTCAGATTGCGGTAACTGCTGCTCCAGCATGGTTTTTTGCTGCTCTGCCAGCTGAAATGCAGCCTGCTGCAACTTTAGCAGCTCCTGCTCCCGTATACGCAATTTTGCCTGTAAGCCTTTATTGGTTTTACCAATTTGCTCCATCTGCCACAGGATGTACAACATGGCTACCACAATCAAACCGATCAACAACATCCAGATCATGCTGTATATATTCCTTCATTTTTGTTCGGAACATGCCCTTGTAGCGCCATGTTCTGCTTTATTATTTATCTGACCCTTGTTGCCGGGCAATATAAGCGCGCACTTGTTGCTCCAGTACCGCCAACGGCAAGCTACCGTTACTTAGCACCACATCGTGAAACTCACGAATATTAAAGCGCTCAGCCAATGCCGTCTGCGCTTCTGCTCTTAAACGCTTAATGGTGATCTCACCCAACTTGTAAGACAGCGCCTGAGCCGGCCAACTGATATAACGGTCAATCTCAGTGGTTACGTTGTGCATCGATAACGCGGTGTTAGCCGCAAGAAAATCGATTGCCTGCTGCCTTGTCCAGCCCATGCTGTGCATACCGGTATCGACCACCAAACGCGAAGCACGCCACATCTCATAAGTTAAGCGACCAAAATTACTGTATGGCTGCTGATAAAATCCCATTTCCAGGCCTAAATATTCCGCATACAAGCCCCAGCCCTCGCCAAATGCCGAAGTATAAAAGCTGCGCCGGTAATCCGGCAGCTCGCTGTGCTCGCGTGACAACGAAATTTGTAAATGGTGGCCGGGCACTGCTTCGTGCAGTGTTAAGGCCTCCATTTCATACAACGGCCGCCGGTCTAACCGGTAGGTATTTACCCAATAGAAACCAGCCTGATCATCACGCGAAGCACCGGAATAGCGCCCGGTGGTGTATTTAGGTGCAATTTCTGCCGGCACTGGCACAACGCCATAGGGCGTGCGCGGCAAGGTTTTAAACAGTTTAGGCAATTCCGCATCAGCTTTTTTTGACAAATAAGCGGCATAGCGCATCAGCTCGTCCGGTGTTTGGGCATAGAATTGCGTGTCAGTACGTAAAAACTGTATAAATTCAGCAAAGCTGCCGTCAAAGCCCAGCTCATCAATTACCTGCTGCATTTCGCTGCGAATACGCTTAACCTCGTTCAGGCCGATATCATGCACCTGCTGTGGCGTCAGCGCTAAGGTGGTGTAATGTTCAAGCCGGTTTTGATACCAGGCAACACCGTTGGGCAAATCAGAGGCGGCGATGCTGTCACGCGCCCCCGGCAGATACTGTTGCAGCATAAACTCATAAAAAGCCTGATACGCCGGATTTACTGCAGTACGAATTTGTTCTGCCGCCTGTGTAGTCAGTTGCTGCCAGTCTGTATCATTGATATAGGCCGGCTGTCGCAAAAATGGCCGGTAAAACACACTTTGCGTAGCATCAGCCACCACATAAGAAATAATGCTTTGCTCAAAACCTTTAAGCACGGCTTTTGGCTGCGTAACACCGCTGGCCAACCCCTGCTGCATCCAATAAGTTTGCTGCTGCATATAACGCGGTATCGCGGCTAGTTTTTGAATATATAGCCGGTAATCTTCCGCGTTACGAAACACCGTACGCTGCGGCAAAAAGCCCAAATTGGTGTGAAAACCCGACTCTGAGGTTAACGGCATTAAATGTGCACCGAAACGATACTCGTCAATAGCATCGGCCAGGCGGTACTGTAAAATGGCGTAGTTGATACGGTTTTGTTCAGACAAGGTTGTTACGTCCAGCTGTTGCAACTTAGCTTGCCATCCCAACCGTTGCTGCTGGCGTCGCGCCAACGCGGCTTCTGACATGTCCGTCAGCTCACCCGGCCCCGCGTCATTCAGTTGCTGCTCTGCCTGCCACAACTGTTGCGCCAACTCAGTAAAACTCTGGTCGGCACTTTGCCGGCTGAGCGCACAACTGGTTAACAGCAAAGCAAATGCCAGGTTAAGTATTAATATCGGTGTTGTGCCAGTGTTCTTCATTTTGGTTATTTCCACGGTTAAACCTCAGTCGATTGTAACCGCTTTGCAAACTGAGTACAGTAGACTTAACCGGTCAATATAACCGTTAATCTTGCTTTTCCCGCCGCTGCTTTTCTGCTTTACAACCTTTGCCGTGCTGATAAAGCCGGCGTTTTGCCTGCATTTTCACCGCTTTATCTAACTGCCGCTACAGAGCGGTTGCCAGTAATAAATATTCGCGTACTATGGCGTTGTCTATACAGCTTAACATCATGCCGGCCGTAGTTTTCTGCACCGGCAAGCGGAGTTATAAGTGGTCTTATGAAGTACCAGGATTCACTGCAACAGGCGGGCGAAAAAGCGCTTAAGGTAAAAGCGTTTTTGCAGCGTGCTGCGCTGGCCGCTCACCCGGTTAATTATGCCGTATGCTATGAATATATCAGTGGCCATAACACAGCCTTATGTCAAACCATTGAACAAAAACTACAGGCGAGCGTGCCGCTGGATGATTTTGTGATGGCGGATTTATACAGCCGCTTTCTGACACCGGCCAATGTGCAACAAGAGCAATTGTTACAAGACGCCGCCGGTATGGTAAGCCGCATTGCAGGCTACAGCGATATCGCCGCCGAGCAATTGGACGATTACCTGCAGCAATTAGATAACAGCGCTACACAGCTACAACATTGCGTTACGCATGACGAACAAGCCGGGCGTGCACTGGAGCAATTGCAGCAGCACACTGCTAAGTTTCGCCTGAGCCAACAGCAACTGTTACAGCAATTACAGCAAACCCACCAGCAAAGCCACCAACTACGGCATGAACTGGAACAGTTAAAACAACAACGCTTACTGGACCCGCTTACCGGTTTGTATAACCGGCTGGCCATGCAAAATCAGTTAGATATCTGGTTCAGCGAGCAACCACAGCGGCAGATTGCTGCTATCGCAGTAGATTTGGACCATTTCAGTAGTTTTAACCGCGATTACGGCAATGCCATTGGCGATGTTATTTTGTCCAAAGTGGCGCGAAAGATCAGCAGTTATGTACAAAGCAGTGGCTTACCGGTGCGTTCCGGCGGAGAAGAATTTTTGATCTTACTGCCTGATGTCGACCTGCGCACCGCAGGTGAAATTGCCGAGCAAGTGCGCCGCGGCGTTGAGAAACTGCGGTTTGTGTCATCACGCAGTAAAAAAACCTTACCCAAAGTTACTATTTCACTTGGCGTCTCACTGTATCAGCACAGTGAGAATTGGTATCAGTTTCTTGGCCGCACGGCACAAGTGCTGCAACTGGCCAAACAATTGGGCCGTAATCAGGTAACCAGTGAAGCAATGCTGACAAGCTAAACGCGGTAAAAGCCAACAGATAAGTTGGCGACTGCGCCGTTATCTTTTACACTAGCCGCATTTATTTGCCTACAGGCCAGTCGCATGACAGAGCAGAACAACAATACTACCCACTTTGGTTTTAAAACCATTGATGCTAAGCAAAAAGTGTCGATGGTAGCAGACGTATTTCATTCTGTTGCCGCCAGATATGATCTGATGAACGACTTGATGTCGCTGGGTATTCACCGCTTATGGAAACGCTTTACTATCGACTGCAGCGGTGTACGGCCGGGCCAGCAGGTGCTTGATTTAGCAGGCGGCACCGGCGATATCACGGCATTATTCTCCAAACGGGTTGGGCCAACCGGTAAGGTAGTCTTAGCCGATATTAACGCCTCCATGCTGAATATAGGCCGCGACAAGCTGCGTGATTCAGGCCTGGTAAGCAATATTGAATACGTACAAGCCAATGCCGAAGCACTGCCCTTTGCCGATAACAGCTTTGATATTATCAGTATCGGTTTTGGCCTGCGTAATGTCACCGATAAGGACGCTGCGCTGCGCTCGATGTTTCGCGTGTTAAAACCCGGCGGCCGTTTACTGGTGCTGGAGTTCTCCAAACCGGAACAACAGTGGCTGAGCAAAGTATATGATTTGTATTCTTTTAAACTGCTGCCGGCAATGGGCCAGTTAGTCGCCAATGATAAAGAAAGCTATCAGTATCTGGCCGAGTCTATTCGCATGCATCCGGACCAGGACACCTTAAAAGCCATGATGCAGGACGCCGGTTTTGCCGAAGTCAGCTACCATAACCTGACCGGTGGTATAGTCGCGCTGCACCGGGGCTATAAATTCTGATGCTGCCACTGCTGCCTCAGCTGCTGTGCGCGGCGGCTGAAAAAGCCGTAGCACGCCTTATAGCCATGGACCCGCAAGCCGCATCCGGTTTGGCGCGGTTACAAGGTAAGCAGTTATCTTTTCGCTTACGTGAGTGGCCGTTAACACTGGTACTCAGCGCAACCGCCGACAGTATTTTATTTAATCAGCACGACAATCCGGTTGACTGTGCTATTCAAACCGATCTTGCCAGCCTGCGTTTATTGCGCGACCCTGCCCAGCTAACCAAGCTGATTAAAGCCGATGCACTGCAGATAGACGGTGATATTCAGGTTGCCCAATATTACAGCTATTTTTTTCAACAGCTTGACCCCGACTGGCAACAAAGCTTGTCCGGTTATATTGGTGATGCCGCCGCACATAAAATTGCTCTTAGTCTGCGTCAGCTGCAACAGTACCTGGCAAATAAAAGCAGTGCCTTACAACAACTGGGCACAGAACTGGCGGTAGACGAGCTGAAACTGAGCCCTGCACCGGTTGAAATGGCGCAATTTAGCATGCAAGTCAGTCAGTTATCGGCACAAGTTGATGTATTGCTGCAACGCTGGCAACAGTTTCAGGAGTTATAGTGCGTATCAGCCGTTTTTATCACATTCAAAAAACCTTGCTGCAATATGGCCTGGATGAGTTAATTCCCCCGCAGTGGCAGCCATGGTATGGCAAGGTATTACGTCACAGCCTGTTTTGGCTGCGTAATCGCCACAAGGATAAAACCGTCGGCGAGCGCTTGCGGCTGGCGTTGCAAAGCTTAGGCCCGGTATGGGTGAAGTTTGGCCAGATGCTCTCCACCAGGCGGGATTTGTTTCCGGCGCATCTGGCAGATGAGCTCGCCAAATTGCAGGATAAGGTACCGCCATTTGACGGCAAACTGGCGCAGCAACTGATTGAGCAAGCGCTGGAGCTGGACAGCATTGATCAGCTGTTTGTCGGCTTTGAGCAAACGGCCCTGGCTTCCGCTTCTATTGCTCAGGTGCACACCGCGCAATTGCCGCTGGCCGACGGCAGCATGGCAGATGTTGTCATTAAGGTGATCCGGCCGGATATAGAGCGGCAAATCCTCGCCGATTTGGCCCTGATGGAAACCCTGGCAGATGCGGCAGCGCGCTTTTTACCCGATGGCAAACGGCTGCGACCGCGGGAAGTGGTGCAAGAGTACCGCAAAACTATTCTTGATGAGCTGGATTTGCAACGCGAAGCCGCCAACGCCATTCAACTGCGACGTAACTTCGACGGCTCAGATTCGCTTTATATTCCCTTTGTTTACAGCGACTACAGCCGCAGCAATGTGATGGTAATGGAGCGCATTTACGGTATTCCGGTATCGGATATTGCTGCCCTGCAAGCGCAAGGCACTGATATGGAACTGCTGGCCAAACGCGGTGTAGAAGTCTTTTTTACCCAAGTTTTTCGTGACAGCTTTTTTCATGCTGATATGCACCCCGGTAATATCTTCGTATCACGCGAAACCCCTGCCAACCCGAAGTATATCGGCATTGACTGCGGCATTGTCGGCACGCTGAACGCAGAAGATAAACGTTACCTGGCGGAGAACTTTGTCGCCTTTTTTAACCGTGACTATAAAAAAGTGGCCCAATTGCATGTCGACTCGGGCTGGGTGCCGGCGCATACCAAGGTGGAAGAGTTTGAAAGCGCTATCCGCACCGTATGTGAGCCGATTTTTCAAAAGCCGCTGGCCGAAATCTCCTTTGGTAATGTGCTGCTGAATCTGTTCAGTACTGCCAGGCGCTTTGATATGCAGGTGCAGCCGCAACTGGTATTACTGCAAAAAACCCTGCTGTATATCGAAGGCCTGGGCCGCCAGCTGTATCCGCAGCTGGATTTATGGAAAACAGCTAAACCGTTTTTAGAAAACTGGGTTAAGCAGCAGGTAGGTTTGCCGGCTGTATGGCGTCAGGTAAAAGACAACTTGCCGTTCTGGGCAGAAAAGTTGCCGCAGATGCCCAACCTGTTGCATCAATATCTGGAACAAGGCCCGAAACAACAGCGGCAGTTACTGCAACAGCTGCAGCAGCTGGCGCAACAACAACAACAGGCAAAAGCACAAATAGTTGCGGCAACCTTTGCTGCCGCCGGCCTGATCAGTGCTAGTATAGTGTTCATGCATAGCAACCCGTTTATTGCTGCGGCTTTACTGATTTTTAGCGTACTGTGTGGTATTAAAGCTGCTGGAAAATAACCGGATTGTCACAATAAAGACATACTGTAGCGGTGGCAACGTCGCCGTTATTTACTATTCAACGAGGATAAACCATGTTCGGTAATATCAGTATTTGGCAGTTACTTATTGTGTTAGCGATTATCGTGCTGTTGTTTGGCACCAAAAAGCTGCGCGGCATCGGCTCAGATCTTGGCTCAGCCATCAAGGGCTTTCGCAACTCGGTTAAAGATGACGCCGACGACAAAGACAGCGATGAGACACCGGCACAATTATCTGAACACGCCAAAGCTGACGCTGATAAGTCTGCGACTAAACAAACTGCACCAAAAGATAAAGTGTAAATTATGGGCTTTTGGGAGCTGGTCGTTATTGGCGTAGTCGCCCTGTTAGTGCTGGGGCCCGAACGGCTGCCCGGCGCTATCCGCTCGGTGCACAAAACGGTGCGCAGTGTGAAGCAATTCGGCCAGCAAATGCAGGCCGAGCTTAATTCCGATTTACGGGCTCACGAGCTGCACCAAAAACTGAAAGATGCTGAAGCCAAGGGCTTACTTAATCTTACCGCGCAGGAACAAGCGGCTCTGGATGAGTTAAAGCAGGCCGCAGCAGATGTCAATGCACCTTTATCCTCTACCGGTAACGAAAAGAAACATGAGTCTTAACGCCAGCCCCGACAGCCTGCTCGGGCATTTAATTGAACTGCGTAACCGCTTGTTGCGTTGCGTTATCGCAGTAATCATTGTATTTGCGGCGCTGGCGTCGTTTGCGCAAGAGCTTTATCACCTGTTGGCAAAACCACTGATGGCTGTGCTACCGGAAAACAGCAGCATGATTGCCACCGACGTGGCGGCACCGTTTTTCGCACCGTTTAAACTCACCTTTATTGTCGCTATCTGCCTGGCTATTCCTTATGTACTGTATCAAGTGTGGCAATTTGTCGCACCGGCGTTGTATAAACGGGAAAAGCGCCTGATGGCGCCTTTGGTCATCAGCAGCACCCTGTTGTTTTACAGCGGCATAGCCTTTGCCTATTTTGTAGTGTTCCCGATTATTTTCGGTTTCTTTACCAGTGTGGCCCCGGAAGGTGTTACTGTCGCAACTGACATCAGCAACTATTTAGATTTTGTCCTCAAGCTGTTTTTTGCTTTTGGTTTATCGTTTGAAATTCCGGTCGCTATTTTACTGATGGTCTGGACCGGCGTAACAACCCGTGATGCGTTGGCAGAAAAGCGGCCCTACATTGTAGTCGGTGCTTTTATCCTCGGTATGTTGTTAACCCCGCCGGATGTGTTGTCGCAGACCTTATTAGCAGTGCCAATGTGGTTGCTGTTTGAGTTGGGTTTAATGTTAAGCCGGTTTTACCAACCCCGCCCTGCAGAAGAAGCCGAAGAACAGGAAGAGCAATTATGAAATATTTTCTGGCCGCTTGTGTTGTTATCACTACCCTGCCACTGAATGCCGGCGCCGCCATCCCACTTGAGCAAGCATTGGAGTTATGTCGCGCCGAACAAAACGCACTGCACCGCCTTACCTGCTACGATAGCATTACAACTACAACACATACGCTGGCACGAGCGTCAAGCAGCACAGCAACAGCGGCGGTGCCTCAGACAGCAACGACCGTTGTAGCTGCAAAAGCAGCAACCACCGCTGAAACAACCCCTGAAGCCGACTTTGGCCTTGAGCACCGCAAATCCACCGAAGACGCAGCAGAACAAATTTATCTGCAGGTTAAAAGCGTAAAGTATAGTCCGCGCAAAGAGCTGATAGTAGAATTTGATAACGGCCAGGTGTGGCGCCAAAACGGCACTGACTACTATAAAATTGCCGCCGGTGAACAACACTATGTCAAACGCGGTGTATTAAACTCGTTCTTCCTTGGTAACGACAACAACAACCGCACTATCCGCGTACGGCGAGAAAAATGATCTGGTGCGATATCGGTGTCAATTTGTTCAGCAATCAGTTCGATCAGGATCGGACAGAGGTGGTTGAACGCGCAGCGCAGGCCGGCATAGGCCAGTTGCTGTTAATTGGCAGTGATATCAACGAAAGCCAACAGAACATTGCGTTTTGTCGGCAACACAGTGGTTGTTTCAGCAGCGCCGGCGTCCATCCACACCTAGCGGCAAACGTTGCGCCAGACTGGTTATCACAGTTATCCGCGCTACTTAACGCAAGTGAAGTAGTCGCCATTGGCGAGTGCGGCTTAGATTTTAACCGCGATTTTTCGCCGCGGCCGCAGCAGCAAGCCGTTTTTGCTGAGCAGCTACAACTTGCCGCCCGTGTTAACAAGCCGGTGTATTTGCACGAACGCGATGCCTTTGATACCCAGTTGGCGATGCTGCACGAGCAGCCACCGGCGAAAGGCGTAGCGCATTGCTTTACCGGCGATACTACGCAGTTAAGGGCCTGGCTGGATCTTGACCTGTATATCGGTATCACCGGCTGGCTGTGCGATGAGCGCCGTGGTGCAGTATTGCGTGAAGCGGTAGCTTACATTCCGGCCGACCGCCTGCTGCTGGAAACCGATGCGCCCTATTTACTGCCACGCAACCTTAACCCTAAACCAGCAGGCCGGCGCAACGAACCGGCGTTCTTACCGGCTATTGCTGCCATGGTCGCGCAGTTAAAACAAGCTGATATCAAGCAACTGGCCGAACAACAATGGCAAAATTGCCAACGCTTGTTTAACACCGGGTCGGATAATCTGTTGCACAGGAGCCTGCACCATGGCTGATATGTTGCCTTACTTTTTGGCCGGCATAATAGCAGGCGCTTTACTTACCGGCATAGCCGCTGCTATTAAATTGCTGCGCTGGCAAAAAACTGCCGCCGAATTAGAAAGCCAACTGCGTTCACACAGTTTTGAACTGCAAATTACTCTGGATGAGCTGGCAGAAAAAAATCTGCAGCTGGAACAGCAGAGCCTGACCGATGCCTTATCCGGCGTGTATAACCGTGCCTATTTTGACCGGCAAATGCGCGCCGAATTAAAACGCAGCCGCCGCGAACTGCGCACGTTGGCGCTGGTGTTGCTGGACATTGATCATTTTAAACGGCTTAACGATAACTTTGGCCACCTTGCAGGCGATCAGGCTATTACCGCCGTAGCGCAGTTGATTAAACAACAGCTGAAGCGCCCGGCAGACAAGCTATGCCGGTACGGCGGTGAAGAGTTCGCATTAATTTTGCCAAACACCACTACGGAGGGCGCGTTGCAGCTGGCCGAGCAAATCCGCGGTGTACTGGCGGCCTCACCGCTGATGTGCAACCAGCAAGCCGTTACTGTTACGCTTAGCGCAGGTTGCTACGCCGCTGTACCGGGCCGTGACAGCGACAATGACGAATATATTGGTTTTGCCGATCAGGCACTGTATCGCGCTAAAGCGGCAGGCCGTGATCAGGTGCAAAGTTACCCGCCACTTACCGTGCCGCAACAGGCGGAAACCGTTACCGGAGACGTAGATGAACACTAATCGTTTTTTCCCTGCCAGCCGTTTACGCCGTATGCGCGAACATGATTTCAGCCGGCGCTTAATGGCGGAAAATCAGCTGACAGTAAACGACTTAATTTACCCGATGTTTATTATCGAAGGCAGCAACCAACGCGAAGCCATCGCGTCCATGCCGGGTATTGAACGCCTGAGCCTGGATTTACTGCTGGCAGAAGCCAAAGAGCTGGCTGCACTGGGCATTCCGGCTATTGCGCTGTTTCCGGTTACCGCTGCTGACAAAAAATCACTGCAGGCCGAAGAGGCCTGGAACCCGGAAGCCCTGGCACAGCGCGCAGTGCGCTTGCTAAAGCAGCATGTGCCGCAGCTTGGCATTATCACTGATGTGGCACTGGATCCTTTTACCACTCATGGTCAGGATGGCATTATCGATGACAGCGGCTATGTAATGAACGACATTACTACCGCCGCATTAATTAAACAGGCGTTGTCACACGCAGAAGCCGGCGCGGATGTTGTTGCCCCCTCAGATATGATGGACGGCCGCATTGGTGCTATTCGTGAAGCACTGGAAGACGCCGGCTTTGTGAACACCCGCATTATGGCGTACTCAGCCAAGTATGCCTCAAGCTACTATGGCCCGTTTCGCGATGCAGTAGGCTCTGCCGGTAATTTAAAAGGCGGCAATAAAAGAACCTATCAGATGGACCCGGCCAACAGCAACGAAGCATTGCACGAAGTAGCACAGGATCTGGAAGAAGGCGCCGACATGGTAATGGTAAAACCGGGAATGCCGTATTTAGATATAGTCCGCCGGGTAAAAGATGAGTTTGGTGTGCCTACTTTTGCTTACCAGGTCAGTGGCGAATACGCTATGCATATGGCGGCTATTCAGAACGGCTGGCTGGCAGAACAGCCGGTAATTATGGAGTCTTTATTGGCGTTTAAACGCGCCGGCGCCGACGGCATTCTGACCTACTTTGCCAAAAAAGTGGCGATTTGGTTAAAGCAAGGCGGCTAAGACCCATCAACGCAGAAGCATCCTTATTTGATCAGCAGCTCCCAACCGGTTTGCTGCTGATACTGTACTTCCTGCTCCAACTCAGCCCGCATCAGCGGGTGCTGTTCCAGCCAGCCTTGCGGCATGCTCAGCATTAATTGCTCGCCTTTGCTGCTGATATTTACCTGCGGCAGCACTTCGTGGCGCCGGCGCATCGATAAAATCACCGCCAGCCGTAAAATGCGCGTTAGACGCACCGTTAGCAGCACTGATGTCATGGTTTGGCGAGCGATAATTTCGCGACTGATATCAGCACGGTGGTTATGCACCAACGCCATAACTAACTGCTGCTGAGCACGGGTAAAGCCGGGTAAATCAGAGTGGTTAATAATATAGGCGCCGTGGTGATGGTGGTTTTTATACTCAATTAACAGGCCCAGCTCATGCAGCAAAGCGCCGCTTCTTAGCATGCTGTGGCCTTCAAATTTTTGTAAATCCCAGCGGCTTTGCAACTGATTGGCCAACTCACACGCCATCTCAGCCACCCGCTCAGCATGGCGCTGGTCAATAAAATAGCGCACCATCAGGCTGTTTACTGTGCGGTTGCGCACATCGTTGTTTTGCAGTTGCGGCAACATGCTGTAAAGCACACCTTCGCGCAGCGCGCCGCCGGACAAGGTCATGCCGCTGATATTTAACCGACGAAACAACGCAATTAAAATCGCCAGCCCGGACGGGAACACTTGTTTGCGTTCCTGCGCCAAACCCACTATGTTCAACTGTTCCATGCGCCCACACGCCAGTGCCTGCTGCATAATGTCTTCCAGCCGGCTAAGTGTAATGACTTCATCTTTTCCCTGGGCGACCAGGCATTCCTGCATTGCCTGTACTGTGCCGGATGCACCAACAGCCAGTTGCCAGCCGGTTTGCTGATATTGCTGCGCTATAGCCAGAGTTTCCTGCTCTGCCGCGGCAATCGCGCGGTTAAAATTGTCTTCACTTAGCTCGTCATCGCTGAAGTATTTTTCCAGATAGGTCACGCAACCCATATTCAGACTAGATAGCAGCAATGGCGTAAAACCGGCGCCAATTACTACTTCCGTACTGGCACCACCGATATCGATAACTAAACGGTTACTGTCACTGTTGGAGGTGTGCGCGACACCAAGATAAATAATACGGGCTTCGTCTTCACCGCTGATCACGGTCACTTTCTGGCCCAGAATGGCTTCAGCTTCTTTGAGGAAGGTTTTGACGTTTTTGGCCAGCCGCAGTGTGGCGGTACCGACAATACGGATGTTTTGCGGCGGGATATCCTGTAAGCGCTCAGCAAATAATGCCAGACATTCCCAACCGCGTTTCATCGCTTTGCGGCTTAATACCAGATTTTCATTTAAGCCGGCGGCCAGACGTACTTTGCGCTTTACACGGCCAATTACCTGCACCGAGCCGCCAACCACTTTAACCATCAGCATATGGAAGCTATTGGAGCCAAGATCAATCACCGCATAGATATCCTGATGCGGTGATTGGCCGGTCGTTAAGGCCGGATTAACGAGGACGGTTGCGAGGAGCTCTTGCGCCATTACTGCTACGTCCACCCGGGCCACTACGACTGCCGGTTCTGGCCTGACCGGCACGCCGGCGCACCCGTGGTTTAGGCGTTTTAATATCGTCCAGCAGTGCACTGGCATCATACTGGCTTACCGGTACCGGATGACGAATATAGTCTTCAATCGCCGTCAGGTTCAGTGCATAACGCTCGCAGGCAAAGCTGATAGCTTTACCGCTCTCACCAGCCCGACCGGTGCGGCCGATACGGTGCACGTAATCTTCACAATCGTCCGGTAAGTCATAGTTAAATACATGACTTACTTTAGGAATGTGCAAGCCACGGGCTGCTACGTCTGTTGCCACCAGAATATCCAGCTTGCCACTGGTGAAATCCTCTAAAATGCGCAGACGCTTTTTCTGGATCACATCACCGGTAAGCAAACCTACGCGATGGCCGTCAGCCTCCAGCCAGGCATGTACTTCTTCGCACCAGTGTTTGGTGTTAGCAAATACAATGGCCTTATCCGGCCATTCTTCTTCCATCAGCGTTAACAGCAATGGCAGTTTATGTTCGTCTGACGGATAAAACAGCTCTTCACTGATACGGCTGCCGGTCATTTCTTCCGGTGCAATATGGATGTGCACCGGTTGGTTCATTTTTTCAAACGCCAGTTCCTGTACCTTATAAGACAAGGTAGCTGAGAACAACAAGCTTAAGCGCTCTGTCGCCGGCGGCATACGGTTAAACATAAAGCGGATGTCTTTAATAAAGCCCAAATCGAACATGCGATCAGCTTCGTCCAGCACCACTACCTGAATTTGTGATAAGTCGTACAGGCCTTGTTTTAAATAGTCGATTAAACGGCCTGTGGTACCAATTAAAATATCTACGCCATTTTCCAGCAACTGGCGTTGAGTATCGTAGCCCTCGCCCCCATAAATTAAACCAAGACGTAAACCGGCTTTATCGGCCAATATTTTTGCGTCCTGATGGATCTGTACCGCCAGCTCACGCGTAGGTGCCATGATGATGGCGCGCGGCTGACCAGAACCTTTGGGCTCATGGGTAAGCAAATGGTGGAAAGTGGCTGTTAAGAACGCCAATGTTTTACCCGTACCCGTTTGGGCCTGGCCGGCAATATCTTTCCCGGCGAGAGCCAGTGGTAAACATTGCGCCTGAATGGGCGTACAATAGCCGTAACCTTGCGCGGTTAACGCGTCAAGAACCTGTGGCGCCAATGCGAAATCGGCGAATTTATGCGAAGTTAAGTGTGTTTTATTCATACGGCGCTAAGCATAACCGTTACGCTTGCAATAAGGAACAGCCACGTTTAAATTGATAACACTTTTTTGCAGCAAGGCTGCATAGCACTAGCGGAGACATAAATGAGCGAACAAATTTTACAGGTTTCTGACGACAGTTTTGAAACCGACGTACTGAAAGCCGACGCACCGGTTTTAGTCGACTTCTGGGCGGAATGGTGTGGTCCATGTAAAATGATCGCTCCTATTCTGGAAGACGTGGCAAAAGAGTATGCCGGTAAAGTAACCGTGGCCAAAGTTAACATTGACCACAACCCGAATACGCCGCCAAAATTTGGTATTCGTGGCATTCCTACACTGTTGTTGTTTAAGAATGGCCAGGTTGCCGCCACTAAGGTTGGCGCACTGTCTAAAACGCAATTGAAAGAGTTTTTAGACGGTAACATCTGAATAAACTGAAAAAAGGCGTATTTTTATACGCCTTTTTCTGTTTCATCGCTGGACGCACATGTAGTCAACTGCTATTGTGTAGCCAATAAAACGTTCTAAACCACGCTTGTCTGTCGAAAAACCACTTCCAAACCTTATACTATCGAACCGATAAGCATTGCCCTGTTTATATATCAACAAGAAACCCAATCAATATGCATTTAACAGAACTGAAACTGAAGCCAATTAGCGAGCTGGTTGAATTGGCTGAGTCTATGGGCCAGGAAAATATGGCCCGCCTGCGTAAACAAGACATTATTTTCGCCATTTTAAAATCCCACGCCAAAAACGGCGAAGAAATTTTCGGTGATGGTGTGCTGGAAATTCTGCAGGACGGTTTCGGTTTTCTGCGCTCCAGCGACAGCTCTTACTTAGCCGGTCCGGACGACATTTATGTGTCACCCAGCCAGATCCGCCGCTTTAACCTGCGTACCGGTGACAGCATTTCCGGCTTAATTCGTCCGCCAAAAGAAGGCGAGCGTTACTTTGCCTTATTAAAGGTTAACGAAGTTAACTTTGGCCGACCTGAACAAGCGCGCAATAAAATTTTGTTTGAAAACTTAACCCCGCTGCATGCCAACTCACGTTTGCGCATGGAACGTGGTAACGGCAGCCGTGAAGATATTACCGCACGGGTACTGGATTTAGCCTCGCCTATCGGTAAAGGCCAGCGCGGTTTGATCGTGGCGCCGCCAAAAGCCGGTAAAACCATTTTGCTGCAAAATATCGCCCAATCTATCGCTGCCAACCATCCGGATTGCGTATTAATGGTGCTGCTGATAGACGAGCGCCCGGAAGAAGTAACCGAAATGCAGCGCTTGGTTAAAGGCGAAGTTATCGCCTCTACGTTCGACGAGCCGGCCAGCCGCCACGTGCAGGTAGCTGAAATGGTTATCGAAAAAGCCAAACGCCTGGTTGAGCACAAAAAAGACGTTATTATCCTGCTGGATTCTATTACCCGTTTAGCCCGTGCCTATAACACCGTGATCCCAAGCTCAGGCAAGGTATTAACCGGTGGTGTTGACGCTAACGCCCTGCATAAACCCAAACGTTTCTTTGGTGCGGCGCGTAATGTGGAAGAAGGCGGCAGCTTAACCATTATCGCTACCGCGCTGGTGGATACCGGCTCGAAGATGGACGAAGTAATTTACGAAGAATTTAAAGGTACAGGTAATATGGAACTGCACCTGTCGCGTAAAATTGCTGAGCGTCGCGTGTTCCCTGCTATCGAATTTAACCGCTCAGGCACCCGCCGCGAAGAGTTACTGGCGTCGCCGGAAGAGCTGCAGAAAATGTGGATCCTGCGCAAAATTCTGCATCCGATGGATGAAACCGAGTGTATGGAGTTCTTAATAGACCGTCTGTTGATGACCAAAACCAACGACGAGTTCTTTGATGCCATGAAACGGCAAAAAAGCTAACCGACCAAACCGGCCTTCGTGCCGGTTTTTTCTTGCCGTTGTTTGCCGGCAAGACGTTGCACCGCTTTATTTTTTACAGAAGGAACCAGCATATGACACGCCCACGCGTAGTGGTTATCGGCGGCGGGGCCGGCGGCCTCGAACTGGCAACCCGCTTAGGCAATAAGCTTGGCCGCCAAGGCAAAGCGCATATCACCCTGATTGACCGCAACCATACCCACATCTGGAAACCCCTGTTACATGAAGTTGCCACCGGCACACTGGACGTTGAAATTGATCAGCTGAGTTACCGGGCTCATGCCGCCACGCACGGTTTTGAGTTTCAGCTCGGCAGTTTTTACGGCCTTAACCGGCAGCAGAAAACCGTCACGCTGGCGCCGGTATATGCCGATGACGGCGAAGAAGTACTGGCAGCGCGTGAGCTGGCTTATGACTACCTGGTGTTGGCCATTGGCAGTGTGTCTAACCACTTTAATACGCCGGGTGTGGCAGAACATTGCATCTTTTTAGACAGCCCGGCGCAGGCGCAGCGTTTTCAGCGCCATTTACTCGATGCCTATTTAAAACTGAATTCACCCGGCCATCCGAAAGATAAACTGAATATCGCTATAGTGGGCGCTGGCGCTACGGGGGTGGAGCTGGCCGCCGAGCTGTATCATGCTGCTGCGGAGCTTAATCTGTACGGCTTTGCCGATTTACGCAAAGACCGGCTGAATATCAGCGTTATCGAAGCCGGTCCGCGTATTTTACCGGCATTACCAGAACGTATCGCCACTGCGGCGTTAAAAGAGCTGCAAAAGCTCGGCGTGCAGGTACGTACCAGCACTAAAGTGACCGCTGCCGATGCGTATGGCCTGCAACTGGCGGATGAGCATTTGGCTGCTGAGCTTATGGTATGGGCTGCCGGCATTAAAGCGCCGGACTTCCTGCACAATCTCGATGGCTTGGAAAACAACCGGCTAAACCAATTGCTGGTAAACAGCAAACTGCAAACCACGCTGGATAGCAGTATTTATGCTATTGGTGATTGTGCCGGCTGCCCGCTGCCGGAGAATAAATGGGTGCCGCCACGGGCGCAGTCAGCGCATCAGATGGCCAGTCTGGTCGCCACTAATATTCTGGCTGAGTTAAACGGCAAAGCCTTACGGGATTTTAACTACAAAGACCACGGCTCGCTAATTTCGCTCAGTCGTTTTGGTACTGTCGGCAGTTTAATGGGCAACTTAGTCGGTGGTGCCATGATGATTGAGGGCCGTATTGCCAGGCTGGCTTATATTTCGCTGTACCGTATGCATCAGGTGGCGCTGCATGGCTGGCTGAAAATGCTGGTGATCAGCTTAGTGGCCCGCATTAACCGTATCGTGCGACCGCGCCTCAAGCTGCATTAACGCCTGCTGCTGCAATTGCTGCAGGTCAGTGCTCAGCCGCCGCCGGGCACTGTCATCCAGCCAACGTTGCATCGCCTGCACATACTCTGCTTGTTGCCACAATGCCGGTAACAGTTGATTCACGGCATTTATTGCCGCCTGCCCCACCTCGTCTGTACTGCAGGTAACATAAGACACACTGGCAATATTCGCGCCCACTATCGCCCTGTGTTCCAGCGCTGCAGCTTGCGGCAACAACAGATTGTAATACTGCATCCGCTCCGGATACTCCACCACATAATCCACGCGGTTGCCGGCAAGTAAACCGGCAGCATTGATTTCGCTGGTAAAAGCATGACTGCTAAGATTACTGTTCGGATGGCGCAGCAAGGCTGCTATAACCTCAGGGTAAAGCCGGTTGGGTTGATAAGCGCCTGTCAGGGCTTTATCCAGTGCTAGCTTTTGTATATCTGCACCATCGTCCTGCATTGCCGGATGTGTCGTTAGTTTACCGGCGATATAACCTACAGCCAGTGCCGGGCCTACCGCCAAAGGTGCCGAAAACAACCGGCTTTGCGCGCGTTGTTCTGAGTACAAGGTGCCCAGTGCACAAAGCGCCGGCTCCTGTTGTAAAAATGCCTGTTCCAGCCGGGCGAGGTTAACCAGCCGCGTTTGGTGTTCAAACTGCGGCATGGCGGTACTGAGCTGCTGCAACAAAAGGTCAAAGGTGCCCTGGCCCTGAAACGGACCACTGACAATCTGATGCGGCGGCCAGTCGGTTTGCAGCCAGGTAAGTTGTGGCTTGGCGTACGCACTGCCGGCTAACAGCAGTAACAAACAACGTAATAGCATGGCTGTGCCCCGAAATAAATTATTTTAACTGTAGCCAATAACGGGGCCCAACTCAATCAGCCGCCAGCTTAGCCGGTCAATCATTTAACCAATAGTATGGTGCACCAACGGATAAGACGCTGTGGTATTTGCCACACGCAGTGCCGCCAGGTATTCCTGCGCCGCTACTGCAGCAGCATCGGTAGTGGCAGCATGCACTTTGGCAAGCACATCGCCTTGCTGTACCCGGCTACCGGTTGGCAGAATATGACTAAAACCCACAGCCGGGTCAATTTGCTGGCTAGGGTGAGAGCGGCCACCGCCTAAACGTACTACCGCCATGCCCAAACCAACAGTATCCTGGTACTGCAAATAGCCGCTTTGCGGCGCAATAATGTCCTGCACCACAGGCGCGCCAGCCAAATACTGCTGTGGTTTTTCTATTAAGTCGGCCGGGCCGCCCAGTGCCGCTACCATTTTGGCAAAAATTTCTGCCGCCTTGCCCGAACTTAAACTCTGCTCTAACGCCGCCACCGCACTGGCTTTATCCTTGTGTAAGCCGCCCAGCATTAACATATTGGCGCCCAGCTCCAGCGTTATCTGGTGCAAGCGTGGCTCGCGGTATTTGCCGGTTAAGTAATCCAGCGTTTCCATCACCTCCAGCGCGTTGCCAGCGGTACTGCCTAAAATCTGGTTCATATCGCTCAACAGTGCCCGTGTGGGTACGCCGGCACCGTTGGCCACGTTAACAATACTGCTGGCCAGCGCCGAGGCATCATCGACGGTACGCATAATGGCGCCGTTACCAATTTTCACATCCATTACCAGCGCATCTAAGCCCTCAGACAGCTTTTTCGACAAAATAGAGGCGGTAATAAGCGGTATAGACTCTACCGTAGCGGTCACATCGCGAATTGCATATAAACGCCGATCGGCCGGCGCCAACTGGCTGCTTTGGCCAACGATAACGCAGCCCAATTGTGGTAATAACTGCTGAATTTTTTCCAGTGGCTGGGTACAGCTGTAGCCCGGGATGGTCTCCAGCTTATCCACTGTGCCGCCGGTATGGCCCAAACCACGGCCGGCAATGCTGGGCATATAAGCGCCACAGGCCGCCACCATTGGCGCCAACATCAGCGTTACTTTATCGCCGACACCACCGGTGCTGTGTTTATCTACCACCGGGCCATTTAACTTACCCTGCCAGTTCAATACCGTGCCACTGTCACGCATTGCCAGCGTTAAAGCGACTATTTCATCGGTTTGCATGCCGTTTAAGTAAATCGCCATCGCCAGCGCCGCCACTTGGCCCTCGCTGAAACTGTCATCGGTTAAGCCACGGACAAACTGCTGGATTTCGGCCTGGTTTAAGTTGCCACCGTTACGTTTGGTTTTAATAATTTCCTGCGGAATCATATATTAAGCTCCGACTTTTGTGCTGTTAGCTAAATAGGTCGGCGTAAAGGCCGCCGGCAGCAGCTCGCCCAGCGTCCAATTTTGCTGTTGCTGTAAGTGATTACAACTGGCGATGGGGGCATCGGGGGTGAAAAACTCGGCAATCACCTGGCGGCAAATACCGCACGGCGGCGTTAACATAGCTTGCGGTGTATACACCAACAATGCGCTGAATTTGCGCTCGCCGGCCACTACTGCCGCACCAATGGCATTGCGCTCGGCGCACACGGTGCCGCCGTAAGAAGCGTTTTCAACATTACAGCCGGTATAAATTTTGCCGCTGTCGGCCAGCACGGCCACACCGACGGGGAATTTGCTATATGGCGCATAAGCCTGCGCGGCGGCTTGTTTCGCGGCCTGTTGCAGGGCAGCCCAGTTAATTTCGCTCACTGGTTAAACTCATGTTAGTAATGGGCATACAGTGTTACTGCGAATGCGGATTTGGTCAAGCCTGCTGTACGCAACTGCGACCGCGGCGGCTGACGTCGCGACAAACAGCCGCTATACTGCCGGCTTTATCCTGTTAACCAGCTAAAACGTGAACAGCATTAATTACCTTGCCGGTTATCCGGAACATATTCAGCAGCAGGCAACCGGCTTATTACAAAGCGGCCGCTTAAGCAGCTACCTGGCAGAAAAATACCCCGCAGCGCATCAGGTGCAAAGCGATAAAGCGCTGTATATCTATGTTAATGAGTTGAAAAACAGCTATATGCGCAACACGCCATCACTTAGCCAGGTGCGTTACGACAGCAAGCTTAATGTGATAAAGCAGGCGCTGGGCATGCATACCTTTGCCTCCCGGGTGCAGGGCAATAAGCTTAAGGCGCATAACAGCATCAGCATAGCGGCATTGTTTAAACAGGCACCGGAAGCCTTTTTGCGCATGATCGTGGTGCATGAATTAGCCCACTTTAAAGAAAAAGACCACAATAAAGCCTTTTATAAACTGTGCCAGCATATGGAACCGGCCTACCATCAACTCGAGCTGGATACCCGGCTGTGGTTGTTGTGCCGCAACCACACCGCCACGACATAACCGCTACCGGACCGGCTTACACCGCTGCAACAGCCGGCTAAACAGCCACAACATAGCCAGCAACCAGCCACAGGCCAGCGGCACCAGCAAGAAAGCCTGCGCGATACCGGCATGCTGCGCCCAGATGCCGGTAGCCAAACCGGCAAACTGAAAGCCTACAGAAGTGCCGATGCTGGCCAGGCCGGATAACACCGGGCCATTGTCGGCATCCAGATCCATGGCGGTAGATAACATCAACGGAAATAAACCGCCGATACCTAAACCCAAAGCCAGATTGCCCAGCGCTATCGGCCAATACCCCTGCGTCAGCACCAGCAATACCGCACCGCTCAGTGCACAGCTACCCAGTAACAGCATCAGTTGGCCGGGTGTGAGCCAGCGCAGCAATAGCGCAAAACCCAGCCGGCTTAACACCATACCGCCGGTAAACCAGGCCAGCAGCAGCCGTGCGCTCTCAGCCTGGTAACCCATGCCATCTACCGCATAACTGACAAACCAATTACCCTGGCCCCACTCTGCCGCACCATAGCCTATCATCACCAGCAGCATAATAAAGAACAGCGGCTGGCGCAGCACAGTCAGATACGACAGGCTCCGGCCGTTGTTGCTGTGGCTGGCCGCCAACACCGGTTGCTGTTGCGCCACGCGCCAGCTGTACACCGCCACCAGCAATAAGCCCAGTGCAATAATCCGCACCGGCCAGCGCCAGTCATCCAGCAGCCAATACAGCATCACCACCCACAAGGGTGCCGTTAAGGTGCCCAAACTGAACATAAAATCCATCAGGCCCATCATAGCGGCGCGTTTGTTGGCAAACAGCCGCGCGATCAGTGTGTGGCCTATGGTAAACATGATGGAGTAAGTCAGACCGACCAGCAAAATCAGCGGCAGTAACCACTGCCAGCTGTTAACCTGCGACAGCAACAACAGCAGCACGGTTTCACTCAGAGCCAGCAACGCAAACAGGCGCAAAAAGTGAAACTTCTGTACATATTTGCCGCCGATAATGGCGCCGATAATAGTGCCGGCAGACATTAAGCTGAAAAACACGCCGCTGATGGCCGGCGCCATATTCAGGCTTTTTGCCATATCCGGCAGTAACATACCCCAAAGAATAATCAGGTTACCTAATAAGAAAAACCCGCTGAAGATCACTGCGGTGGGGTGTAAGCGCGACATCGCCGCTCCTTGTTAAGGCAAGTAAAATTATCCTGCTGCAGTGAACAAGATTAGCCCGGTTGAAACGGATCGGCGTCCAGATGGGCCGGAAACTGTTGCCGGTACTGCATCAATTGGGCGTAGTCTAACCCGGCCAGCAGCACACCGGCGGCTGTTGTGGCCAGTTCTGCGACGGGCTGGCCGCGATAATCGACAATCAGGCTGTCGCCGCTGTAGTCAACCCCATTGCCATCTGTGCCAACACGGTTGCAGCCCAGTACAAAGGCCAGGTTTTCTATCGCCCGCGCCTGCAACAAGGTACGCCAGGCATGCGAGCGGGCAGCCGGCCAGTTGGCAACATACAGTGCCACATCGTAGTCATTGCGGTTACGGCTGAAAACCGGAAAGCGCAGGTCATAACATACCTGCAGCAGCAAGCGCCAGCCGCGATACTGCACCACCACCCGCTGTTCCCCGGCAATATAAGCCTGATGTTCACCGGCCATACGAAACAGGTGCTTTTTATCGTAATAGCTAACGCTGCCCTCTGGCGTGACAAAATAGCAGCGATTAACACAGCCACGCCCGGTGCGGGTGGCCACCGAGCCACACAACGCTGCCCCACTTTGCGCTGCCTGCTGTTTAAGCCAGGCAAGGGTTTCACCTTCGGGCTCAGCGATAACATCACTTTGCATCGAAAAGCCGCTGCTGAACATTTCCGGCAGCACAATCAAATCAGCACTTATCTGTTGCAGCTGCTGTGCCAGTTGGCGGCGGTTTGCCGCGGCGTCTTGCCATACCAGAGCCGTTTGCAATACCGCAACCTGTAATAGCGTTAAATCTGACATAACGCCTCCGCAGCTGCCTCAAGTGTGCTTTGCTGCTTCGCAAAACAGAAGCGGATAATACGGCTTTGTGGCGGCGTTTGATAAAACACTGACAAGGGTATCGCGGCTACCTTGTGCTCAGTGGCCAGCCAGCGGCAAAAGGCAACATCATCCAACTCACTTATCGCACTGTAATCCGCCAACTGAAAATAAGTGCCCTGGCAAGGCAACAACGTAAAACGGCTGTTGGCCAGCAGCGTAGCGAAGCTGTCGCGCTTTTGCTGATAAAAGGCGGCTAAACCCTGCACCTGCTCACTATGCAGCTTAAGCATATCGGCGATGGCATATTGCGCCGGCGTAAAGCTGGAAAAGGTAACGTACTGATGAATTTTGCGAAACTCTGCCGTCAGGGCCGCCGGCGCCACACAATAGCCCAGCTTCCAGCCGGTAACATGAAAAGTTTTGCCAAACGACGACACAATAAAACTGCGCGCTGCCAGCTCACTAAAGCCGTTAGCGCTAAGCTGCATCGCGCCGTCAAACACCATATGTTCATACACTTCGTCGCTGATACAGTACAGGTTATGCGCTGACACCAGTTGCTGCAGCGCCAGCCAGTCAGAGTGGCTAAACACCATGCCGCTGGGGTTATGCGGGCTGTTAACAATGATCAGCCTGGTGCGCGCCGTTATCGCATCAGCTACCTGCTGCCAGTTAACGTGGTAATCCGGCGCACTGAGCGCAATATGCACCGCTTTACCGCCGTTTAGCGCAATCGCCGGAGCATAGCTGTCGTACGCCGGGTCAAAAATAATCACCTCATCGCCGGGGTTTACTGTGGCGCTGATGGCAACAAACAGTGCCTCGGTGGCACCGCTGGTCACGGTAATCTCTGCGGCCGGACAAATAATGCGGCCATAACAATGCTGTACCAGCGCGGCAATTTGCTCACGCAATGCCATGACTCCCGGCATCGGTGCATATTGATTCAGGCCCTGCGCGCTGTATTGTGCCAGCGCTGAAACCAACTGCGGGCTGGCGGGAAAGTCCGGAAAACCCTGCGATAAATTAATGGCTTGCTGCTCAGCTGCCAGTTGCGACATCTGGCTGAAGATAGTAGTGCCAACGGTCGGCAGTTTGCTTTTGAGTGTCATATCGGCAAGAAAAAGTTGCTAAAACCGGCTTGAATGCTATCATTTAGCCCGTTTTATGTATAGACATCTAAACGTTTGAACGTATAGCAACCAGGTTTAACTTATTATGAATAACACCGCCCAACTGCATCAGCTTAATCCAAACGCCATCGCCTTATGCGCGCTGGGGCGCTGGATCGCCAACCGGCATTGGGTACCGGCTACCGGCGGTAATTTTTCGATCCGAAGTTCAGAGCACAGTGCGCTGGTGACCGCCTCCGGTAAAGATAAAGGTGAGTTGAGCCCGCAGGACTTGCTGCCGGTAAGCTGGCAGGATGGCAAGTTAAGCTGCCCGGGCACGCCGTCGGCAGAAACCGCGCTGCATGCCCGGCTGTATCAGCTCGACCCGGCGATAAAAGCGGTATTGCATACTCATTCGGTGCCGGCAACGGTGTTTTCCCGGCTGATCAGCGACGACAGCTACCTGTTCCATGGCTATGAAATGCAAAAAGCCATCAGTGGCAATAGCAGCCATGACATCCCCTGCGCGCTGGCGCTGTTTGACAACACCCAGGATATTCCGCTACTGGCGCAGCAGGTAGCACAGCGCTGGCAACAGCAAGCGTTAAATTGGGGCTTACTGGTGCGTGGCCATGGTCTCTATGTTTGGGGCCGCAGCCCGGATGAAGCAAAAAGGCATTTAGAAGGCTGGGAGTTTCTTATAAACTGCGAGCTTGAAAGGTTAAAACTAACAAGGTAAGCCGTGAAGTACTCTGCCATTATCACCGACATTGAAGGCACCACCAGCCGTGTCAGCTTTGTCACAGAGGTGTTGTTTCCTTACGCCGCCCGCGAATTGCCGGGTTTTATCCGCGCCAATCTCAGCGATGCAGCAGTAGCCGCCGCGCTGGATGCTTGCCGCGCACTGATGCAGCAAGCTGATGCCACTGTCGACGCCATTATTGCCAGGCTGCAGCAATGGATAGCTGAAGATCAGAAAATCACGCCGTTAAAAGCGCTGCAAGGCATGGTATGGCAGCAGGGTTATCAAAGCGGCGCCTTTCGCGGCCATTTGTATCAGGATGCGTTTACAGCTTTAACACAATGGCAGCAGCAAGGTATAAAGCTGTACGTTTACAGCTCCGGCTCGGTGCAGGCACAGCAGTTGCTATTCCGCTACAGTGATTTCGGCGATGTAACGCCCTTATTTAGCGGCTATTTTGATACCCGCATTGGCGCTAAACGCGACATATCCTCCTATGCCGCTATTTTGCAACAGCTGCAGTTGCCGCCAAAACAAGTGCTGTTTTTATCCGACGTGGCCGCCGAGCTGGATGCCGCCAAAGTATTGGGTATTGCTACGGTGCAGTTGATTCGTGACGGCCAGAGCCCGTCTGACCACCCGGCGGTAAGCAGTTTTAGCCAAATTGAGGAGCTGTAGTCATGAGCCATCTACGTCTGTTTGCGGTTGATAATGCCACACAACCGCTGCTTGAAAGCAGTGACGCCGGCGAAATCAGTGCCGTGCTGGCCAACGCCGGTATTCGCTTTGAGCAATGGCAAGCCGGTGCGCCGTTAAGCTCACTCAGCAGCAACGACGACATCCTGCAGGCATATGCAGCAGATATTCAGCGCTTAAAGCACGAGCGTGGTTATATTACGGTTGATGTTATTTCGCTTAGCGCTAATCACCCGGATAAGGCCGCATTGCGGCAAAAATTTCTCGCCGAGCATACCCACAGTGAAGATGAAGTGCGCTTTTTTGTGCGCGGTCAGGGTTTGTTTTGCCTGCATATTGCCGGCAAGGTGTATCAGGTACTGTGCCAGCAAAACGACCTGATCAGTGTGCCCGCCGGCACTACCCATTGGTTTGATATGGGCAGCGAACCGGAATTCAGCGCCATACGTTTATTCAATAACCCCGACGGCTGGGTCGCTAAGTTTAGTGGCAGTGATATTGCCTTACGCTTTCCATTGCTAACGTAAACAGCCATTTCCTTGCACCAACAGCGTGCAACAGGCCATAACGGCTGGCTTATTGCGTTAAATAACAAGTTTATTTTCAATTAATTACCCTCAGCAGTTGCGCTGGTGTAACTATTGCTTAAGCTTGTCATATTCAGCTGTAACACTACAGCTGCCACTTTTAGCCAGTTAAGCGGATAATTTATGTTACCACTGCACACACCGATGCGCGGCCTGCGCTGCTTTTGTGTCGCTGCCGAATGTTTAAGTTTTAAAGAAACAGCCAAAAAGCTGTATTTAACGCCGTCTGCGGTTAGCCATCAGATCAAGCAGCTGGAAGATAACCTGAATTTAGCCTTGTTTGAGCGCAAAACCCGCGCCATAGTGCTAACCGAAACCGGTAAACGCTTTTATCAGGCCATAGCACCCTTAATGCAGCAATTGGCCACCACCATCGGCGAGTTCAGCCAGGCTGAGCGTATGCTGGAAGTCAGTATCTCGATGCCGGAGTTTTTTGCCAGCGAGCTGTTTGTGCCAAGGTTAATTGGCTGGTCAGAACAATATCCCAACATTAACCTGACGTTGGAAACGGTAAAATCGCGCCGCGACAGCCCGAAGTACACCGATTTATCGATCGTGCTATCCGGTAAAAAGCCGGAAGAAGTTATCGCTTACGACTTATTCCCCATCAGTTATGTGCCGGCCTGCAACACTGCGCAATACAACAAATGGCACAGCAAAGGCTACCGCATACTGGAACAGGTACCGCTGATACTGCACCAGGCCAGGCCGCACGCCTGGCATCAATGGGCCGAGCACGTGGGTTATCATAACTTTCAGCCGAAACAAATTATGCAGCTCGACAGCATGTTCAGCGTAGCCCGCGCGGCCCAGCAGGGTTTAGGTGTCGCACTGATACCGCTGCCGATCAGCAGCAGCTGGTTCAGCAACGGCAGCTTGCAGCGTTTATTTGAGCAGGAATTGCTCAGCCGCGACCGCTATTATCTGGTGCGGCACGACGAAGACCCAAACCGGCATGAAATACAACTACTGATTGACTGGATACTGCAAAGCTTTCATCTGGATAAGTAAATTCGCCACACCACCTTATATGAAAGACATTAGCGGCTGACAGGTGAATTTTTTTCACCTATCAGGTGTTTTTTTATCGTTTGTCAGATTTAGTGCTTTTGCTCAAACTTACACCTGCAGACCGATAGCGGCTGCCTGGATGGGAAATTGGGAGCAACACATTATGAAAGCGAGAGCAATTAAATTAGGCAGTTCTTTGGCGTTGATGCTGATGGCCTCAGGTTCATTCCTCGCATCAGCCACCACCAACGGCTATAAAATGGTACTGATTGAAGATACACCAGGCGTGGCCGCCTTACAAGCCGGTCAATTTGACCAGGGTATCAGTGAAACACTGGCCAGCAACAGCGCAGAAGTAGATAGCTTCTCCCGCCAAATGAGCCTGTGCGTTGGTTTTACCAAAAGCGGTAAGCTGGATCAGGCAACGACGGCATGCGACAGCGCCGTATCTGCTGCACAACAGTTCAGCCATGTCAGCAACAGCGACAAGCGTGAAATGCGCGCTTATGCCCTGACTAACCGTGGCGTACTGCGTTTGTTACAAAACAACAACCTGGCGGCACTGGCCGACTTTAAACGCGCTGCAGAATTAAACCGCAGCGACGTAAGTCAGCACAACCTGCAACGCTTAGAGCTGGCGTTAAACAACGCCAACAGCGGCCTGGATGTTGCCATGGTATCAGCAGAGTAAGCACCTGCTGATATAGCGTAAAGAGTATTTGCAGAGTAAGCGCCTGCGGATATAGCGTAAAGAGTATCTGCAGAGTAAGCGCCTGCTGATACAGCGTTAAAGGTAGCGGCAGAGTAAGCGCCTGTTGTTACCTGAGTTACCCGGTGTGGAGTAAGCGCCCACGCCGGTTTAGTTAAGATTACACCTCCCCGTGTGTCTGCAGAGTTACTACTCCCCGGTGTAACTCTGCTTTTTTATTTGTGCGAACCCCGGCAATGCAACGGCTGCAACACTCGCTCTGGCTCGCCACAGCAACTCGCCTTTTACTGTCGTAACGGCTCAGACACTCTGTGGTGCCCATTTCGAGGTTCCAACCGTTTGCTATCGCGGGATCAGGCAAACTGCTGTAGCACGCCTTTGGCTATATCCGCCTGTGAGTAAACGCCGCTGTCCAACACCCAGCCGGTAACCAATGCTGCCGGGGTAACGTCAAAAGCCGGGTTAAATACCGGTGCTTGCTCCGGTGCCCAAATGGCGTGGCCAAAACCACCGCTAACACCGCGCACTTCATCGCCATGGCGTTGCTCTATGGGTATAGCACTGCCGTCACTGCAGGCTAAATCCACCGTGGTGTGCGGCGCTACCACATAGAACGGCACCTTATGAAAATGCGCCAACACCGCCAGCGAGTAAGTGCCTACTTTATTGGCAAAGTCGCCATTGGCGGCGATGCGGTCGGAGCCGACAAAAATACGGTCGACCTGGCCGCGCGCCATTAACATCGCCGCCATATTGTCGCAGATAAGCTGATACGGAATACCCAGTTGCTGGCACTCCCACGCCGTTAAACGTCCACCTTGCAGCAGCGGCCGGGTTTCATCTACCCAGAGGCGGATATTTTTACCCTGTTGATGCGCCAGATTAATTACCCCCAACGCCGTGCCAACACCTGCAGTAGCCAGGCCGCCGGTATTGCAGTGGGTTAATAGTTGCTCACCCTGTTGCACTAAAGCTGCGCCATGTGCCGCCATGCGCTGGCACAGCGCCACATCTTCAGCAAATAACTGCTCTGCGCACGCAATGGCCGCCGCTTTAAAATCTTGCTGTTGCAGCGCCGCTATCATGCTATCGAGATTATTCATCAGGTTTACGGCGGTGGGCCTGGCGGCGCGCAGCACTTCGGCATCCTTTAATAGCTGCTGACGGCTGTCGCCGCTACCTGCGCGATAAGCCAATAATAAACAGGCACCGATGCCAATGGCCGGTGCACCGCGTAATTGCAGCGCCTTAATCATATCTACCATCTGCGCCACCGTTTGGCAGGGTAACCACAATTGCTGCTGGGGCAACTGCGTCTGATCCAGCACATACAGCTCCCCCTGTACGGTTTTCAGACTTAGCGCGGTTAAGTTTTTCATAGCTTATTCCTGTTTGGCGTTGCAGACGTCTATCAGGTTTGCGATTATGCAGGCCAGCTATTTTCAACACAAGTAAGAGACACTCTATGGCCGGATACCAAACCTTTACCACTGAGGATGCAATGCGTTTTGCTGATGAGCACAGCGGCTTGTTTGGCGATCACAGTAAATTAAGCTGTGAAGAATTTGGTGACGGTAACCTGAACCTGGTATTCCGGGTGGAAAACGACAAAGGCAGCAGTTTGATTGTCAAACAGGCGCTGCCCTATGCCCGCTGTGTAGGCGAAAGCTGGCCGCTGACCACTGACCGCGCACGGATAGAGGCCGAAGTGTTAATTACTCATCGCAAATTGTGTCCGGACCATACCGTAGAGGTATTGCACTATGACGCTGAGCAAGCAGCCATTTTAATGGAAGACTTAAAAGACTACCGTATTTTGCGCAGCGAACTGGTCGCAGCGAAACAGTTTGAGCACCTTGCGCCGCAGCTGGCAGCTTATCTGGCCAATACCTTGTACTACACCAGTGATTTTGCCCTTACCGGCCCGAATAAAAAGCAGCAGGTTGGCCGCTTTTTAAACCCGGAGCTCTGCTTAATCACTGAAGATTTATTCTTTACCGACCCCTACTGCAACCACGAGCGCAATAATATCAATATTGAAATACGCAATGATGCGCAGCAGTTATGGCACGACGAAGCATTACAGGCAGAAGTAGCACAGCTAAAAGCAGATTTTTTGTCCAAGCCACAGGCACTGCTGCATGGTGATATGCACAGCGGCAGTATTTTTATCAATGATGACAACTGTAAAGTTATCGATGCCGAGTTTGGTTTTTACGGCCCGATTGGTTTTGACGTCGGTAGCCTGGTAGCTAATTTACTGCTCAACTACCTCGGCCATTTCGGCTTAACCGCCGACACTGCAGCACGTGAGCAGCACCAAAGCTACCTGCTTAGTCAAATTGAAACACTGTGGCAGCAGTTTGCCGAACAATTTAAGCAGTTACTGAGCAATGAATGCCGTGAACCAACCCTGCAAAACAACCTGTACCAACAACGCTTTATGCAGCAAATTTTTACCGACACTCTGGGCTACGCCGGTTGTGAATTAATCCGCCGTACCGTTGGCCTGGCGCATGTGGCTGACTTTGAACACATCACTGACAGCACACAACGTGCACACAGTGAGCGCAAAGCGCTGCAATTAGGCCGCGAACTGATTATGCAACGCCATGAGCTCAGCAGCATTAACCAACTGATAACCTTGTTGCGCTACCTGAAGTAACAACAATATTAAAGCCAACAGCATAAGATGTCGCTTATTGCTAACAATGGTTGCAGTTTTACCAGAGACGTCAGCGCAAGTGTAACGCAAAACTGTTGGTTACACTTTTACGCTGTACCCCAACGACAATAGCACGATAAGCTGCGGCGATGAGCATTGCCGCCGGCTGTTTGAGGTTAGTTTGGCACACTGGGTATATCACAGGTATTTTGCCTGCATTGTTGCACTGACTACGGCGTTATGCCTCACCGCTTTGCTGGCCTTTGCTGTCAGCAAAACGGTGCATTTCAGCTTGCAGCAAAGCGCAACAAAGTATTTGCAGCAAGTGGATGCTATTGCCCGCGAAAGCCAGCAAACGCTGGATCAGCTAAACAGTAGAGCTCCCCATAGCTGCAGCGCCGCCGATTTAGCCGCCATGCGCCGCGTATTAATCAGCGCACGTTATATCCGAGACATTACCTACTATGATGGTAGCGGTGCTTTGTGCTCTGCCAGCTCAGGTAAACTCGATTTCGCCTACCCGCATGGTGAACCGAGCTTTTATTCACTGCAAAACAGCAGCATTTGGCTGGATCAACCACTGGGAGACTTCAGCCAGCGTGTAAACGGTACTGTAGTACGGCAAAGAGACTATAGTGTCAGTATTGTCAGTGATATCGACAGCGCCCCGCCGCGCAACGATGTGCGCTGGCAAACAGTGAACACGGCCGGCACTACTGCGGCCCATATTGCCGGTTATACCGGTTTATATATTGCCGGTACCGGCGGCGATACATTGGCCACATTAGCCTGGCCGCATTATTTCTATCAGCAATGCAGTAGCTATTCACGCTTTTGTCTGAGCCAGCAATTCAGCTTTTATACCCTGGCGCAACGTTATCCGTTTCAAAGCAGCATCGTGCTGCTGGCCATTATAGCCCTGAGTGTGTTGGCCTGGTTCGGCTGGCGCCAACTGGCAGTAAGGCGCCACAGCTTGCGCTACCGCGTGCGCAATGGCTTGCGCAAAGGCTATTTTTCAGTGGTATTCCAACCCATTATAGATTTACAGCACAATCGGCTTATCGGTTGTGAAGTATTAGCCCGCTATCGCGACCCGCTGGGTAGCTTAAGTCCGTTGCAGTTTATTCCGCTGCTGAGCCAATTGGGGTTAAGCGGCCGTTTCACCTGCTTTATCGCTAAACAAGCTCTGACCGAGCTTAGCAAATTACACAACTTACCTGAACAGTTTCATTTATCGCTGAATGTGTATCCGCATGATATTGCCAGCGGTCAGATCCTCGAGTTATTGCAGCTACCGGAAGTGCAGCAGCGTCGCATTAAACTGGTGCTGGAAATTACCGAACAACAAGAGCTCAGTTTCAGCAGTGCAACGCAGCATTTAGCCGAGTTGAAAGCAGCCGGTTTGCAGTTATCGATAGACGATTTCGGTACCGGCTACTCCAACCTGACCAGTTTGCGCTCGTTAAATGCCGATTACCTGAAAATTGATAAAAGCTTTATTCAGGATATGGAAGCCGACAGCATTAAATCGACGCTGATCCCGAAAATACGCGATATTGCCAGGTTACTCAATTACAGCATAGTGGCCGAGGGTATTGAGAATATATCGCAGGCCAGTTTGTTGCGCTCTTTGGGCATAGAATTGGGCCAGGGCTGGCATTTTGCTAAAGCCATGCCGTTAGCCGAATTTGATCACTGGTTGCAACACAAGCTGCAACAAGACTACCCTAACCAGCGGAAAAAAGCTTAGCCCCACCGGCGCGTATTGGCCAAATGCAGGGCTGTTGCTTTACTCATCAGTATTTTACGCTACAGCCATAAGGCTTGGTTATCGCAGGGTCCGGCTTTTCGCCCGACAGCACTGCCTTAGCGGCATTGGCAAAGTGCGGTGTCGCTTTGGCAATATCGTCCACTTTAGCCGACGGAATACTGTCGATACCGCCCATATACTGCAGCACACCGGCTTTATCTATTACATACATATGCGGTGTGGTTTTAGCGTCATAAGCTTGCCCCACTGTGCCGCTCTCATCAAAGACTACGGCGGTTGGCATAGCACTGCGGCTGGCTGTCAGCTCATCGGCTTTAGCACCACTTACATGGCCCTGCTTGCCTGGCGCTGATGAGATTACGCTAAGCCACACTACATCCTGCGCTTGCATTTCAGCCTGCAGCGCCTGCATATTGCCCTGATAATGCTTTTTCACGAACGGGCAATCATGGTTAGTCCACTCCAGCACCACGTTTTTACCGGCAAAATCACTTAGCTTATGGCTTGCGCCTTTGGAGTCTACCACGCTGAAATCAGGCGCCGGCGCGCCGATTTGTGGGGCGGCAGATAACCCCAGTGACAACAAAGCTGCCGATGCAGCCAGTACCAGTTGATGTAATTTCATCTGTATTGCTCCTGTTGAGTATCGATCATATAACCGTTAACGTTAAGACTGCGGTTGCCGACTCAGCCGCGCCAGTGTTTGCGACAACGTATCGGGCGTTAAAATTTGCGGCAGCACTTGTGGCGCCTGCCCCGGCCAATACAACACATACAACGGAACACCATCTCGCTGATACAAACGCAGATACTCTGTTATGGCTGCATCGCGCAGTGTCCAGTCACCTTTTAAATAGGTGACATCGTACAGCGCCAGCGCCGCCTTGCTGCTATCGGTGTTCAGCGCCACCCGTTCGTTCACCAGGCAAGTAATACACCAGTCGGCTGTCATATTCACCAGTACCGGTTTGCCTTCAGAGCGCAACTGCTGCAACTTTGCCGCAGACCAGGCCTGCGATAGCTGCGCATTGTCACTGCCTGGCTGCTCTAACGCCTGTCGCGGCTGTGGCGACGCCAGGTAAGGTAAAGCCAGCGCCACCAGCAGTAACAACAGCGCCAGCGCGACACTGACAGCACCGGCTGGTGCCAGTTGCCTGCGCCCCCACAACCAACACGCGGCGGCCACACACACTACGCCAATTAACAACAGCGCCTGCGCATCCACCCCGGTCTGGCGGCCAAACACCCACAGCAGCCACACCGCACTTAAATACAACGGATACGCCAACCATTGTTTCAGTGTATCCATCCAGGCACCGGGCTTGGGCAGCAACTTTGCAACGCCGGGCACAAAAGCCAGCAGTAAAAACGGCAGCGCCATACCCAACCCCAGAGCAGCAAACACCAGCAGCGCCACAGGGGCGCTTTGGCTTACCGCATAGCCCAACGCTGAGCCCATAAAGGGCGCAGTGCAGGGGCTGGCGACCACCACGGCCAGCACGCCGGTAAAGAACGAGCCTTTACCACCCTTCGCTGTGGTTAGCCCACCTCCGGTGTTCATCAGGCCAAGGCCAAACTGCACCACGCCGGACAAACTCAGCCCCAGTGCAAACAGCAGGTACACTAACAGCGCCACCAGGTAAGGGTTTTGCAACTGAAAGCCCCAACCCACCGCCTCACCAGCGGCGCGCAAGCCAATAAGCAGCAGTGCTAACAACACAAAGCTAAGCACCACTCCTGCACTGTAAAACAGCGCATCGCGTTGCTGCTGCGCCTGTTGTACGCTGTTAGCTGCAATACTCAGCGCTTTGAGTGACAGCACCGGAAATACGCAGGGCATTAAGTTCAGGATCAGGCCACCTGCGCCGGCCATCAGCAGTATCAGCCATAGAGCGCTGTCGCGCTGCTGCCCTTGCGTCACCAAAATTTCTGCTGCGCTTTGCCCTGCTTGTGTCAGCTGAACACTGTAAGCCGCATTGGCGGTTACCAGTACCAACTCAATCTGCGGCGCTACGCCGGAAAAATACGTATTCAGCGGCTGTTGTAGTAACAACTGATTGCCCTGCAGGCTGATTTGCTGCACCGCCGCATGATCGACCAGCTCCGGCGCGGCGACAAAAAAAGCCTCTGCCTGTAGCGGTTGTGGTAAGTCGACAGTGGCAGAAAAAGCACCACCTGAGGTATCAAAGCGGCCGTTGGCCTGCAGTGTCTGCGGTAATTGCTGCCGCGCCTGTTGAAACAGCGCCGCGTAATCTGCCGCCACTACAGCGCTGCTGCCAACCGGCAGCGTCAGGCTAAACTGCGCTTCGGCCGGAATACACACCTCTTCACACACCAGCCAGTCGGCCTGCAGCTGAATATCAATGCTGCTGGCGGCATAATCCGGCGCAATACTGAGATCGGATAACAGCACAGTGGCGCCTGCAAAGCCATAATTCATCAATGGCGGTACCGCAATCGCCTGTGGCGTGGGCCACTGAATATCGCCCACCGTAACGCCGTCCGGCAATTGCCAGCTTAGGCTGGTAGCTAAACCGGAGTCGCCGGGGTTTTGCCAGTAGGTATGCCAGTGTTCATCCGGCACAAAATGCAGCGCCAACTGCAACTGCTGGCCGGCACTAACCTGCTGATACTCACTCACCAGCTCTGCCTGCAAATGTTTAGCAGTTTGCCAACCACTGCTTACACCATGGGCCGGGATAAGCAAATTGCAGCACAGCAGTAAAAAAATCACACTACGCATAACACTCTCAACGGTTGGCGAATAAATATCCATACGAGACTACACGGCTTTAGCTCACCTTGCTGACAGAATGATGACAAAACTACGCCAGGTTGAGCATTTTGTGCGACAAACTGCTATATTAGCCCACGTTTGTCCAAACGATTCGCTGTGGTCACTCCAGCAAACTAATCGTTACATAACACACACAAATCATCGTAAATCATCAATATAAGGTTCACCTTAATGAAGCCATATACTAAGTCAGTGTTGTCCACGGCCATCCAGGCCGGCCTGTTTAGTGCAGCTATTGGCCTTTCTCCGGCGTTATTAGCGCAGGAAAGTGACAAAGGTCAAAATGCGAAAGAACAGGAACTGGAAACTATCACCGTTACTGCGCAAAAGCGCAGCCAAAGCATCCAGGAAGTGCCGATTTCTATCGCTACCTTGTCGGGCGAAAAGTTGGACGCCATTTTTTCATCCGGTGATGACATTACCGCGCTGGCGATCAAGGTGCCGGGCCTTTATGCCGAGTCATCTAACGGCAGAGTAGCTCCACGTTTTTATATTCGTGGTTTAGGCAACACCGATTTTGACTTAGCCGCTTCACAACCGGTGTCCATTATTATGGATGACGTGGTAATGGAAAACGTGATCTTAAAAAGCTTCCCGCTGTTTGACGTACAGCAGGTTGAAGTGATCCGTGGCCCGCAAGGCACCTTGTTTGGCCGTAACACTACTGCCGGTATCGTTAAATTTGACAGTGTAAAGCCTCGCCAGGATTTCGACGCCTATGTTAAAACCACTGCCGGCACCTTGGGCATGTTTAACCTGGAAGGTGCTGTAGGCGGCGGTTTAACTGACGAATTATCCGCGCGTATTTCACTGTTATCACAAAACCGCAGCGACTGGATTGACAATGCCTATCTGGGCGAGAGCGATGCCATGGGTGGTTATCAGGAGCGTGCCGGCCGCGTACAATTTTTGTATGAAACCGCTGATTTTGATGCCTTACTGAATTTACACAGCCGCAATTATGAGGGTACATCTTCGGTATTTCGCGCCAATGTGTTCACAAAAGGCAGCAATAAGCTGAATGAGAACTATGACCGCGATACCGTGTATTACGATGCAGGTGCAAATAATCCGCAGCAATATGATAGCTGGGGCGGCTCACTAAAACTTGATTTCACGCTGGACGGCATGACTCTGACCAGTATCTCTGCCTATGAGACTGCTTCCGGCTTCTCACGCGGTGACATCGACGGTGGCAATTTAACAGGTCCGGGATTTATTCCGTTTCCTTCAGACACCACTGACGAGCTGAACGATCTGGAGCAATATACTCAGGAAATCCGCTTAGCCAGCGACACCAGCGATGCCTTTAGCTGGCAGGCAGGCGGTTTTTACTTTGATTCAACCTTCGGCGTAAACACCGTTGGTGGCGTGATCAACCCGGCTGCGGTATTTAACGGCAATACCAGCTGGGCACTATTTGGTCAGGGTACTTACCAGATTGATGATAAGTGGAATGTTACCGCCGGTATTCGTTATACCGATGATGTCAAAACCTTCAGTACTACTGTGCCGGGCAACGAATCATTAAAAGTATCAGATGATCAAATCAGCTGGGAGCTTAGCACTAACTACCGCTTGACTGACAAAACCAGTCTGTTTGCCCGCATAGCAGATGGCTTCCGTGCCCAGTCAATTCAGGGGCGGAATATCGCTTTTGCAGAGCCTGCGACGGTGGCAGATGCCGAGACTATTATGTCCTACGAGTTCGGTGTAAAAAGCGACTTACTGGATAACACCCTGCGTCTGAATGCCGCCGTGTTCTATTACACCATTGATGATATGCAAATATCAGTAATTGGCGGTGAGCTGAACGGCAATACACTGGATAACGCCGATAAAGGTGTAGGTTACGGCTTCGAAACAGATTTTGATTATCGTGTTTTGCCAAACCTGAGCGTGGGTGGTGGTTTTAGCTACAACAAAACCGAGTTTAAAGACAACAACACTGTAGTAGGTGGCTGTGGTTTTGGTAACTGTACCATCTTGGATCCGGTTAATAACGAAGGCCGGCCGTTTATTGACGGCAACCCTTTTGCTCAGGCACCGGAAACTATTTTGACGTTAAACGCCCGCTATGACTATCCGGTTGCCGGCGGCGAAATTTACGTTTACACCGATTTCGCACTGCAGGGCAAAACCAACCTGTTCTTATATGAATCGGCTGAGTTCCGCACCAACAACCAACACGAAGCGGGTTTACGTGTGGCTTACATTAACTATGACGGTAACTATGAAGTCGGTTTATTCGGCCGCAATATTACTGACGAGGACAATGTAAAAGGCGCGGTCGACTTCAACAACCTGACCGGTTTTGTTAACGAACCACGCACCTTTGGTGTCGACTTTAAAATCAGTTTTTATTAATTGCTGAGCCAGTACGAATCGACTTGCTCTAAGTCAACCGTTGAAGGCATGGATGCCTGAGTCGAGCCCCCATGGAAGGGTTCACGGCGCGTTGACGTGGGCAAGCCGGTTCGTACTACCCCTGACTCAGCCGCTTCTGCTTTTAGTTGCTTATTTCTTTCCGGCGACAAAACCGGTTATTTAACCCATTCTGATTGCGCAACCTGTCATGCCGCCTTAGTCTGTCTGCAGCATAATTATGGAGCACAGCATGGCCGATTTTCGCAGCGATACCGTAACCCACCCTTCTGGTGCCATGAAAGAGCGCATGTTAAGCGCCGCTTTGGGCGATGATGTATTTAACGACGACCCAACCACGCTGGAGTTACAGCGCTATGCCGCAGACATGCTGGGCTTTGAAGCCGCACTATTTGCGCCCAGCGGCACCCAAACCAACCTGATTGCCATGATGAGCCACTGCCAGCGTGGCGATGAAGCCATTGTCGGCCAGCAGTGGCACACCTATAAATGGGAAGGCGGCGGCATGGCGGTATTAGGCTCTATTCAGCCGCAACCACTGGAGTTGCAAAGCGACGGCACCCTGGCACTGAGCGATATCGCGGCAGCAATAAAACCGGACGATCCGCACTTTGCCCGCACGCGCTTAATCGTGATTGAAAACAGCGTCGGCGGTAAAGTGTTGCCGCTGCAATATATGCGCGATGTCGCCGCACTGGCCAAAGATAAAGACCTGGCCTGCCATATCGACGGCGCCCGGCTAATGAATGCCGCGGTGGCATTAGCGCCACAGCACGACATAACACCACAGCAGATGGCACGCGAGCTGTGCGCGGGGTATGACTCGGTATCGCTGTGTTTATCCAAAGGTTTAGGTTGCCCGGTGGGGTCTTTACTGCTGGGCTCTAATGATTTTATCAGCCGCGCTAAAAGAGTACGCAAAATGCTCGGCGGCGGTATGCGGCAAACCGGCATCTTAGCCGCTGCCGGCTTGTATGCGCTGGAAAACAATATTAACCGGCTGGCCGATGATCACGCCAACTGCCGCCGCTTAGCCGACGGTTTAACCATATTGGCCGCGCAAATGCCTGCCCTGCAGGGGCAACTGAGCGTATTACCGGTGCAAACCAATATCTTGTTTACCGATGTCAGCCTTGCGCTGGCTGAGCGCTTGTTACCTTATCTGGCCAATTGTGGTATCGAGCTTACCGCCAGCAATTATCAGAGCACAGACGGCACGATAAAGCGTGTGCGCTGGGTGTGTCACCTGGACATCAGCAGCGCCGATATTGAGCAAGCGCTACAAGCTGTGGCAGAGTTTGCTGACAGAACATTATGACCCGTCTTACTCACACCAACACGCCGTAAACCCATCCCTGGGGGCTCGACTCACGCATCCCTGCGTTCTAACGGTTGGTTTAGAGTAAGTCGGCTCACCTTCTCAAGTATTGAAAGCTATTGCGCCTTTTGCCTGTCTATTGCGTATACACCACCATGCGATAACAGGCAGAGGTAATTATGGCCCTATCTTCCGTTTTAAAACTGTGTGCCGGCGCCCTGTTGCTGGGTGGCACGCTTGGTAACACAGTGCAGGCAAAAGCCGATACTATGCCGGCCACCGACCACCTGGACTCTATCGTCGTCGGTGCCGGTTGTTTCTGGGGCGTGGAAAAACGTTTTGAAGCGATGGACGGCGTCGCCGATGCCGTATCCGGTTATGCCGATGGCAACGGTGTTGAACCAACGTATCAGGCAATAACGCAGCGGCGTAATAAAAACAATCCCAATAACCACGCCGAAGTGGTCAAAATCAGCTTTAATCCGGCAGTGATCAGCGTCACCACACTGCTGCAACGCTATTTTGAAATGCATGACCCTACGCAACTAAACCGGCAGGGCAATGATATCGGTACCCAGTACCGCTCAACCATCTTAACCAACAGCCAGGCGCAATATGACACCGCTCAGCAAGTGCTGGCGGCGTATCAGCCGTTGCTGACCAAAGCAGGCTTCGGCGCTATTACCACGCAGATTAAGCCGCTGCGCGAATTTTTCCCGGCTGAGCAATATCATCAGGATTATATTGCAAAGAACCCCAACGGCTACTGCCCGGATCACAGCACCGGGGTGCGGTTTAACCCGCAAGAGCAAGAGCAAACAGCCGCTGTCGACAACAGCGCGCTGCTGCAGGGTAAACATATATTGGTTATCGACTCTGAAAGCTACTGCCCGTACTGCGAGAAATTTAAAGCAGAGGTAGCCAACAGCTACAGTGGCGATATTCCACTGCAGTTTCGTTACGCCAGCCAACTGAATGGCTTAACACTGAAAACTGCCACCTGGGCCACGCCAACCATTATTTTGCTTGAGAACGGTAAAGAAGTGTTTGGCCGTCAGGGTTACTTAAACCCGGATGAGTTTTATCTGCTGCTGGGCAAATTTAAACTCGGCGACAGTGAAGCGTTTGATGTCGCGTTTGATAAGGGTACCGACGCACGTTTTTGCCAGCAATATGAGATTTTTAAAAACACCCCTGACGGCGTGTTTATTGATAAGTTAAGTGGTGCGCCGTTGTTTGACACCCGCGACCGCTTTGACTCAGGCACCGGTTGGCTGTCATTTACCAAACCGGTAACCGACGCGGTAATTGAGAAACCGGATAACCGCTACGGCATGCGCCGCACTGAAATTCGCGCTAAAGTGTCCGGCATACACTTAGGCCATGTGTTTAATGACGGCCCTAACGGCAGGCCGCGCTACTGCATTAACGCCACCGTGCTGGATTTTGTGCCACGGGGTTAGGCGCACTAAAGTCGAACCGCCTGCACAGCCACCAACACCGACTTGGCAGGCTTATGCCGCAGCGCAAGCAGCAAACCGGTAACAATAATCAGCAACACGCCGCCAAGTTGCACGGTGTTTAAGCTTTCGTTAAACAACCACCAGCCGGCCAGAATTACCGTAACCGGCTCCAAATACGCTAAGGTGGCATACACCCGTGTAGGCAAATGCTGCAGCGCTACTATGGCGCAGTAGATGGCAATAAAGCCCGGGAAAATGCCGGCCAGTGCTATCCACAGCAGAGCATCGGTCGTGGGTATATTGATGTTGGTTAAAAACGGCAGTACGCAACAAGCACCAATAATCAGCTGGTAAAAGGTGCGTTGCAGCTGCGAATGCGCAGGCTGCGAGCGGCGATTCAGCAGTAAAAAGCTGCTGTAAGCACATAGCGACAATAAACCCAGCAGCAAGCCGGGCAGCTGCGCTGCATCTAACACCAGATCAAACTTAAATTGCTGCAACATAGCAAAGCCAAGAAATGACAGCACTATCAGGCTGCTGTCGGGCAAATCCAGCCGTTCTTGCAATAACCAATGCGCAATAAAAGCCGACAGCGGTGGCGCCAGGTACACCAACATAATGGCGTTTGCCAGGCTGATATACTCAATAGCGCTTAGAAAGCTCAGCATAAAGCCGGCCAACAGCACGCCGTTTACCGCCATACGCCAGTCGGGTTTGCCTTTAAGTTGCCTGATACGGCCGGTTAAGCCGACAAACAGCAGTAAACACAGGCCACCAACTGCCAGCCGGTAAAAGGTTAATTCAGCCGCCGCCAGGCCACTAAAGCGGGCAATAATGCCACTGCTGGCCATCGCTACCGCCGAAACCAGTGCCAGTAACGCATAAGTGTGCATAATACCCTATTGTCCTGTGTCATCGGGATTCGGTTTACTCACACCGACACGCCGTAAATACGTCCCTGTAGGCTCGATTTATAAACTTCATCCCTGAAGTTTATCCTTACGGACCAGCAGAGCTGTTCAAATTCGCTCCGGACGAATTTGTCGGCATCCATGCCGTCAACGGTCGGCTTAGAGTAAACCCAATCCCTCGCCTTAATTCCGGCTCACATTATGCTGGTTCTGCATTTAATAAACGAGATGGCCTAGCCGGAATTTCGCATACCGGCGGCGATACCGGCGATCGTTACCATTAAGGCGCGGCTAATCATCGGGTTTACCCGCTCCGGTTGGTGCCGCACACGATACAGCAGCTCGGCTTGCAGAATATGCAACGGATCTACATAGGTGTTGCGCAGCATTATCGATTCCCGGATCCAGCTTTCTTTTGCCATTAAGGTATCGCTGTGGATCAGCTTCAGCAGCAGCTCACGATCAGCGGCCAGTTGGCTGCGCAAGCTCTGGCCTAAATGCTTAAGCTCGTCGGGCACCAGCACTTTGTCGTAGTAAGCGGCTATTTCGCTGTCGGCTTTTAAAAACACCATTTCCAGCATCGACATCCGCGTGGCGAAAAACGGCCATTGCTGCTGCATTTCATCCAACAGCTTGGCATTGTCCTGCTCTGCCGCTTTAGCTAACGCCGAACCGGCACCGAGCCAGGCCGGCAGCATTAAGCGGTTTTGCGACCAGGCAAAAATCCACGGAATCGCCCGCAGGCTTTCCACACCGCCGGTGGGGTTGCGCTTGGCCGGCCGGCTGCCCAGCGGCAACTGGCCCAGCTCCTGCTCGGGGGTGGCGGCACGGAAATACGGCACAAAATCTTTGTTGTGCCGCACTACAGCGCGGTAGGCTTCGCAGGAATCTTCGGCCAGTTGGCTCATCAGCTCACGCCAGCTTTGTTTTGGCACCGGCGGTGGCAGTAACAGACCTTCAAGTACCGCACTGGCATACAGCGCCAGGCTGCGTTCGGCCAGTTTTGGCAAGCCAAACTTAAAGCGGATCATCTCGCCCTGCTCGGTTACCCGCAAACCACCGGCCAGTGAGCCCGGTGGCTGCGATAAAATAGCGGCATGCGCCGGGCCGCCGCCACGGCCGATAGTACCGCCGCGGCCATGGAACAAGGTCAGTTGCACTTTGGCTTGCTGACAAATGGCCACAAGGGCTTCCTGAGCACTGTACTGTGCCCAGGCCGCCGCAAATACCCCAGCGTCTTTGGCTGAATCAGAATAGCCAATCATCACTTCCTGTTTGCCGTTAATGTAGCCACGGTACCAGTCGATGCTAAGCAGCTTGCGCATACAATCGGGCGCATGTTGTAAATCGCTTAAGGTTTCAAACAGCGGCGCTACCGGCATAGCAAAGCTGATACCGGCCTCTTTTAACAGCAGTTGCACTGCCAGCACATCAGACGGTTTACCGGCCATTGATATCACGTAGGTGCTTAGCGCCTCACTGCCGTGGCGCGCCACGATATCGCAGGTATCCAACACTTCCTGCACATCGGCTGACGGCTGCCAGCTTTTCGGAAATAGCGGACGCCGGTTCGCCAGCTCGGCCAGCAAAAACGCCTGGCGTGCGCCCTCGTCCCAGGCGCTGTAATCGCCCAGCCCCAGGTGTTGGGTTAACTCAGCGAACACCTGCGCATGGCGGCCGGCGTCCTGGCGAATATCCAGTTTTAACAGCGTAACGCCAAACGCATAAGCCCGGCGCAAGGTGTCGAGCAGTTTACCGTTGGCAATTACCGCCATGCCGCAATCCAGCAACGACTGATAACACAACAACAAAGGATCGAGTAACTGCTGGTTATGCCAAATCAGATCTTGCGGCCGCTGCAGCCGGTCGTGCTTAAGCGCTTCGCTCAGCCAGTCGCGGGTGTGCAACAAGCCACTGCGCAGCTTGTTCAGCACCTGACGGTAAGGCTCAGCAGCTTCGCCGGTCGCTTCGCGCAGTGCCGCATTGGCCTGAAACATTGATAACTCACTGCTGAGCAAATCCAGATCGCGGGCAAATAAGTCGGCGGCTTTCCAACGGCTGAGTAACAATACCTGACGGGTAACCTTGGCAGTAACAAAGGGGTTACCATCGCGGTCGCCGCCCATCCATGAGGAAAACTTCACAGGCGCGGCATCCAGCGCCAGGCCTTTACCTGTTGCGGTTATAAGCTTACCGTCCAGCTCGCGCAGAAAATCCGGTATCGCCTGCCACAATGAGCTTTCAATTACGGCAAAACCGGATTTGGCTTCATCTACCGGGGTGGGGCGCTGCTCGCGAATTTCATTAGTATGCCACGCCTGGGCAATCAGCTCGCTTAAGCGCTGGCCAATTTGCTGTTGCTGCTGCGGGCTAAGCTGCTGCTCTAATTCGGTTAAGCAGGCAGCAATCTCGGTGAGTTTATGAATAAGCGTACGACGCGATACTTCGGTCGGGTGCGCTGTCAGCACCAGTTCTATCGATAAGTTGGCCACCGCTTGCTCTACCGCAGCAGCATCTGACTTTTTCTGCTCCAGCAGGCTAAACAATTCCTGCAGCGGCTCCGGTTTTTCAATACTGGCATGGCCAATGCGGCTAATGGTGTGATGTTGCTCAGCCAGGTTAGCTAAATTCAGAAACTGAGCAAAGGCACGGGCCACCGGCAGCAACTCGTCATCGGTTAAACTGCGCAGAACCTGCTTAAGTTTATCGGCTTGTAATTCCTCACCCTGGCGTGCTGCTTTGGATAACAGCCGGATTTGCTCCACCCGCTCCAATACCGCATCACCTAACTGGCTGCGAATAGTGTCACCCAGTTTGGTACCGAGCAAACCGACATTGGCTTTTAATGCTGCGTAATGGTCCATCTTCGTTGCCTCTTTAGCCATTTGTTACCCCACCCTAGCGCGTTATGTAGTGGTACTCAACAATGATTGATTACAAAACGGGCAACACAATTGGTAATACCAAATAACCAGAGTGCGACGGACAAAAAAACCCGCCATTAAGGCGGGTTTTTATTACAACAGTAACTATCAGAACTTGTAGCATCCGCCGGTGCTGGCGCTGCACCACATTGCCTGCCCTGCTGGTAAGCACTGATCAGCTCTGCCGGAATCCACTGCCCAAGCTGCTGGTGATTCTGTGTAGTTAGGACAAAATGGATTTATTATCCCTATACGTCTAAAAAGTATACATTTTGTATGTGCACGCCTATTCTAAAATATCAGCTGCGCCCCTTAAACTTCCCATTCCTGTATAAAAAAGGTAGTACAACAAGGTACAAACCAAAGAAAAATAGGATCCCAACATGTATTAAAAACGAAATTGGAGACTCATCTAAAGAATGAAACGATCCCCTGAACGTAAAACTGCCCTCCATTAACAGCTTGCAACTTACATAGATGCTTGAAGACCCCAGGAGAAGCGAAATAAAGCAATAAAACCATTTTATTAAAGACACTATCTGGCTCCCTATTCTTTCATCTCTTCTTGATTTGCCATATCTTCATTCTTTTCTGTTTGAGCAGAAACAGCAACTCCAGTTAGGAAAGATCCGGCATGAATTGCAGCCTTAATTGGTCCGGGAACCAAAGCCTTCCCACTATTACTAGCAATATCTGTCGCCATTGCGCCAGTAACACTCTGCATCGCATTACCGGTCGTATTTGCAACGGACTGATTATATGCATCACTTGCGATTCCAGCCATTACACCTATAACTTGAGTCGGCATTGTTGGGATTGCCGATGCAACAAGACCTACAGTTCCCGCGTTTTCTCCAACCATCTTTGCGGGTTCGCTTGCAACATCGTGAATTTGCTTATTGAGATCGCCAGACAAAGACTGCTTTAAATCCCCCCAAGCCCCAGACACTGCTTGCCCCATATTTTCATAGGATTTATTTTCTAAAAAGAAGCTTTTTGCCTCATTTCCATCCGGATCTACATACTTATACGGATTATTATTGGCATACGCATACCGGTTAAACATCATCGGGTTGATGGCGGTAAAGCCTACCGGGTCATTTGAATAAAACCGTCCGATTAGCGGGTCATAATACCGCTGCTGCATATAAGTTAACTGCAGGTCGTCATCTTCCAGATGCCCGGTATAACCCGGCGTGTCTTCTGTTGTCAGCGCCTGGTTTTCTTTCGCTACCAGCTTGCTGCCTAAACCCTCAGGGTCAGGTCTTGCCTAAACCCTCAGGGTCACTAAACCCTCAGGGTCAGGTCTTGCTTTTTGCCACTATCTTACTCACTCGCGAGAACCCTCAGGGTCAGGTCTTGCTTTTTGCCACTATCTTACTCACTCGCGAGTAATGCAAGCCAAAATGATTGCCAATCTGCCTCAGAGTATAAGCGCCGGAATTGTACGCTACAGCAATAGCTTCATTTCGCGTTTTTGCTAGTTGTTCATACTCTGCCAGCGTTTTAGCGGCAACGCGCCGCTGCTTTTTCGGAATGTCAGCTAACGTATCCGGCTCAGTTAATAGTGCTAAATGGCTTTGCACAAAGTCGTCACCACCCAAAAAAAGTTGATTCGTCAGCTTATCCCACACGGCTATACCCTTGCCCTGCTGCACAAAGTTTGCGTATTTTTCCCTGGCAGTTTTACGTTGTTTGCCAAACATACTCAGTAACGCACCTGTTGCCAACCAGGAGGGGGAAACTGTTGCCCCCATCACCGCATGCCAGCTACTCCATGGCCAGTCGTCTAACGCCTGCACCATATTGGCTCGGATGGGGTTAAGCACAATATATCGGCTTAGTTCCAGCAAATAGGCATCTTTGTCGACCAGTATGGCTTTATAGCGCCCCTGGAATAAATGCCCTACCCGTTGGTGTTTTCGGTTTATTGCTTGGGTAAAAGTGCCGTTAAGTTGGCGCATGCCTTTACTGAGATTGGCATCGGGTGTTTCTACCAGCAAATGGTAATGGTTTGTCATCAAGCAATACGCATGTACCACCCAGTTATATTGCTCGCATACCTTATCCAGCAGTGCTAAAAACAGTTCAAAATCGGTATCGTCAAAATAGATGGCTTTACGCTCATTACCCCGGCTGGTGATATGGTAAAGCGCACCAGTAAACTCCAACCTTAAAGGTCTGGCCATAATCGTTGCTCTGTCTGGTGGGTGCTCTTGCTGAACTGTAGCGCACCAGACAGGAAAGGCAAAAAGCAAGACCTGACCCTGCAGCTTCTGCTCGAGCTTCCTCGGAAAAGGCAAAAAGCAAGACCCGACCCTACAGCTTCTGCCCAAGCTGCTGGTGATTCTGAGCGTACTTTTAGGAAAAAATCGTAGGATTGCCTAAAAGTCATTTTAATAGTAAATTTTTAATATCTTTAAAGTCACTTTCGTACATGTTTAATCGACCTTCTCTATAAGCTTTTTCAAACTCAGACCTCCAATCCAAATCACCGTAAATATTTTGGCAAAGATTTTTTATAAAATAACTTTCGCCACCGATTATTACGTAGTCGTCAGGGTGATAGATACCAAGCCAATTAAATTCACTTCCCGTTATATATAAACCTTCATACGATAATCCTGAACCTTGAAAACTATCAAACTCTTCCCAGCTTGGTTGGTTTTGTATTAGTAATCCTGGTTTATCTCCGACTATGTCAAAAATAGATTTAACAATAAAAATACTATTTCCCGCTTTCTCACTTTCCCTAAATAAAGCCTCGTATAAAACATGTGTGACTAAATCATCATCCAAAGAAGGAAAAATTACATATTCATAACTAGGAAGGAAAGGATTGTCTGGAAGTTTCCTCCATTGACCTAGCTTTTTTTCGATTTCCAACGTGTAGTCAATCATTATTTCGCTTCCGGTTCTCTGTATTTAGTTGGCTTCTTTGAATTCGGTCTTTTGACAGTCATAGTTTTTTTGCCATTGTCGGTACTAGAGCTATGAACGTGTGCAGTACTTCCATCAGATGCAGTTTTGACAGGAGATCCATCTGAAGCTTGTCCTGATTCCCCAGGGAAATTGTCATATGCTTCATCAACCGTAGTTCCATCTGTAATCGTTCGTACTTTACTCTTACCACTATTTGAGTCTGGACTGGATCGATCATTCATATCACCCATAAAATCATCAACCTCTCCAGTCGAGCCAATAGGAATACCCGCTAGATCGTCAGGAACACTTTCATTTCGCATCGGAACAGGTGGCGGTACTACACCGGCCCGCTGCAGTACTTCTTTGATACCTCTTCCTGCCGACCTAATGGTTCTTACAGGATCTTTCAGCATCTGCATTACTGCCCGGCGTGGGTTACGTCCATCCGGGTCATCAAATGCATACGGGTTATTATTCGCATACGCATAGCGGTTAAACATCATCGGATTGCTGGCGGTAAAGCCTACCGGGTCATTGCTGTAAAACCGCCCGATAAGTGGGTCATAATACCGCTGCTGCATATAAATTAGTATGCAGCACGATCCTGTCCAAATAAGCGCAAAAGCAGCAATTATACTGCCTTTGAAACTGCTTTAGTTTGTTAAGACCGGTATCGAGACTTTGTTTTCTATGGCTGTTGCAATTGGCGTGTACAAATCAACTTCAGCTGTCGGTGCTTCTATCGAGATGATCAGAGCATATCTTGCTTTTTTGTTGTAACTTTCCAATTTAGCGCGAGTGCGCCACCAGCCCATAGCAGGGTATATTGCCAGTACTCCCCGATCAGCTAACTCAGCTGCAGTTCCACTCCATACATCTTTATGGACTGATCCCTTATTACGAAATTCTCCAAGTAACCAATTAGAGTCGGCTGGAGCTTTCTTACTCCCAACCTCCTCTGACTGGGCAGCTCTTGTCATTCGCTGCATGAAGTCCTGAACAGACTCTAGCGGCCGTTTAACATCGAAACGCAACTGGTGACTTGGGTATCTGTACTTGCTTGTAACATTTCGACTGGAAGGATTTGGCTCAATGAAATATGACAATGTTACAGTCATTTTACTGGTGTTTCACCAAGCGCCTGTAGTTCTGCTTTCGGCCATGGAAGGTCGTGCAGATGCATATCTTTTGTAGCTGGAGGCCCTTTGATTTTTTCAAATGGTTGTAACTCATCCTGAATTACCATAATCAAAGAATTGTTCAAACTCCAAAGAGCCCTATTTAGATCGGGCACACCATACCCAACTGTCCTCGCAAGTCTGTGCGCTTTCTGACGTTCAGTCTTTAAGTTCGGGTCTGTAATCTGAGCCTTTATTGCATCTGTCCAATTTGCAGAATGAACAATTAAAGCTCTGACTGTTTCTGGCCACAATTCTGGGTAGTAGGACAAGATTTCAGCAGCAAATTTAGCTGCAAGTCCAGTCGCTGCACTCGTCGCATTGAAGGTAGTAAATAGCCGCCGTTGAATATCGTGGGACGTTGTTAATAGCTGCAGGCTAGGTAACTCTACCGGACTTATGTCATCTACAGCAACATTCCCCCCTTCGAAAACGACCTCTGGTTTTATTGGTGTATCTGATTCCCAAAGAATGGATGTTGAGCTATGCGGACACAATCCACCGTCTGGTGCAAGCAAAGTGAATTGCTGAGGATCTGCATCTGAGATCTGCATTTTCCGAGTATATGCACCTATTGTCAGTGCATTCCAAGATTGGGCGGGATCGTGAATATCCTGAACTTCATTGTATTTTGGGTACTCAAGCAAATTACTCAGGCTGGCGTCAGCATTTCCTGCGCACACCAAAAGCAATCTTCTGTATTGATTTTCACCCAGATAATCTGACGCTAAAGCGTCAACGGTTGACGACCATGTTGATGGACGTCCTCTATCGCGAGACTCCAAGGCAGACAACGCTAAGGCGTAAACACGTTTGCGAACAGGATTCTTAATTTCGACTTCGGAAATCCCGTCAGACGTGATGTTTCCGAGATGCTTTCCTTCATTATCGCCCGGATAGCGAAGTAATTTTGAAGACTCAATGCGATGCCGAATCTCGACTTGGCTTAGCTGACTCAGTGGCTCTGTTAAATCACCCCATAACGCTATGCCTGCCATTTCAGTGCCATGGCCATCACTGTCGGCCGCATCCCATGTTGGATCTACCACTGACAAATCAGCAGCTGAGCATGCAGGCTTAAGAAGCGGATGTTCAACATTGACGCCCGTATCCAAAATACAAACGTAAGGAGAGTCATCGGATGCGGTAAAGTTAGCGCGTTGAAGCAAGTCAGTTGACCAAGCACGTTGCTCTTCGATATTTAAATTATCGAAAAAATCAGCAGTCGTCTTTGCCTTTCTGATTTCAGATATTTTGCTTAATAATAGTGCCGATGACGACAACGCAGCAAGGCTTCCGCGGACTAACAGTACTGTGCGTTCAGGAAACTCCAGAACGCTATCAGATACTACGAGCTCCGCGACAGCGGCTAATTTTCTGAAATCATGAACAACAGCAAGCCTGTCAGACAGAACCGGTAACCATACCTCGAACCAAGTTATCTCATCTACTGATTGCGGGTACAACTCTGGAGCATCAGTCCATAAATTCTCTATAGCAGTTTTTCGGATTCGTTCGATGACATTGAGCAAAGAGTGATTTTTTGGCCCTTTTTTGCCATTTTTAGCGGGGTCCATGTATTCAGCAATTTTCCGCTCAAGTACATAAAGTTTCCCTTGTGGAACGAGAATAGACACAGTAACAAGTTGTCCCGCCTGCGTCACATTTAACACCTCTATACCCGCTCTTGCATCGGCAAGCTTTTCAAACTCGAAGTCATAAGCTGTATCAGCATCAAAGCTTATTTGCAGCCCAAACGCTGATTCTAAATCGTATTCCTCAGCATCTTGAGAAAGTGAAACCTCGTCAGGTTTAAGTGCGATAAGCTCTTGTTGAAGCTTAGCGCCGTGAGCCTGCGGATTTCTCGCCGGAATATTGGGTGTGATAATTACCTTTTTCGGGTAAGTATACTTTTGAGGCTTGCCATTCTGACCTATGATTATGTGACGCTTTACATCCTTGTTTTCAGCCATATTTACTCAATATCCTCGCTAAAGCTTTTTTGCATAGTTCTTCTATCAATTATTGCGGCATCAAGGGCTGGCATCGTTACTTTGTCATAGCCGTGGATCAACATATCCTTTATCGCTTCTTCCGCTGCCCTGGTTATCTCAGCACTGCTCAAGCCTAATGCCTTATCAGGTAACTTTTTCCATGAAAAATTTTTAGTTACAAATGGGGCTAGTCGATTCTTGAAAAGTGTTACGACTTCTTCTGCAGTGGGCAGCTCATATCGGATAACATCATCAAACCGTCGGAATAAAGCACTATCCAGTATTTCAATATGATTCGTGGCACAAACAATCAAGCTGTTGGAGTCATCTTGCTCAATCATCTGCAGAAAGCTATTCAGAATTCTGCGCGCTTCGCCAACATCGTTAACGTTGGAACGTTGGGAACCCAATGCATCGAACTCGTCGAAAAAATAAACACCGCGAACATTATTGATCGCATCAAAAACTTGGCGAAGTTTTGCAGAAGACTCCCCCATAAATTTGGTGATCAGTGCATCGAGGCGAACCTGAAACAACGGATAATGCAGTTCGCCGGCAAGTATGGATGCAGTGAGAGTTTTACCTGTCCCTGGAGGGCCAACAAGAAGAATCTTACGACGAGCAGACAGGCCATGACTCTTAAGTTTTGTCATGAACTGCTGCTCTCGAATCAAACGATTAAGTTTTTGTTTTAATTCATCTTTGGCAATAAGCTCCGTCAGCTTGTTTTTTGGTTCAGAAGCAAAAAGTAACCCACTGGTATCTTGCACACCCTTAGCTATCGAGATAGGGGCTGATTTGGAAATGCTTGCTTTTTTTCGAGATACCTCAACGAGATCGCGTAGCTCTTGAGCAAGTTTACCATGCCCATTTCTAGCTTCATGAGCCGCAACCTGGAGGGCTACCGACAAAAAGCGATCATCATCTTTATCAAGATGCGATTGTAATAACGCTTTTATTTGCTCTGAGCTGGCCATAATAAATACTCTAAGTTCGTCCCTAGAACTGTCTCAACTGCTAAATGAAACCTACTGATCATTTTTACATATATAAGGCAAAACTGCTACCCGATGGCTGCAGCACAAAGGGTAATCTACGGACAATTTGCTTTACATTGTGCATTTATACAACAGTTTTAAAATAGCCCGCTCCCTCCACGCGCCGAAGGATGCGTTTTAATATACACTTCTTTGAGCTTTTGCCTGCTGACATGGGTATAAATCTGGGTGGTGGATATGCTGGCGTGGCCAAGCATTTCCTGCACATGCCGAAGGTCGGCACCGTTATCCAGCATCATGGTGCCGGTCGCGTGACGGAACAGGTGGCAGGCACCGAAGCGTTTAATACCGGCCAGTCGGATGTAGCGCGAAGCCAGCTCTGATAGTTTACCCGGTTTAAACGCTTTGCCGTCATTGGCCAGAAACAAGGTATTGCCGGAGCCTACATAGTTAATCATCGGCCGCACTTTGCTGATATACACCGCCAGCCACTCGCAGGCGCGTTGGCTTATTGGCACAATACGCTCTTTTCGGCCTTTGCCATGATTAACCCGCAGTAGCTGTTTCTCAAAATCCACGTCCTCCAGCTTTACCGGAATAAGCTCACCACGCCGAACTCCGGTAGCAAACAAGGTTTCCAGAATCGCCCTGTCACGAATGCCTTTGTGGCCAAACTGCAACGGCTGCGCCAGAATAAGCTCAATTTCATCTTCGCTGAACAGCGCTTTAGGTAACGCCCGGCCAATGGATGGTAGCTCAATGCCCTCCAGGCTGTTGCGATTAAGTAAGCCCTTGCGATACATCGCCGCAATAAACACTTTCACGGTGGTCAATATATTGCGCTTATGCGCCACGCCAAGAGGTTGGCCATCACGCGGTTTACGCTGGCTGTTCAGGTACGCCATAAAATCATCCATGATATCCAGCGTAATCTGGTCTATGGTCTGAAGCTCTCTGGCGGCACACCAGCGGCAGAACTGCTTAAGCCGCGAGTGTTTGCCATAGACGGTATCAGCACTTTGCCCTCTGGCAGCGCAAAGTGCCAGATAGTATTCCATACACGGCCACAGCAGGCGGCTGTCAGGCTTGTCCATAAATCAGCTGCCTGATGATGTTTAACCCCTGCTGCTGGTAAAACCCAGGCTCGGGTTTGCGCCAGTACACCATAGGTTTATCCCAATGCCGAAGCCGCACCGCTATCCGATAACCTACCGCTGCCACTATATGCGCTTTGGCATCAAGCTCGGGGAATACCACACAACCCCGAAAGCGCTCATGGCCTGAAGTCATCAGTAGCCCCTGCCGTTGCAGGCTGCCTCGTATAGCACCGCCATCAAAGGTGCGCCGCTCCGGCAGTTCTTTGCCCAAACTGCGGTCACAGAACCCCACAAAAGCGTTCTGACGCAGCTCCATGCTGATACGGGAAGATTGCGCCACAAACTGCTGAGCCAGTTCACTTTGCAAATAGCGCTGACGGTAAAACTCAAACACCTGCTGTAAGTACATATCGTCCAGATTTAATTGGCCAAGTAGTTGCAAGTATACGGGGGATTCAATTTTCATCAGTCGCCCCCTTAGCTAACACCTGGCCTTTTCGCATTGACTCACCTTTAAGCTCTAACCGGTGCGAGCGATGTATCAGCCGGTCCATAATCGCATCGGCCAGCGTCAGTTCGCCAATATACTGATGCCACTGATCAACAGGTAGCTGGCTGGTAATCAACAATGACCCATGGCTGACTCTGGCCTCTATCAACTCCAGCAACTCTTGCCGACCAACCGGCGTAATTGGTGTAATCGCCCAGTCATCCAGTACCAGTAATCGCACTTTAGTTAATTGATTCCTGAGCCGGGGCAGTGAACCATCACGCCTTGCAGTCTCAAACTCTTCACAAAGCAGCGGAAAGCGTTTATACAAGGCTGAAAACCCAAGCCGGACGGCTTGTTGCGCCAACGCACACCCCAACCAGGTTTTACCCACGCCGGTTGGCCCGGTTATCACCAGATTTTGGTGGCGCTGTATCCAATCGCATTGCATTAAACCCGCCAGATAACCGCGTTCCAGCCCCCTGTGGGCCTGATAATCAATATCTTCCACGCATGCGGTGCTGTGTTTTAGTCTGGCAGCTCGCAATAGCCGCTCCTGACGCTTTTGAGCGCGGTAGTGCAGTTCTGCATTTAACAGCATGCCAAAACGTTCATCAAACGCCATGCCGGAAAATGCTGCCTGGGATTGTTGCTGCGATAGTGCCTGGCGCATGCCGGTCAGTTTCAGCTCAGCCAGGTTATCCAAAATCTGTTGTAAGGCCATATTAGCGAGCCTCCGACTGATAGTAAGAGGAACCCCGGACATTAGAATGTATCGGTAAGGCTTCATCACAGAGGGGTTGTTCAACCGGCTGTTGGTCTAAATGACACTGCAGAATTGAACGTACACTGCTAATGCTAAACGAGTTAATCTGACAGGCACACTGACAAGCAGCTTCAGTACGGGCAACACCATACTGCTTTGCCAGTTGTTGTAATTGACTGCAAGCCCGGTTACCCGCAATAGAATGTGCTGCCCGGCCGGTAAACTGCGCTTTAACCCAGGCTGTGGTAAAGCTGCCAACGGATTTAGCCCATTGCTCGAACTGGGTAAAATGCTGCTCAGCATAAGCCCTGTGGCTGGCCGGGCGATGATTTGGGTCTGTTGTGCAGCCGCCCACATCAGCGCTACGCACATGCAATGCAACCTGCCGGTTTTTATGATAAAACGCGACCGTAGCATGCGTGACTTTCGCTTCGACTTTTTCAGAAACTAACTGATACGGTACTGAGTACGCGTGCTGGTAGATATAGATATGATAGTCAGTCGGCACCTTCTGTGCTGCTAGCCAACGGGCAAAAGTATATGGCTCAGTCGGCAGTGGCTGCAGCGCCGGCTTATCCAGCTCCAGAAAACGGCTGCGACGACAACCGGGCAAGCGTTTAAACGGGCGTAAGTTAAACGCCTCCAACAAGGGCGCTATTGCTTCGTTTATCTCCGTTACGCTGAAAAAGCGCCGACGCTTTAACACCACAATAATCCAGCGGGTAATCAACAGAACACCAATCTCTGCCAGCGACTTATCTTTAGGCCGCCGGACTCTGGCAGGCACAATAGTGCAGCCATAATGCTGCGACATTTCCTGGTAGGTTCGATTTAACTGCACATCAAACCCCGGCCTGGTGACCGCTGATTTCAGGTTGTCCGGTATCAGCACCTGTGCAACACCACCATAAAACATAAACATACGGTTATGTGCATCAATCCAGTGCTCCAGCTGCTGCGATTCGCAGGCACAGGCGAAGGTGTACTGTGAGCAACCTAATACCGCGACGTAGATTTGGGCGAGGTGTTCCTGTCCGGTGTTGGGCTCAGTCCATTTAAGCGTGTCTCCGGCAAAATCGATATAAATCGCTTCACCGGCAAAGTGCGTTTGTCGCATCGAGATATCCAAATGCGCAACAAACTGACGGTACAAATGAGTAAATTGGGAATAGCTATACGCCTTATAGCGATGATTCAGACGGTACTCTTCCCACAACTGCAGCAATGTTTGATGCCGGACCTGCATTTGCTTATGAACTTGCGGCCAATCCGGTACCGGATGCAATGATGCGGTGTCCGCTTCCGGCCACAATGTTCGGCGTAACTCATCGTCATCCAGCGCCTGTAACACCGGCCAACTGATGTTTAACGCCACCAGCCGTTTGCGGTAAGTACGTACTGTATTGGGTGACACCTGATACAACGCTGCTATGCGCCGGTTGGAGTAGCGGCTGGTTAGCAGGGTTCTGACAATATCCCGCAAGGTATGCATTTGCATTGTTATGTCCTCAGTACGGTCGTGGATTAAAGGCAGCAACCGTCCGCAGGTACTGAAAAAAACCAGTGCCTGTGTTTGACAATCGCGATTTTGAACACAATACTGAGAACGTCGGCGTATCAAATCGACATCTTCAGAGACCCCGCCAAGCGACCAACTTGGCGGGGTTTCGTGTTTCTGCCTCTGTGTTAGTTATCTGTCATCATGCTTCTCGTATGGATTTAATAAACGTTGCTCAGCTAACCAGCTCGCCACTTCTTTGGCCAGGGCAAATTTGCCGCGCCGGTTCGGAATAGAAAATAACGGTACCGGCACTGAGTTCCGGCAAACCGCCTGGCGAAAAGCATCACCACTGCGATACCCCAGCGCTTTTTGCAATGCAGCCCCTGTCAGCACAGGCCCGTATAAGCGGCTGAGATCTTCTGTCAGTTGCTGTGTCAGTAGCTGAATGTCCTGCGCGATAAACGTCTCAGTCATGTCTGTTTATATCTGTCATTTGGAATTATTTAGAAGTTAGCTAAGATTTAACCAGCTCGCCAGTAGTATTATTAGCGAGCTAAAACGCACTGCAAAAATGATAAAACCAGTTAATTTTCAATGAAATAATGATTTTCGCAAAATTTGGCATACCATATTTTCACCTGAGGGAAAGCTGATGTGTAAAGTCAGGGGAAACCCCAGAACCAATTTTGTTGATGCGCTGCGCCTGTGGATTTACCTGGATTATGTGTGCAAAAGAGCAGGTATAAGCAAAAAGGGCTACCAGCTGGAGCAACATTTTGAACCGGAAAAGATAACGCTGCGCAGTGCCGGCATACGCCAACGTAGCGGCAAATGGGATCGGCTGGTTGCACTAAAGACCTTTCCCAGTGAGGTAACCATTCAACTTATTGAAAAACGCTATCCCCGTTCCCGCTATTACCTGGAAATGCCTTTATGGGAAGCGCTGCAGCCAACGTCAAAAAGCAGTAAGGAGTGGACACAGTTGTATCACAGGTTACGCCCGGCCTTGCGTGATGCGGCGCTGTCACTGGTATCGCCTGAAGACAACACCGTACGGATAAAGCATATTCGCAGTAAAGCGCTGGATAACATCTTATTTGAAGGCGATGCCGATGCATTAGCCTGCACCATTGCCTTGTTAAGGCATGCCAAAGCCTGCAAAGCCGGTGCTTATGTCTGCAGACTTATTGAGTGGAAAATAAACGCTTTACTGTTTGGCGTATTAAATTACGCACCTTTCTATCAGCAAAAGCATGTCATCTTTAAACTATTTACTCAGGTTGTTATTGGTGACGATGACGGCAACTTTATTTTCAAGCCTATGTGGCAATTTTCAGATGATGAACTTCATATAAAATTCCAGGTGCAAAACAGTATTATTCTGATGGCTGAAGACATTGGTTTAATCAGAGCAATACGTGAAGAGCAGTATTTTGCCTATCTGGTCAGAAAATCAAATATGTATGCCGTGTATGAAGAACTCAGCCAAGCAAAGCGGGTTAAAAAATGGCAGGTAAAAGAATCACGGGACGGCCTCAAATGGATTATTCATAAACTCAACCAAAAGCGGCCGCCATCCAACAAGATCAGCAGCGTGATCTGATTTAACTTAAATCTCCCCGGAACACAGCGTACTGGTCAATTCAGAACAGCAGCGTGGTCAGTCAAAAACAGCAGAAGCGATCAATTTAACCAGTGCCAGCAGTTGCTGGCGCTGCCCCCAAATGACAGCCCTGCTGGTCAACACTGCTCACCTCTGCCGGAATCCACTGCCCGCTTTGCTGGTATTTTTGGCTTATCAATCTTCAGATTGGGGGCTATCTTGCGCTTTCTTCTTCTGTTGTTTGTTTTTGTAATCGACCCAGCGTTCTCGCAGTGCCTCTATCAATGCCAGTGCAATAAAGAAAAAGGCTAAACACCAAGGGTTAGGATTGTAATGAATGCCTAAGCCTTTTACCGGGTGAATTAAGGGTTTATTGGGATTTACCAAATCTACTGCGTGGATCCATAAAGCTCCTTCGCTGTCACGACTCAGTATCCCATGATGCCTTTGTGTGTAAAATATTACTTGTTGAGGTTCACTCGCCAGAGAGAAAACAGAAGTTAAATTTTTACACTTTTGCCAACCACTAAACCATACCTCCCTCTCTCTTAGAGATGTATGCAAAATGATGTCATCTTGGCCCGACAATCTTGGGTGACATTCAAATGTATATAGTACACCCTCCACTTTTGTCAGCTCAGCTTCAGCCACACCGTCAGTGTAGTACCTAAAATGCCAGGTTAAGTAAAGTAAGCCCAGTATTAGCGCAACCTGCAATGACACCGGTAAACGTTTTAGCCAAGCCATTATTTTTGACTGTTTAGGTAACGTAGGGATTTTCTGCACGACTTAATCCTTTTTATCTAAAGATTCAGCTAATTTCGCAGAATCTAAACGCCCATTCACTGAATATGTCTGAATACCGCCTGCCATATTGGCGACATCCCTTATTTGAGAAGTTGCACCAGCAGCATCACCTGTACCCTCAGGGTCATACCCTCAGGGTCACATACCCTCAGTACCCTCAGGGTCAGGTCTTGCTTTTTGCCACTATCTTACTCACTCGCGAGTAATGCAAGCCAAAATGATTGCCAATCTGCCTCAGAGTATAAGCGCCGGAATTGTACGCTACAGCAATAGCTTCATTTCGCGTTTTTGCTAGTTGTTCATACTCTGCCAGCGTTTTAGCGGCAACGCGCCGCTGCTTTTTCGGAATGTCAGCTAACGTATCCGGCTCAGTTAATAGTGCTAAATGGCTTTGCACAAAGTCGTCACCACCCAAAAAAAGTTGATTCGTCAGCTTATCCCACACGGCTATACCCTTGCCCTGCTGCACAAAGTTTGCGTATTTTTCCCTGGCAGTTTTACGTTGTTTGCCAAACATACTCAGTAACGCACCTGTTGCCAACCAGGAGGGGGAAACTGTTGCCCCCATCACCGCATGCCAGCTACTCCATGGCCAGTCGTCTAACGCCTGCACCATATTGGCTCGGATGGGGTTAAGCACAATATATCGGCTTAGTTCCAGCAAATAGGCATCTTTGTCGACCAGTATGGCTTTATAGCGCCCCTGGAATAAATGCCCTACCCGTTGGTGTTTTCGGTTTATTGCTTGGGTAAAAGTGCCGTTAAGTTGGCGCATGCCTTTACTGAGATTGGCATCGGGTGTTTCTACCAGCAAATGGTAATGGTTTGTCATCAAGCAATACGCATGTACCACCCAGTTATATTGCTCGCATACCTTATCCAGCAGTGCTAAAAACAGTTCAAAATCGGTATCGTCAAAATAGATGGCTTTACGCTCATTACCCCGGCTGGTGATATGGTAAAGCGCACCAGTAAACTCCAACCTTAAAGGTCTGGCCATAATCGTTGCTCTGTCTGGTGGGTGCTCTTGCTGAACTGTAGCGCACCAGACAGGAAAGGCAAAAAGCAAGACCTGACCCTGCAGCTTCTAAGTGCAAGGAGATGGCACAGAAGCTAAAATTCAGGTTGAAGACTTTGAACTACTTCGCCAAGGCTTCAGTCCTGATGAAATCCACCTGTTGAACTTGGCACCAAACGATCATTTAAACTAAACCTGCTCTCTGCTTTGGTAACAAAAAGCCCCGCCGACACCGAGTTACTGGTGAGGGAGAGGCTTAAGATTCAGGGATTAGGTTTGCAACCTATTCAACATGCACCGACATTATCTCATATTCAAATTCATCATTTTTTTCATATACCCTGATAGACAAAACCAAATCGCTTTGTCCTTCTTCAACTGTATATAAATCAACAAGAACCTCCCAATATCCTTTCATCCATTGGCAGGCCGATGTATTCCAAGCCTCCTCAGGAAGACTCATCAACCTGCATCCATATTCCTCTATATTTTCCTCAATTCTTTTCCTATCGGAAGGTGAGGTCAGCCTTATACTCGAATCTGAGTCAATCAGAGAATAATTGTTCGATTTAATTGCTTCTACAATTAGAACTAAAACCTCTCTCCAGACTGTTGGAATAGGCTGTTGATTTTGCTCATCTTTACTAACGATCACGTTTTCAGACATTATCTAATCCTTAGAGTGCAGCTCTTTATGACAATCAGTGCAAACTTCAGCATGATTTTCGGGAACCGTCTTCCCACCATCTGCATGACGATCTATATGATGCCCAGCAGAATTTGAAGAGTCTATATCAGTACCACATCCATCTGCACATTTTCCACCTTGCTCATTACGCTTTACTTCACGCGCATCGGGGCTGAAGAAGCGTTTTGGATCTCTTTCTGATTTAGGCACAGATCCCGGACCAGTTGGGGGTTTAGGGAGTAATCCACCGCGAGATCCACTACCACTTTCAGAAGAACCAGCCTCACCATCAGAGCCAATAGGAATGCCAGCCAAATCATCAGGAACGCTCTCATTCCTCATTGGTGCTGGAGGTATTACACCTGCCCGTTCTAAGCCTCCTCTTGCAGCCCTTCCGGCGTCCCGTATAGCTCTACCAGGCTCTTTTGCCATTTGCATAAGGAATCGTTTTGGATTACGTCCGTCCGGATCACCAAATGCATAGGGATTATTATTGGCATAAGCATACCGGTTAAACATCATTGGATTTGACGGTGTAAAGCCCACTGGGTCATTGGAATAAAAACGACCTATGACTGGATCATAGTATCGTGCCTGCATATAAGTTAACTGCAGGTCATCATCTTCCAGATGCCCGGTATACCCCGGCGTGTCTTCTGTTGTAAGCGCCTGGTTTTCTTTCGCTATCAGCTTGCTGCCTAAGTAAAAATACTCCGTTATGCCGCTATCGCCATCTGTCATTAACAGCTGGCCTGCGGCATTGTACAGGCTGTATTGCGTTTTGCCGTTGCTGGTTTTCTTTACCCGGCGGTTGTAACCGTCGTACTGGTAGCTGTTGCTGCCTGAGGTTGTCAGCTGATTAGCCAGGTTAAAGTTAAAACTACGCTGGCCGTTTTGGGTTACGTTGCCCCGGCTATCGTAAGCAAAGCTTCTGCTGACACTACCACTGATACCGGCTAAGCGGTTACTGGTATTGTAGGTATAAGTCAGGCTCTGGTTACCCAGTGTTTTGCTGGTAATGTTGCCAAGCGCGTCGTAGCTAAAACTGCCGCTGCCCCAGAAACCTGTAGCCGTGTCTAGCCGGTCCAGGTCGTCGTAAGTCAGGCTGATGTTTTTTGCCGGGCTGAGCAGGTCGCTTATGCTGTCGATATTATGGTTAGCGTCGTACTGGTAACGATGGCTCAGTACATCGGTGCTGCTGCGTTTTACCGTTTGGTATTCCGGCCTTTGCTGGCTGTCCAGCAGTTGGCTGAAGCTTAAGCCATTACCATAGGTGTAGCCTTTTAGCTGGCCGCTGGGGTAGTAACTGGCGGCTGCAACATAGCTACCCACTTGAGTGGGTTGACCCAGAGCGTTTGGCGCATAGCTAATGCTTTTGCCAGACGGGTAAGTCACACTGCTAACGTGCCCCAGGGCGTCGTAGCTTGGGTCAATTAGCCAACTGATGTTGTTCAGCGTCAGAATTTCGCTATCCATCAGATGGGCGCTGTTGTAGCTGTAATCCCATACTGCTGTGCCGGCAACCAAGGATGTAAGATTACCCTGATTGTCAAACGTGTAGGTTTTATCCGGCGTGCTGTCCGGGTAGTTAATGCTGCGCGGTGCGCCCAGATTGTCATAGCTGTAGCTGACTTTTTGTGCCGCGGTAACAGAAGCCTCGTTACAGGCCGTGGCAGCGCCGGATGCACCTTGCGCCACCCACACCGGCTGACCCAGCGTGTTGTAGCTGTAGGCCGTATGGCCAACATCTGGCCGCACTAAACGGCATAGCCGCTGCTGGGCATTGTAAATTCGGCTTTCGGTAATGCCGCCCTGACTAATGCTGCTGATATTATCAAACAGGTTGTAATTGATAACGGTGGTAACACCGTGTGGCTGTTCGATTTTACCCGGCAACGTCTGGCTTGGGCTGCCAAAGGCACGGTAGGTGGTGGTGGTGCTATTGCCGCGCGCATCGGTGGTGCGCAGTTGGTTATTCGCCAGATAAGCGTACTCCAGCGCTGTGTTATCCACCGTATTGTATTGCCGGGTTGGCCGCTGCAGGCCGTCGTATTCATACACCGTGCCTTCGCTTTCAGTGCTGCTGGTGCTGGGGTACGAGCTAAACAGCGGCTTGTTGTAAGCATTAAAGCGCTGCACGGTATAGCGGCTGGTCGCCGCCGCGTTGCTGTTATCCCATTCATGGCTCATGATAGGACGCAGCAAGCCGTCTAACTGCAGGGTTTTGCGGTAATTGCCCCGGCTTATGCTTTGGGTAAAGTAACCGCCGGATAGGGCATAACCAATGCTGGTTGAGCTCCACTGTGCGTCTGCCGGGGTTATTCTGGTTAAACGCCTCATAGCATCGTATAAGTAGTGGGTACTATAGCCTTTAAAGTCGGTAACCTGTGCTACGGTGCCATTGTCGTTCACTACCTGGCTGACATTGATAAAGCAGGTGTCCGGGTTAGTACAGCTGGTATTGTAGCGCTGCGGCAGTTTAATCAGCTGCGGTTTACCGCGCTTGTAGTTTTCATACTGCGCCCAAAGATTGGGTGAATTCATGTTAATCAGTTTTAAATTGCCGTCAGTGTGGTAACTGCTATGAATACTGCGCAGTACGCCAAACTGGAATTGCTCTTTGGGCAACGATTTGTAAATGTGGCTTGAAGGGTAATAGCTCGTTTCACTTACTGTTGTCCAATAAGAAGCGTTTTCTGACAGCTCGGTTTTAGTGGGCAAATTCAGCAGCCAATGGTTAAGGTCATGCTGAAAACTGTAGCGCATATACTTTGACGTACTGCCAGTGGTGCTGTATTCAACCTGGCGGGTATGCTGGCCGTAGCTATTGTAATCGTTGTAAAGCGTGGTGTAGGTGTCAGCCTGTACGCCGTTGACATAGGTTGTGGTAGCCGCGAACGATTTATTAACAAAATGCTTGTGCGGCGCTTCGTTTTCATACACCGGGCCACGGCATACACCGCCAGTTGACGTTGCGTCTGCACAGTAATTGAGCCGCACCTCAGCACTTACCGCCATTGGCGTATAGCTGTAGCGCTGAGACTGCAATAAGGTTACGCCGTCTGTGTCAAAGTAAAATTCTGCCGCTTTTTGGTTCTCTGTTACGGTGAAACTGCGGTCGAAAACGTGTATTGCTTTACTGCCGTCCGGCGCGACCACCGTCGTGCTTTTTAAATCATTAAGGCTGTAACCGGTTACGGGTATGGGTAAGCCGGATAATGGCTGGCCAACAGGGCCAGTATCATACGGCTGTGTGCCATTATACATGCCGGCGTTTTCTGAATAGCGGTATGTCCACTGCATATCCGTCATGCCAGGGCCGGTCAGGCGCTTTTCAACTACAGCAAAATTGACGAAACAACGATCATAATTGTTATTTTTATTTTGAAACACAAACTGCACCGGCACCTTGCTGCGGCCAAAACGTGTAGGCGCCAGAGTAAAGGCGGCTTGCGCACCATTAGGGTGGGTAATAGTCGCGGTATGATTTAACGCCGAAGCATCAAGACATTGCTTTTCACCAATAATTTTGTCTTCAAAGCCAAGCGTCATGCGCTTTGCTTCCAACTCTGAAAAGGTGTCAAGTTGCAAATCAAGCTGCCACTGCCGGCCGTCAGGTAGTATTACTTTGCTAAGTTGGTCATGCGCAACATTGCGGGCATCATAGGTTGCCCGGTATTGATAGCGCCAGGTTTGGTTGTTAGCGGTTACCGTTGCGATACGCTTTCTGTAGGTGCCTTGCTCATAGCTAATATCAATGCGGCGCTCGTCGCTGGAAACAATGTAAGCCAGCTCGCCAGGGGCATTATAATGGTACTTAACCCAGTTGCCGAAGCGGTCTTCAATTTTGGAGACCTGTAATAAGGCGTTATAGCGTGGGGTCTCAATGTTAACCTTCATTTCACGCCAATAAATCTCTACTGGCTTAGTGTTAATTAACACAAGCTTATCAAAGGTAAAGCTCACGCCATCTGCACGGGTCGCCTTGTAACCTTCAATGCCCGCCGAGCTAATGCATTGTAATTTCCAATTCTTGGCAAACTTTTGCATAGAGCCAGGCACTTGCAAAATACGCTCGCCGCCCTGGCCTGGAATATTAATAAAATCGCCGCTCCAGTACTGCGACGGGTTAACCCAAAATTGATCATCCCAGGTTTTAGCAACGCCGGGATTCACATCACCCGAGCAGGCAATGCCCTTACCCCATGACCCCGTGTAAGAGCCATCCGGTAACAGCAGCATGGAGGTTGAAATGGCTGGTACATCTAATTGCCAGTCGGCAAAGCTCAGGGCGTTACGCGCAGAATACTGCCGGCCTTTAAACGTGCGGGTTAGCGCCACATCAAGCGGGAAATTGCCGGGAATGGCAATATCTGTGTGGGTAAGACTTAAACCACCCGAGTTTAAGTCAATGGCATCACCGATAAGCTCGGTTGTTTCCGGCGATATTTCAAATGACTGCTCTAAACGCTCCAGCGCCAGCTCTGCCATTAATTGATTGCGGTTCTCAGTAGATGCAGGGGCGGCTGACGTTGAGCTTACAGAATAATTCTGCATACTTACGCCTGACGCCACCGGCTTATTATACGCCTCCTGCGATGCATCTAATATTAAGGTAATGTTGTCTTTTGCGCTGGCCTGATAGGGAGCGGTTAACACAGCCAGCAGCATTAACACTAATTTAGTACTTTGCATCTTAGTTATCCTTGCTCTGGCCAAACGGCTTATAGTCTGTTTTATTTATAATCTGGCCATTCTCATCACTCTCGGCGATAACAGAGCCCAACACATCAGTATGCAAGTAAGTAATACCTACCAGGCTAACCGGCTTTCTAATGGCTTCAGTCGCAGCTGACCATGCTGAACAGATCGTAGCGGAGCAGGCTTGCACTATGAATTGATAAGTAGCGCCCTCACTTGCAGTGATGCTGTGAGCAAGTACAGCGCCTTTATTTAACGGGCTACCCCAACTGCCATTGGTACTTTGACGAATATGATACGAAATAGCACTTGCTGAGCTATTCCAGCTAACACTGAGCGCAGAACCTGCCATATTGGCTTCCAAACTTGCCGGTACAGGCGGTGGCGCCACGATCACTGAGGTCGCTGATGACCACACCGAACATATATTGTTACTGCACGCCAGCACCTGATATTGATAACTGCTGCCAGGGGTCACCGCAGCTTTATGGATAAGAACCCCACCTTTAACGACTGCATTCCCCCAACTACCGTTTGTATTTTGACGAATTTCGTAAGACGTAGCGTGTGCAGCTGCTTGCCAGCTGACATTGATATCGGTACCGGCTAAAGATGCCGCCAACCCGGCAGGCACAGATGGAGCAACAGCGAGCGCCGATGTTGCCGCAGACCAGCCCGAGCAGCCACTGCTGTTGCACGACGCCACCTGATATTGATAGCTGTTACCGGGTATCGCGATTACACCATGCGTCCTGGCCGTGCCTTTGTTAACCGCATTACCCCAATTGCCATTTATGCTTTGGCGAATCAGGTATGATGTAGCATGCGTGGCCACATTCCAGCCCACACTGACGCTGGTACCTGACAATGATGCATTGAGCCCCGCAGGCACAGCAGGAATAGGCGGCAAGGTTATGGTCGGGGTCGCTGCAGACCATGCCGAACAACCCAGGTTAGTGCATGCCTGCACCTGATAACGATAGCTTCCGCCAGGCACGCCAGTTATGGCATGAGTGCGCGCAGTCCCTTTGTTGATCGCATTGCCCCAATTGTTATTGGTCGACTGGCGAATGTTGTAGGATGTCGCCGCAGAAACTGCGTACCACGAATTTGACACTGTCAAACCAGAGTAGGTTGCCGACAACCCGCCGGGGGGAGCTAAAATATACGCTGTTGCCGAGACGGCTGAATAAGGCGTGCACCCTGCATCATTACACGCTGCCAGTTGGAAACGGTAATTTTTGCCTGCACTGGCGCTGAACTGAAAAAAGGACATGCCAAGATTGACCGGCGCTTGCGCTACACCATTAACGATTTGTCTCAATAGATGATAATTAGCTCTGCGATGAAAAGACCACTCGGCTCTCAACGACGTTCCGTTATAACTTACCGCAGGGGCTGCCGGTATAGGTGGAAGAATACGTTCTTCGCAAATAATTTGTGGCGCGACATTGCCACTACTCACATCAGCTTCCGGGCTGACCCTCAGTGGCTCTGTAGGACAGCCAACTTGGGCGTCAACAGTACATGACACTGTAAACAACAGCGCCAACATACATATTTTTATTACGTCTCTTACCCTGCACATTCAATTTCCCTAATAATTGAATTGAAAAACTTTCAGGAAAGTAAAATAAAGCAAGACTAATAACAATAAACTTCATAATGATAAATTCAGTATCATATTTTCATCGACTTTTTAGTTTAATATAAATTGTCTGGCAAAAGCAGTGCCTATATGCATAAATGAAGCTTTCAACCCAACAAAAACCCGCCATTAAGGCGGGTTTTGTATTACAACAAAAAGCGGTTTAGAACTTGTAGCTTACGCCGGCAAAGATCTGACGACCGATAGTGTCAAACACCTCCGGTACTGTGCCGCCGTCGCTGCCGTTTCTTACACGTGATGGCTCTTCGTCTGTCAGGTTTTTCACACCCAGTGACACACTAAAACCGTTAGTGATGAAGTAGTTAGCTGACACATTATGGTAAAGCACGGCGTCGATAGTTGAACCATCGGCTAAGTACTCTGTTTTACCGATATAACGGTTGAAGTAAGTTACACTCCAATCGCCCTGACCGGCCTGAATGCTGAAGTTGTTACGCAGTTCAGCATAGCCGCCGAAGTTACCGTCGATGGTGTTGGTGTAATCCAGGCCATCTTGTTTAAACTCCAGCAACCAGGTGGTGTCGTTGTTGATATTCCAGGTTAAACCCAGACCTTCAAAACGGTAAGCCACGTTTAAGTCGATACCGCTGGTATCCTGGTTACCGACGTTAGTCAGCGGGTTGGTGAAGTTGGTTAAGTCACCTTGTGGCGTAATATTGAAGGTTTCACAGGCAACAACATCGCCGGCGAAACAGTTATCTAAACCCGCCTGTGCATCTAAACGTGTAATAGCGTTAGATACTTTAAAGCGCCAGTAATCGATAGTCATCGACAGACCTTCGATGTCTGCCGGAGATAACACCACACCGGCAGTGAAAGATTCAGACTCTTCCGGTTGAATATCAGCATCTGAGGTGTAATTTACCAGGATTTGCGGGTCTTGCTCGTTGCCCCACGGATCGTCCAGGTAGTCGTATGAACCGGTGTTACCACCGTATAACTCGCTTACGTTAGGGGCACGGAAACCGGTAGCCGCTACAGCACGCAGCATTATTTCGTCAGTGGCTTCATAGGTTAAGCCTACTTTCCAGGTACTGGCTTTACCGAAGGTAGAGTAATCGTCAAAGCGCAGTGCAAATTCACCGGTTAGCTTATCGCTGAACGGTACGCTGACTTCCTGATAGAACGACACTACACTGTAGCTGCCCTTGGTCGGACCTTGCTGAGCGGCTGTGCCTTCACCGGCCACAATCACCGGATCCGGGTTATAGAAGCCGCTGTCGCGACGGTATTCCGCACCGATAGCAAAACCGACGGCACCGGCTTGCAGGTCAAATAAGTCACCGCTTAACACACCGGCAGCGATGTGTTGGGCGTTACCGCCGTCGGCTTTTTCCAGATAACCGATGTCGTTAATGATGGCAGTTGTCAGCGGCGCGCCGCTAAACCAGGCCGCCTGATTAGCATACACTGAGTTTTCCATTTTAACGGCGTTAATAGAATTGGCTACCGAGGTGTCCGCTTCGTTTTTACCGTAAGTGTACGATACGTCCCAGTTCATACCGGTATGTACGTCCAGAGTACCAGCAAGGCCGGCAGATAAACGTAAGGTATCGGTGTCTTGCTCATACACGCGCGGACCAACATCGTTAGTACGGCGGCGGTAGTTAACGCGGCCGGTATCATCTGCAACGATATCTGCAGCCTGCATTGCCGGCGTTAAAGAAATACATTTAGTTAGATCAGCACCCGGTGCGCCGCATACGTCCAGCATAATGTCGCCCGGTTGTGGTGCCAGTTGCTGATCCGATTTACGCTTGGTGTACAACACGTCGGCAGTGAAAATCAGGTCGTTCGCAAATTCCTGCGTGGCATTGGCAAATAAACTGTAACGCTTGCTTGGCGTTTGATACCAGCTGTCTTTAGTAAAGTCATAACCGTTACCGGCTTTCCACTCACCATCTACATTTGACTTTACTTCCTGCTCAAAGCCGCCTGAGCCGTTAGGTACGCGTTGACCATTATCATCCAGTACAAAGCCGATTAAACCGCCCTGAGGAACAAATGAACTGTTACCCGGTTTAGTCCAATCCCGGTCAGCTTGGATAACACCCTTACGGTCAGAATAAGCCGCACCAAAGGTATAGTTACCGCTATCGGTGCTAAAACCATACAAGGCACTTAATTCACCGGTTTCGCCATCACCTTTATCGGTGCTGCTGCCGTTTAAATCGACCTGAAAGCCTTCAAAGTCTTTTTTGGTGATAATATTTACCACCCCGGCAATGGCATCAGAGCCATATACAGCAGAAGCGCCGTCTTTTAAAATTTCTACCCGCGCAATCATTGCAACCGGAATGGCATTTAAGTCTACTGCGCTGTCAGCACCGGAACCGGAGTTCACCATACGACGGCCGTTTAACAACACCAGAGTACGCTGAGAGCCCATACCGCGTAAATCTACCTGCGCCACACCGTCTGCACCATTATTGGTGGTTGAACCTACTGCAGCACCGGCCATAGAAGTTTGCGCCTGCAGCAGTTGGTCAACAGAAGTAAAGCCTTCTACACGAATTGCCGCTGCGTCGATAACAGTGATAGGTGACGCCGTTTCCATATCCTGACGTTGAATACGTGAACCGGTTACCGCAATACGTTCAACTTTCGCAGTTTCTGCTTTTGCCACTTCTTCTTGCGCCAGCACAACTGAACTGAAACCTGCAGCCGCTACCGGTGCAGCCAACATGGCAAAGCGTACCGCTTTACCTAATAAAGATTTTTGCATGTTATTCCCCCTGGACGCCTTCAATGAGACTGCCGTTGTTATAAGTGGTGGTTTTTCCGGCGCTGACGCTACTGCGCTTTTGTTGCCAATACCAGAACAAATACGCCAACACGGGGTTTACTGTGACCAACGGAAGGAATTACACCACAATCTCCTGCTCTGTATAAAATTGTAAAATAGCCACCAAAGCCAGAAAAAATAAGGCCGGCACACTTTGGTAAGGCCACAACCTTTGCTACACTGCGCGCCCTTTTAGCCCCGTACAGCGGGGAACTGATACTCTTCATCCCGGTCAGAGCTGCTGTGCGTTGCATTTTTCTTCGAGTCGGATATGAAACTAAGCTGTTTAATAGTGGACGACGAACCTTTAGCCAGGGCTGGCATACGACACCTGCTGGGTCAGCAGCAGCAATTTGAAGTTACCGCAGAAGCCGATAACGGCACCGAAGCATTACGTCTGGCACAGCTGCATCAGCCGGACATTATTTTTCTGGATATTCAGATGCCAGGGCTCGACGGCCTTAGCGTATTGCGCCAGTTGGCCAATAAACCGGCAGTGATTTTTTGCAGCGCCTATGCCGAACACGCTATTACGGCTTTTGAGCTCAGTGCGGTGGACTACCTGCTCAAACCCTTCAGCGCTGAGCGCTTTCAGCAAGCCTTGCTTAAAGCTTGCGGTAAAATTATTCATCGGCTCAGCAGTCCGGCTGCTGCAGCGGTGGAACCGGAGACAACCTACCTTGACCGGATAACCATCCGCGATCCGGGCCGCTTACGTATTGTCGATGTCAGTGATATCAGCTGGATTGAAAGCGCCGGTAACTATGTCGATATTCATGTTTATTCACAGCAAAAAAGCTATCTGCTGCGCGACACCATGGCCGCGATAGAAAGCAAGCTGGACCCGGCGCTGTTTGCCCGTATTCACCGTTCGTCTATCGTGCGAAAAAGCGACATTGTGGAATTACGGCCTGGCGATAAAGGCGATGCCGAAGTGATGTTAAAATGCGGCACCAGCTTAACCATGTCGCGCCGTCATCGTGCCGCTCTGGCCGGCTTATTCGGCCAACCGGGCTAAACCACACAATAGTCTACCTGCCGCGCGTGCTTCGTTGTTATACTGCGCGGCGTAGCTTATCAACCGGAACACACCATGACTGCACCAGAGAAAAAGAAAAAATCAGGTTTTCTCAGTAACTTGCTAATTAACGTCGTGCTGCCCGCAGTTATTCTCAGTCGTTTTAGCGGTGAAGATGCTCTGGGGCCGGTGTGGGCAGTGGTCATAGCGCTGGCGTTTCCGCTGTTGTTTGGTTTGTGGGAACTAAAGCAGTCGGGCAAGATAAACTTTTTTTCTATCTTAGGTATTGTCAGCGTACTGCTTACCGGCGGTATCAGCCTGCTACAGCTGCCGCCTTCTTATATCGCCGTTAAAGAAGCGCTGATCCCGGCGTTAATCGGCCTGATAGTGCTGATAAGCCAATACACGGCATTTCCGTTTGTTAAAAAGCTGCTGATTAACCCCGACTTACTCGACACCGACAAGCTGTATCAGGCATTAGCAGCAAAAGATAACAGCGCGCTGTTTGAGCAAAAAATGGCCCGTGCCGGTTATTTAGTCGCCGCAGCGTTTTTCTTATCGGCGGTACTGAATTATGTGCTGGCTAAAGCCATAGTGGTGAGTGCCCCCGGCACCAGCGCTTATGCGGAAGAACTGGGCCGGATGACCTGGCTGAGCTATCCGGTAATCACGCTGCCGGTAATGGTTATGCTGATGGGTGCGATTATCTATATGTTTATGCAAATTGGCCGCTTAACCGGCCAATCGTTAGAAGACTTTATTCTGCAGTAGGTTGTTTAAGTTCATGCCGCAGCTGCTGTAGCTCCTGTTGCAGCTGCTGCATCTGTAACAATAACTGTTGCTGCGTCGCCTGCCCGGCATCGTGTTCTGCCTTATGCTCCTCATCATGCATGCTCTGTACCGCGTTGACAATTACCGCAATAAACAGGTTGAGCATGGTAAAAGTTGCAATCAGAATAAACGGCACAAAGAACAGCCAGGCATAGGGGAATTGCTGCATCACCGGCCGCGCAATGCCCATCGACCAGCTTTCCAGCGTCATCACCTGAAACAGCGTATATAAGGACGCGCCCAAACTGCCGAACCACTCCGGGAAGGCCTCACCAAACAGTTTGGTTACCATTACCGCCGCCACGTAATACACCAAACCCAGCACCATGGCGATAGACAGCATGCCGTTAAGCGACTGCATCAGCGCACCGACAATTTTGCGCATCGACGGCACAAAGGTAAGCACCCGCAGTACCCGCAATACCCGCAGCGCACGTAACACAGAGAAGGGGCCGCTGGCCGGCAGCAACGCGATAGATACCACCACAAAATCAAATACGCTCCAGGCATCTTTAAAAAATGCCAGCCGGTGTGCATACAGCCGCAGCAGTATTTCCAGCACAAACACGGCCAAAATGGTTTTATCCAGCAAATGGATCGCCGGCCCGGCCACAGCCATCAACGCCGGCATTGTTTCCATGCCTAAGGTAACGGCATTAATTAAAATAAGCGCCAGCAAAATGCGCTGTACGCTACGGTGTTCAATAAACGCCGTTATCCGCTGCCGCACTGATGGCAGCCCTGCTACCGCTTCACTTGTCATGTTGTACCTCAAAACTTACTGCACCGGGAAATAGCCCGCCGCTATTGTATGTCAGCCATGCAGCGGATCAATCTGTTGCAGAGGCTGAACGCTAAAAAACCTGCTGATAAATTTATTACACGCCAAAAAGCCACATTTAATTTACAGAGTAAGATCAATACCTTGTGCTTAGCGCCGACGTAAAATTTTGATATCCACCCACAGTTCCAGATATGGAATAGCCAGCGGCAACACCCTGTTGCAGGCTTAACCGGCCCTCGCTGTTACCGCAGGGCAATAACAAGAAATCAACAGAGGATAAGACAGATGCAATACAGCAAATCAATTCGCTTATCAGTGCTGGCTACTGCACTGGCATTTTGCGCAACAGCGCAAGCCAATAACCTGGCCATTACCGGCCCGGGTGCCGGCGCTGACGGCTCCGGCAAAGCCAGCGGCACCAGCTACGGCGATGTAAAAGACGCCGACCTGCAAAGCTACTGGCAGGCCCCCGGCAGCAACGGCCAGCGGGTATCGGTAAAATGGAGCAGCGCTGTCAGCGCAAACCAGGTGGTACTGCGTGAGCAAGGCAATAATGTTACCGGCTGGCGGTTGGTCAATAATGACAACGGCGCCGTACTGGCCAGCGGCAGCAGCATTGGCAGCAACAGAACGGTTAATTTCAGCACCGTTAGCACCAAAAAACTTAACCTGGAAATTCTCAGCGCCAACAGTGCCGCACGTATCGCCGAGTTTGAAGTGTATCTGAACACCGGCGGCAACCCGACGGATCCAACCGACCCTACTGACCCGACAGACCCTACCGATCCGGGTGAGCCCGGCCCAATCACCTCTTGTGCCGCCACGCCACAAGGTTATGCCTCGCTGAACGGCGGCACCAGCGGCGGCAGTGGCAGCAATGCAGTAACCGTAACAGTAAGCAGCGGCGCCCAAATAGTGTCAGCACTGCAAAATCGTGATTTAAACCGGCCACTTACCATTCGCGTTAACGGCACTATTACGCCCGGCAATTCCGGCGGCGTCAGTAAGTTTGATATTAAAGATATGGATAATGTCAGCATTATCGGCGTTGGCAATAATGCGCTGTTCGATGGTATTGGTATTAAAATTTTCCGCGCTAATAACGTAATTATCCGTAACCTTAAACTGCGTTACGTCAATACCGGCGATAAAGACGCCATAACCATTGAAGGTCCGGCGCGTAATATCTGGATTGATCACAACGAAATCTACAACAGCCTGAATGTGGGTAAAGATTTTTACGACGAGCTGATCAGCGGTAAAAAAGACGTGGATAACGTAACTATTTCTTACAACTACCTGCACGACAGCTGGAAAACCTCACTCTGGGGCAGCAGTGACTCCGACAACTACAACCGCCGTATTACCTTTCACCATAACCACTGGCATAAGGTAAATTCGCGCTTGCCGTTGTTCCGTTTCGGCCAGGGCCATATTTACAATAACTACTACAACGAGATTCAGGACACCGGCATTAACAGCCGTATGGGTGCAGTAATCCGCATTGAAAACAATGTGTTTGAAAACGCGAAAAACCCGATAGTGTCGTTTTACTCCAGCGGCTACGGCTACTGGGACACCCGCGGTAACAGTTTCAGCAATATTACCTGGCAGGAGTACCCTGGCGACGGCATTATCGCCGGGCCAAATGTACAGCCCACTGCCGTGCTAAACCTGCCGTACAGCTTTAACCTGTTACCCACCAACCAGGTAAAAGCCCACGTACTGGCCAACGCCGGCGTAAATAAATGTAGTTTCTAAGCTAAGCAGCAGGCGGCAGTGCCGCCTGCTTAACTGCCCCTACATCAGTACCGTTCGACAAATAACACCGCCAATACACCGGCCATAAAACCTGATAAATATAACGGGTTAAAGCACCGGTAATTGCGTTTGAGCTTTTTATCAACAACTTGCGGGTGCCCCACTCGCAAGTTGCTGGCTCAAACCTGCTACAAGTTTAAAGCGCTTGATTTACAAACAGCTACAAGCCTAGACTGGAAGCAATTTTGCAACTTGCAGGATCTTCAACACGCAACTCTCGGGTTCTGGTCCTTTGAATAAGCTGTTAGGGCTTCTCAGCACTAAAGGTAGACGAGTATATGAATGAAGTTGACGTTTTCCCTGATAAATACTGGCACTGCCATGTTGAGTTGGTTAGTGATGGAAACAAGAGAGGCCGTTCTTCGGTGTTCAACGATTTAACTTTCGACGAGCTTAGCCAGCAGATCATAAGACCTTGGCATTCTGGAAGAGCGTTTACCGTTGACGGGATGATCATCAAGAATATCGATGATATCCAAAAAATTAAAATAACCAACACGCCTCAACCAAAATCGTATTATGCAGATCAGCATAACAACAGAATGCGTAGTTCTGGTATAGCCGACATAGCAACTAACCGGAGGTTATTACCATTGTCATCAGGAAAGGACTATACACATGACCTTCTTTTCAAAGAGCCTGCGGTGAAAAATACTAAAGGTGATGTGGTGGCTGGTGGCGATAACAACAATGTTTTTATTGTCCATGGTCATGATGAACAAGTAAAAGAATCTACTGCAAGATTCATCGAAAAATTAGGATTGAATGCAGTAATCCTTCATGAGCAGGCGAATGAAGGAAAAACCATAATCGAGAAACTAGAAAAACACACTGACGCTGGATATGCAGTCGTTCTGTTCACCCCAGACGATGTTGGTGCTAGCGCCGAATCAAAAGATAGCCTCCAGCCACGAGCACGGCAGAACGTATTGGTTGAACTCGGATATATGGCAGCAAAAATCGGACGGGATAAGGTTTGCGTTCTAAGAAAAGGAGGCGTTGAAATTCCCTCTGACTATCTTGGCGTGTTATATGTCGATATTGATGCTGCCGGTGCATGGAGACTCAAATTGGCTAAAGAGCTTAAGGTTGCAGGATTGAAAGTGGACTTAAACGAAGCTATGTAGGCCCTAACAAGTTGCTGCACGCGGATAAATTACTGGCTAAGCTCGCAATTTACCGGTGAGCAAAGCGTTATTTGGCAAGAGTATGTTCGTAATCGAAGAGTCTAGGCTCACTTTGGAAAAGGCACTTGACGAGATGTGCCAAAACGAATGGGCTGTTTCAGATTGGCGGGATAAGGCCATTAGAGAGTTAGGTAGCGCAGAGGCATTTGACTCTATCATGCCTGCTCTAGCATTAGCACTTGAGCAAACTGATGGTTATGCATTTGATTCTTGCTGTGGTTTGGCTCTCCAATTCGCTGGCGTTGCGCAGACAACTCAACAGCCAGCGGGGTTAATTGCCATGCTTAAGCAACTGAAAATAAACGAAAGAAAACTAACTCAAGACAATCGCCAAGTATATAAAATAGCAAGCTGGTTTAGAGTTACGAATGCCATATAACAAGCGCCTTAAACATCGTGGCCTGTGGCCGCTGGACTCGCAACAAGTTGCTCGCGTTTGTGGCGGGTGTTATACATCATGAAAATATCCATAGAAACTGAAGAAGAGCTTAATAATACTGGAGAACTTATCGACTCAGTAGATGAGTTGGCTATAGGATTGGCTTTATCTAAAGAAGCCAACTTAGAAAAAATCTTTAGTCTGATTAGACGGAACCAAAGTATTTCAGTTGTCAGTATCTACGATGATTACTTACACCCAGAAGATGGAAACACCCGCTACTTCGTAAAAAGAATTGGCCAGGTAGCTCCAGACTTAAAAATAAATTGGGTTAGCGCATGCGCCATTGATGGGAGGCATGGTCGCTAACTCATAACACATATGAGCCTTCCCGGAGTCAACAGGTAAAGCCACTCTTCTGGCCGCGCTAGCAGCCAGTCTGTTGTTCCATCAGCAAGATAGACTGTTTTATCTGCCATTCTGGTTACATTCCAAATAACCATTTATTACAGCTTAAGATAAATCATGACGCTTTATGCTAAAGCAGCGATCTATCGAAACAGAAGATTGCTGCCTACTTAACAGCTGAAACGCAATAACATATTACCCATTATTGAAAATAATGATGCCGGCGTGATGCTTTATACAATCTCTTAAAACAGGATTAAAAATGAAATTCAGTATCTTAAAAGCCGTGCTTATTGTGGCTGTTACTTCGTTTATTGCCGCGTGTTCATCAACCAACTATATGGTTCACCAAATAGACGCAGGCACAGAAGGCAATAAAGAGAAAATCTCACTAAAAGACAACAGTTTCCACCTGGTAAACGGCGGCGATGGCATAAAAACCACGCTTATATTATTACAAGAGAAACCAGCAGAAGGCAGCGGAGCGTCAGCACTTAACATTGCTAACGAGTACCTGGCTAAGCACACTCAGGCGATTGTTGCTGAAAAAGAGATACTAACTACTGAACAAGCGCTGGACGCCGCCGTATCGAACAACAGTGGTTACTTAGTTTATTCACAAGTCGAAATTTGGACTGATCCGCTGGGAATTAATTGCACAAAGCACTATTACGACCAGGCGTCAGTGTTGTTGTCTATATATTCGCTAAGCGATAAAGCACTGATAAGCACCTCACGCCTGTCGGCGAAAAGCTGCCCCCCAACTGTAAACAGTATTCCTGTTACTACCGGCTCGCCGGAAAAACTCTTCGAAGTCCTGTTTGACAAATGGTTCAACGAAAACTTTACCCTTTAATTGTCCGTGATACTGAGCCGGTCGCGTTAGCGGCCGGCTGCTTGCGTAAGAACTGCCTTACCCTGCCTGATTAAACCGCTGAAAAGCCGCAGCAAGATCATCGAGTAAATCATCTGCATCTTCCAGGCCTATATGCAGGCGGATTAACGGGCCGCTGTAAGGCCATTTTGTCGCCGTGCGCAGGTTTTGTACTTTCATAGTGGCGGTAATTAAGCTCTCGTAGCCGCCCCAGGAAAAGCCCATTTTAAAATGCACCATGCCCTCGATAAAAGCCTCTACCTGTTGCTGACTGCCCTGCTTTAACACAAAGGAAAACAAGCCGTTGCTGCCACTGAAATCACGCTGAAAAATGCTGTGGCCGGGGTGTGATGGCAGTGCCGGGTGCAGCACAGTTTCAACCTCCGGCCGCTGCGCCAGCCAGTTGGCTACTTTAAGCGCGCTTTGCTGATGCTGTTTTAACCGCACTGATAGAGTACGCAGGCCGCGCAGTGCGGTGTAAGCATCATCAGCCGAGGCACAATAACCCATTAAGTAACTCTGTTCGCGCAGTTGTGGCCAGTGTTTTTCATTAGCACTGGCGGTGCCCAGCATCACGTCAGAGTGGCCGACAATATACTTGGTGGCCGACTGCACCGACACATCAACCCCCAGCTCAAACGGCCGGCACAAAATGGGCGAAGCCCAGGTGTTATCCAAAATGGTAACGATATTGTGCTGCCTGGCAACGGCGGTAATGGCCGGAATGTCCTGCATTTCAAAGGTCAGTGAGCCAGGTGATTCAAGAAAAATCACCCTGGTATTGGGCTTGATAAGCCCGGCAACAGCAGCACCGATTTGCGGATCGTAGTAGGTTGTTTCTATCCCCAAACCAGCCAATAGCTTATCGCACAGCGCACGGGTGGGCTCGTAGGCGCTGTCGACCATCAATAAGTGATCACCGCTTTTTAAAAAGGCCAGCAAGGCGCCGCTTACCGCGGCAGCACCACAGGGATACAGCGCACAACCGCTACCACCCTCCAGCTCACATATAGCTTCCTGCAAGGCAAAATGGGTTTCGGTGCCACGGCGGCCGTAAAACGGCACGCGGTTACCACGTTGTTGCGTAGCATGCTTTAGTTCGGCAAAGGTATCAAACACTATGGTAGACGCCCGCACTACCGGTGGGTTAACGACATTGCCGGTATAACTTTTTCTGCGGCCGGCGTGAATAAGCCGGGTATCTTTTTTCATTTGCTGCCCTTACTGAGTAAACCACTACGACTTAAGTTGGGTATATAAGACATCCGGATGTCTATACTATAACCGTATAGTGCCACAATGTTAAACGCTTGTCGTCGGCTGCAGTATCTGCCTGAAGCGTACAAAACCCCTGGCCACCGTACCCCCCGTTTGACAAAGGGTAGCGCGCCAACCAGGCTTTACGCAACAACAAGGAGAATACAGATGCGCAACTTTAGCCTTACACCCTTAACGCTGGCCATCGCCGCTGTTTTTATCAGCCCCGGGTTATCCGCGCAGCAAACCAGTGCAGATACCGCTGCTGACGATGCCAAAATAGAACAAATCGTCGTTACCGGCACCCGTGTGGCCGGCCGCTCGGTGTCCGATACCGCAGTGCCTATTGATATTGTTGGCGCGGCCGCGCTGGAACGCTCGGGCAATACCGAGCTGAACCAGGCTTTGTCTATTGCACTACCGTCTTTTAACTTCCCTCGCCCTGGTCTGGCCGATGGCACCGATACCATCCGGCCGGCTACTTTGCGCGGCTTAAGCCCGGATCAGTCGCTGATATTAGTTAATTCAAAACGCCGTCATTCTGCTTCTTTAGTTAACGTAAACGGCACTGTCGGTCGCGGCGCGTCGGCGGTCGATTTAAATACCATTCCGATGGCGGCGGTAAATGCCATTGAAGTACTGCGCGACGGAGCCTCGGCACAATATGGCTCTGATGCTATTGCCGGCGTATTAAATGTGCGCCTGCGTGAAGCCAGCGAAGGCGGCAGCTTTACCGCTTCTTATGCTTATCGCGACAGCAATTACACCACCCCCACCACGCCACCACCGGCCGGCGCCACCTGGAGTGCACCGGGCCGGATTGAGCGCTCTGTCAATGACGGCGAAACCGTTAATTTGGCCGGTTGGAAAGGTTTTGCGCTGGGTAATGATGGTTATGTCACGGTATCGGCAGAGTACAAAGATGCCGAACGCACCGAACGTGGCGGTTATGATTTTCGCCGGCAATATCCGCTAGTGGATGGCGAATTTGACCCGCGCGAGCAAACCATCAACCGCTTTAATGCCTGGTACGGCGAGCCGGAAATGCAGCAGTTTACCGTATTTGTTAACGCTGGTTTAAATGTCGGCCCGGGTAAGCTGTACAGCTGGCTGAGTTATCAGGACCGTGCGGCAAAGTCCGGCGGCTTTTACCGCCGTGCGCTGGATGACCGCAATGTTATTGAAGTACACCCCGATGGCTTTTTGCCGATTATTGCGCCGGATGTTACTGATACAAGCTCAGCAATCGGTTATGAGTGGGACAGCGGCGACTGGAGCTTTGATGCGTCTGTGGTGTATGGCTTTAACGAAATGGAATTTACCATTGAAAATACCGTGAACCGCTCAATTGGCCCGGCCAGCAAAACAGTATTTGATGCCGGTGGTTTTAACTATGACCAGATTGTCGGTAACTTTTCAGCGGTGACCTCTTTTGATGTTGCGGCGCTGGCCTCCCCGGTTAACATTGCCAGCGGCGTAGAGCTACGCCGTGAAAGCTATACCATTTTTGCCGGTGAGCCCGACTCTTACCGTAATGGCGGCGCCTTATTGCCGCTTTACCTTACCAGTTGCGATGAGCCTACCCCAGCGCAAATTAGTGCCGGTGGCTGTGCAACACAATCGGGATCGCAGGTTTTTCCGGGCTTTCGCCCTTCTAACCAAACCAATGAAAGCCGGCATTCTGTCGGTGTATTTGTTGATCTGGAAGCCAATCTGACTGACAACGTGCTGGGCTCGGTTGCGCTGCGGGCCGAGGATTATTCCGACTTTGGCAGCAACCTTACCGGTAAACTGGCGCTACGTTATGATATCAGCGACAGTTTTGCCCTGCGCGGTTCGCTGCAAAACGGCTTTCGCGCACCGTCATTGCAGCAGCAATACTTTACTACTACCTCGACCAACTTCGTTGGCGGTGTACCCTTTGATATTACTACCTTCCCGGTGGATGATCCGGTGGCAATAGCGCTGGGTGCTAAACCGCTGGATGCAGAAGAATCCGTAAACCTGTCACTGGGTGCGGTAATGCGTTTTGGTACAGTGTCGGTTACGCTGGACGGCTATCAAATTAATATTGATGACCGTATCGTGTTGTCAGAGAACCTCGGCACCAGCGCCAGCCAGGCTAACGTGGGTGAATATCTGGCGCAGCAAGGTTTTATTGGTGTTGCCGGCGGCCGTTTCTTTATTAACGGTGTCGATACCGAAACTAAAGGTTTAGATTTAGTGGTGAACTGGTCACTGCCTACCGATGCTATCGGCGATTTTGACCTGACCTTTGTTGCCAACTATAACGAAACGGAAGTCACCAGGGTACCGCAAACTGCCGAATTGGCCGCACTTGACCCGGCACCAACGCTGTTTGGCCGGCTTAATATTTTAGCTTTGGAAAAAGGCACGCCAAAAGACAAGCTGGGCGCCATCGTAAACTGGAATTTGGAGCGTGTCAGTGCAACCTTGCGGGCCACCCGTTATGGTGATGTGTTAACGCCGGACAATAATCCCGAACGCGATTTTACGCTGCAGGCGAAAACACTGGTGGATATTGAAGGCCGCGTTGATGTTACCGACAATTGGCGCTTAGCGCTGGGTATGGATAATATCTTTGATCAATACCCGCAAGCGTTTCCGGTGGCACTAAACTCTACCGGCAATACGCCGTTTTCCAACTACTCACCCTATGGCCGTTCCGGCCGGCTGATCTACGCCAAGGTAACGTATAATTTCTGAGTAACAGGCGCCGCAAGGCGCCTTTTTAATTCAGATTGCTGATTTGTGATATATCGACCAGGTGTTCCAACTCTGGTTTGGCAAAGTAGTAGCCCTGAAAATAACGAATACCAGCCGCACAGAGATAATCCAGTTCGCCTTTCGTTTCCACGCCCTCCGCCAACACCCTGGTACCCTGTAATTCACACTGTGCAATGGTTTGTTCTACGATACATTGCTTGGCAGCATTTTGCTCAATATTGCGGATCAGCTGCATATCCAATTTTAAAATGTCGGGTTTCAGCTCTATCAGCCAGTCCAGGGTGGCAAAGCCGGAGCCGTAATCATCAATGGCAGTATAAAAACCCCGCTTGGCGTAACTGCGAAAAATACGGTTTAAATGCGCTTTATCCGGAATTTGCTCGCCTTCAGTTACCTCGAACACCAGCTTACGTAAATCAAAACCATATAAATCTGCCGCCTCAATGGTTGCCTTAATACAGGTTTCCGGGTTGTATACCGCATTGGGTAAAAAGTTAATACTCAGCAAGGTTTTGCAGCCCAGCCTGGCCGCTGTTTCTATCGCTTTTACCCGGCAGGCCTGGTCAAAATAATATTTGTTGCTGTCATTGATATGCTCAAACACCCAGCCCGCGCTCTGGCCCTCCGGCCCGCGCACCAGCGCTTCGTAGGCAACTATCGTTTTGCTTTGCCAATCAATAATCGGCTGAAACGCCATACGAATTTGAAACCCCAGCGCTTGGCCACTTAAACAGTCACTGCAGGTTTGTTGTTTAATACTGGCTGGAAATTGCATAAATCATCATTGATATCAAGACACTGGTGTTATGACTTTAGCGGGCAAAGTGCCGGGTTGCCAGCACTATACTGCGGTTTTGCGTTAGTTTGGCACAGCATCGCGTTTGAGTGCAGCAGCATAAACGCTGATCAGCCGCTGTGCCGCCTGGTCTGCCGAACTACCGAAAGCCACTACGCCATCTTCATGCCCGGCCATGGTAAAAACGCCTTGTTGCAGCACATTAGTAGCACTAAACAGCCGCGCCACTTCCTGCGCCATAGCAACTGTGCCGTAAGGCACCTCAGCGCGGGTTTGCGCCAACCCTAAAGCACCGGCAAATTGCCAGATCTGCGGGCAATGGGCGTGAATAACAAAGTTGATATCGCCGCTTAACTGATACAGCTGGCCATGGGTCATAGCCTCAGATGAGGGCCTGGTTTCACCTACCGCGACGATGCGGTTTTGTTCCGGCTGGCACAGTGTTACCAGGGCGTAATCGGCCGCACGCATCTGCGCAATACCGCCGGTCTGCGTGCCGCTGATAATAAATTGGTTATCCGCGCCAAAACGCTGGCTGATATTACCAAACCCATAGTTATCGTAGCGAAGAGGTGTTTGGCCCAGCATGCCCAGCTGCAACATAATGCTGCGCCAGCTGTTAATCTCAGCCACATCAGCAGCGCTTAGTGCCGGCTGTGGGCTGAAATCCAGTTGAAATTTTATGACCCCTTCCTGCTCTGTCATCGTATAAGCCGCTTTATTAGATAGTAAATACAGAAAACACCGGCCTATTATAGAGTGCGATACGCGCCTGCCCCAGCCGCTTAGCAGGCCAAAACTGGTAAGGGCGGCACAGAGCTGTATAATAGCCGGCATTAATTGACAGGGCCTGATGGCGAGCATGAAATATAAAGACTTACGCGATTTTATTGCCCAGCTGGAACAGCGCGGCGAGCTGGTGCGGGTAACTGCTGAAGTTGACCCGGTGCTGGAAATTACCGAAATTGCCGACCGCACCCTGCGTGCTGCCGGCCCGGCGCTGTTGTTTGAAAACGTCAAAGGCCACAGCATGCCGGTACTGGCCAACCTGTTTGGTACACCGCAGCGCGTTGCCTTGGGTATGGGCCGGGAAGATGTAAGCGCACTGCGCGAAGTAGGCAAGTTACTGGCGTTTTTAAAAGAGCCCGAACCACCAAAAGGCTTGAAAGATGCCTTTAGTAAGCTACCGCTGTTTAAACAAGTACTGAATATGTCACCGAAGCAGGTGAAAAAGGCACCCTGTCAGGACATTGTGCTCAGCGGCGATGATGTTGATTTAACCCGGCTACCCATTATGACCTGCTGGCCGGGCGATGCCGCACCGCTGATCACCTGGGGCTTAACGGTCACCAAAGGGCCACACAAAGAGCGGCAAAACCTCGGTATTTACCGCCAGCAACTGCTTGGCAAAAACAAATTGATTATGCGCTGGCTGTCGCACCGCGGCGGCGCGCTGGATTTTTATGAGTTTCAAAAGGCCAATCCGGGGCAAAACTACCCGGTATCTGTCGCCTTAGGTGCCGACCCGGCCACTATTTTAGGCGCGGTAACGCCGGTGCCGGATACCTTATCCGAATATGGCTTTGCCGGCTTATTGCGTGGTGATAATACCGAAGTAGTAAAGTGCATCAGCAATGATTTGCAAGTGCCGGCCAGCAGCGAAATTGTGCTGGAAGGCTATATTGCACCGGGCGAAATGGCACCGGAAGGGCCGTACGGCGACCACACCGGTTATTACAACGAAGTAGACAACTTCCCGGTGTTTACTGTTACCCACATTACCATGCGTAAAGATCCGATCTACCACAGCACCTACACCGGCCGACCGCCGGATGAACCGGCGATACTGGGTGTAGCCTTAAATGAAGTGTTTGTGCCGATACTGCAAAAGCAATTTCCGGAAATTACCGACTTTTACCTGCCGCCGGAAGGTTGCTCGTACCGCTTAGCTGTAGTCACCATGAAAAAGCAGTATCCCGGCCACGCCAAACGCGTGATGATGGGCGTATGGTCGTTTTTACGCCAGTTTATGTACACTAAGTTTGTTATTGTTTGTGATGACGACATTAATGCCCGCGACTGGCAGGACGTAATTTGGGCTATTACCACCCGAATGGACCCGGCGCGCGATACCACCTTAGTTGAAAATACGCCGATAGATTATCTGGATTTTGCCTCGCCGGTATCCGGCTTAGGCTCAAAAATGGGTATGGACGCCACTAACAAGTGGCCAGGCGAAACCACCCGTGAATGGGGCGAACCTATAGTGATGGACGATACCGTTAAACAGCGGGTTGACGCTATCTGGGACAGCCTCGGTATCCCGTTGCCGGCGAAGGATAGCCTGCGGTGAGTTATCTGGTGACCATAGCCCCGGCGCAACTGAGCTTTGCTGTGCAGGAAGGTGAAACCATCCTGGAGGCTGCGCTGCGCAGCGGTATTGATTTCCCCAACCGATGCCGCCAGGGCGTTTGCACCAGCTGTGTTTGCAAGCTAAAAAGCGGCGAGGTGCGCTATAACGAACCGCAGCCACTAACCGAACTGGACAAACAACAGCAGTTTACCTACTGTTGTTTAGCCTACCCCAATACTGATCTGGTGTTACACCATCCTTTTATCCGAAGCTAAGCGCTAAGGTTATCGCGAAGAGCATTATGACAACTATTTCCTGTACCGTAGATTTAATTGAAGCCCTTACCCCAACCGTAAACCGCGTGCTGTTAACGCCGGCACAAGCGGTAAACTTCAGCAGTGGCCAGTATTTGCAGCTATGCCTGAGCGACAGCGACAAAAGGCCGTTTTCTATTGCCAGTATGCCGGGCCAGCGCCAGCTTGAGCTGCATATCGGCGGCAGTGTGACCGACCAATATGCCAGCCAGGCTTTGGCACACCTGCTACAACAACACCAACTGCAACAACCGGTGCAGGCAGAGATTGGTTTAGGCAATGCACAATGGCGTGCCGACAGCGAGCGGCCACTGATTTTACTGGCCGGCGGTACCGGTTTTTCTTACGTGTACAGCATTGCGCAAACTATTGCCGCCGCCAAACTGGACCGGCCGGTTTTTGTGTATTGGGGCGTGCGCGAGCAAGCTGCGCTGTACCACAACAGCGTAATGCAGCAGTGGGCAGCACAAAACAGCAAATACCGTTTTATTCCGGTAGTACAACAGCCGGATGACAGCTGGCAGGGCCGCAGTGGCATGGTACATGAAGCGGTGCTGGAAGATTTTGTCTCGCTGGAAGCTTACGATATCTACGTCGCCGGCCCCTTTGCCATGGCTGGCGTGGTGCGTAATGCCTTTATCGAACAAGGCGCGCACCGCGAGCATATGTTCGCCGATGCCTTTGCTTATATCTAAACTGGTTTGGCCACTTTTTCTATGCCACAATCGGTGCACCGGAACAAAGCACAGAGCACGAACATGAGCCACAAAACCTTAATTAAAGTACGCGGTTACCATTTAGATATTTATCAGCATGTAAATAACGCCCGTTACCTGGAGTTTCTTGAAGAAGCACGCTGGGGCTATCTGGAAGACAGCGGTGATATCGACTGGTTTGCCAAACATGGCCTGGCGTGGGTCATTGTTAATATCAATATTAACTACCGTGTTGCCGCTACCATGGGCGATCAATTGGAAGTGTTTACCCGCTTTAGTAAAGTAGGCGGCAAAAGTGCGGTGGTTACGCAAGAAGTGCGTATTGCCGGCAAAGATGCTATAGCCGCCGATGCGCAGGTCACCTTTGTCTGTCTGGATCAGAAAACCGGTAAAGCCGTGGCCATTGAAGGTGAGCTAAAAGCCCGCTTAGAACAGCATATTACTGAAGCATAATCAGCGCTTACTGTGTTTTTCCAGCGCCTGTTTTAGCAGGTCGCTGGTTTTTTCTTCATCACCACATGGCACCATCCGTGCTGCCATCAGGCCGTCAAAACCATCTTTAGTTGGATCAGCGATGCGGCAACCGCCCTTAATACGGATAAGCTGTTTGCCATCATCCAATTGTGCTGCAACCTGCAGTGCCGGATCGCGGCTTAGTTGTTGATGACGCTTTTCTACCGTCATTTTGGGCTGTTGCTGCGTTTGTAAAAACTGCTGATAAGCGGCCTGGGCGGCTTGTTCAATCGCAACAGGGTCGACAGTTGCCGCGCGGTTAAATGCCCGCTGTGTCAGGCTCTGTCGCGGTGTTGTTATAGTGTGTTCAGTATCTTCAGTACGCAGTTTATCTGGTCTGTCAGGCAAGGGCGTTGCAGCACTCTGCTGCAGGCTGACCGGCCTTTGCTCTGCTTTTACGGCGGGCGATACCACTTCAGTTGCTGCGGACGGCATCTCTTCAGGCGTAGCGATATCTTCTCTGGCGGGCTGCTGTATTTCGGCCGGTGCCGGCCGGGGTGGCTGATATAAATACGATACTATCGGCTCAAATACTGCCGGCTCAGATACCGGCTTGGCCAACGGCGTAAATTCAGTTTGCAGCAACGCCGCCAGCAGCACTGCATGCAGCAGTAATGCCAGCAAAACCGGACGGCCATAAGCGCGGCTCAACGCTGTGAATGTGCTGCGAATATCAGGCAAAAATAGCGGTCCCTGCATTTGCTGTGATGACGTCAGCATCAGACCAGCGGGACAGCAATAAATTCCGCTAAAATCTGACTATAAAAGGCATAAGCTGGCGCCACTGTTGCAGTTTTTCGTTAAAACCAAGCGCCGCATGCGCAGGGCTGGTAGAGGGTAAGCTAAGCAATTGCAGTTGCGGTGGCACTATGCGCTGCGGCAATACATGGCGCTTAAAGCTTTGCAGGGCTTTGGCACCGTTAAAGCCGATAGCCAGCAACTGAGGTTGTGCGGCAAAGAAAGCAGCGAAATCATTTACCTGTTCATCGCGAATCGCACTGTCCAGGCTGCCGGCCCGGCGGCAACTGCCGATCACATCCCACAAGGCGACGCCGGCACTGGTCAACGCCTGCACTTTTGCGTCGTAGGGTGAGGCAGCAGAAAAACCAGCCAGCTCTGCCATAACCGGCCAGAACAAGTTTCGTGGATGAGCATAATATTGCTGCTGCGTTAGCGAAGCAGCACCCGGCATACTGCCCAGCACCAGCACGCGGGCGCCTGGCTGGCTTAACGGCGCCAGCCCTGTTAACAGATGTTCAGCCAAGCTTTGGTTCGTATTGCTGTGCTTTTTGCAACGCCAGTGCCGCCTGCTCAGGCTCGCCTTCCTGCTCAGCCAGGTACGCCAATAAGGCATAAACATAGCCATTACTGCTGTGCTCACGCAGCCAGCTTTGTGCTTGTTTGCGCAATTTTAACACTGATTTACCCAACGGAATTTGGCGTAGAAAAGTCAGCGTCAAGGGTAACTCCTCTAACTGCAGGTTGCTCAGCAGCAGCTTTTCTGCCGCCTCACTCTGACCATTTTGTGCCTGCGCCCAGGCAAGGCCAATATTGGCTGCAGTAGATTTACGCTCTTTGCCGGGCAGGTTTTGCCAGTAAGCGGCGGCTTCGTCAAAACGCTGTTGCTGGCTAAGCTGGCTAATTGCGGCAGGGTAGATATTAAAACGTTGCCGGCGCCACTGCTCTTTATCAAACCATTGTTGTTTTAGCGCGGCCGGCACCATTTGCAACAATTGCTGCCATTGACCGGCTTGCTGTAAAGCGTATAAATACAGCTGCCCCAGGCCTTTATCTTCGGTGTCTGCGTTAACCTGCTCCGCTAACAATACACAAGCCTGTGCCGCCTGGCCTTGTTGCAACAGTAAGTCGGCTTGCACAAAGTAACTGCTGTTGTCAGCTGCCGGTAAAGCCGCAACATGGCGGTTGGCTTGGTCAGTATTGCCGGCATAAAACGCCGCATAAGCCGCCAGTAAGTGTTTTTCGCTGTGCATAAAATCGTCGGCAGCAGCTTTGGCTAAATGCTGGCTGGCTAACTGCCATTGCTGCTTGGCATAGGCCTGCAACCCCAGCTCAAAAGCTTGCTGTGCTTTGCGTTGCCGGCGCCAACGCAAAAAATTAAACGATACATGCTGCAAACGCAGTAATTTTCGCAGCAGCACGCTGATTAACCACAACGCCACGGCGGACAGTAGCAATACCACCACCAGCCCCAGCGCTGTCAGCTCAAATACACGCCCGGCCAAAATCACTTTGATATAACCCGGGTTATTCACCAGCGAGGGCCCCAGTAGCATGGCTGTGGCCAACACCAACACTAACAGCAGCCAACGGATCATAAGCTGCTCTCCGTCAGTTGCTGTTGATACTGCTGTAGCTGCGCCAGTGCCGTTAACGGCGACGCTGTGGCTACGGCAACATCGACCGCAGCCAACGCGGCCAGCTCGCTGCTGAGTTTTAACACCCCGGCATCGTCACTGTTAAAATAGCGCTGCAGCTGATCCGCCGCTTGTTGCAAGGCTGCCGCATAAACCTGTGGCTGGTGTTGCATCGCGGCCAACTCGGCCAACAGCAGTTGCTGGTTTAAACTTACCCGCAGCATCAGTTGCTGTTCAGTGGTTAAACTAAAATAGTCTTCCGGTACTGCAGTGCGCACTCGAATTAACTTACTCCAGCTTTGTTGCCAGTAATAACTTAAGGTTGCGCGCCAATTACTCAGCTCAGTGCCCGGGGCTGCTGCTACTTGCTCCGTTTGTTGCTGCTGTTTCAGTGGCAACGTCATGCTGAGCTGACGCATTTGCTGCAAATGAATATGTACGCGACTTAAATCCGGCTGGTGCAAGCGCTCCAGCTGTTCCAGGTCTGTGGCAATAGCCTGACGCACCGGCAGTAATGACGGGTCGTCTAACTTAAGCAGCTTTTCATCGGCGTTGGTCAGCAACGCCCGCGCTGTCGCGAAATCTTGTTCCAACCAGACTTTTTGCGCTGCCAGTTGCAGTAAGTACTCAATTTCGGCCAACAGCCAATGCCGTGGCGGCGCACTGTCACGCTCCTGCACCAGTTGCCGCAATGCCTGAATTTGTGCCTGGTTTTGCGCAGCCAGTTGTTGCTGTTGCTGCTGCAGGTTTTGCTCCAGCTGCGCTAAACGCTGTTGTTGCTGTGCTTGCAATTGCTGCTGCAACAGTTTGCTGCTGTCCAGTTGCTGGCTGCTTTGTTCGGTTAAACGCTGCTGGTTTTGCTGCAAAATTTCAGTTTTCTGTTGCAGACTTTGCCATTGCGGCCACAACCAATAACCGCCGGCGCCTGCTGCTGCGCCCAGTGCCAGCACCAGTAGCAAACTTAAACCACCACTAAAGCTGCCGCCCCTGCGCGGTGCCGGTTCAGCATCAATTTTTTGTTTTAATTGCTGTAACGGCGCGTCCATTTCGTTGGCACGCTCTAAGCTGTCGCTCATTGATATTTCCTCTTAAGCCGGCTGATTACAGCCAGTAATGCGCTATCGTTGGCATTGTCGGCAAGGGTAATACGCTCTGCCGCTATCCCCAGCGCAACAGCGCTATCCTGCATACGCGGGCTAACCAAAATCCAATCGCACTGTTGCAGCCAATGGTGATGGTCACTAATTACCAGGCTGAACAATTGTTGTAAAATTTCATTGCTGGTGGCCACAATACAACGAATACCGGCCAGCTGCCACTGCTGGCACAGTAAAGCGCCGTCCAGCGGCAACGGCAAGCGTTTGTAACTTTGTACATAACGCACCGAAGCTCCGCGCGCCACCAGGTTATGTTTAATTAACTCGCGTCCGGCATTGCCGCGTACCACCACTATTTGCTTGCCGGCTACCTGTTGCAGTTGCGGCAGTTGCAGCAAGCCTTCACTGCGCTGATCAACCGGTACGGCCACATCCCGCGCCAGCCAACGCTGCAACGCCAAAGCCGTGGTTTGCCCCACGGCAAACAGCGGTGCCTGTAACAACGCCGCATCACATTGGCTTTGCAGGCTGTTTACTGCGCTGACACTGACAAATATCAACATATCGGCCTGTTGCAACAGCTGCTGGTCCTGCGCCTTTAAACTCACCTGGGCTGTGGTGATCAGCGGCTGATACAAATAAGCAATGCCGCTTTCATCCAGCGTAGCCAGCAGGTTATCTGCCTTACCGGCCGGCCGGGTAATTAAAAACGGGATACTGTGCGCCGTTTGCTCTGTCATGGCGCCGCCTGATAGACCGCCTGTAAAATCCGGCCTGCGCCCTGTGCCAGTAGATGCTCTGCCAGCGCGGTGCCCAGCTGTTCGGCCTCTGCTACCGGGCCGCGCAACTCGTGGCGGATAATTTCGCTGCCATCTACTGCACCAACTAAGCCGCGCAGCCAAAGGCTATCGCCACTGATTTCAGCATAGGCGCCGATGGGCACCTGACAACCGCCCTGTAATTTGCGGTTCATCGCCCGCTCGGCCAGCACGCAACTGCGGGTAACGCTATGCTCCAGCGGTGCCAGCAATTGCTGTACCGCGATATCATCACTGCGACATTCGATGCCTACTGCGCCCTGACCGTTGGCAGGTAAGCTAAGTGCTACCGGCAACAGGCTGGCAATACGTGCTTCAAAGCCCAAACGGATAAGACCGGCAGCCGCGAGAATAATAGCGGCGTATTCGCCGTTATCTAACCTGGCCAGCCGCGTATTCACGTTGCCGCGTAAATCACGCACGGTAAGATCCGGCCGCAACGCTTTTAACTGGCACTGCCGGCGCAAGCTGGAGGTTCCCACTACCGCACCCTGTGGCAGTTCAGCTAAAGATTTAAACTGATTCGAGACAAAGGCATCCTGCGGATTTTCCCGCGGGCAAATGGTATGCAGCATCAGGCCCGGCGGAAACTCTACCGGCACATCTTTCATACTGTGCACAGCGATATCAGCGCGGCCGTCCAACATGGCTTGTTCCAGCTCTTTAACAAACAGGCCTTTGCCACCAATTTTAGCCAGCGGTGTATCAAGAATTTTATCGCCCTGGGTCGACATGGGTACCAGCTCAACGTTCAGCTGCGGATGATGGCGCAGCAGTTCAGCTTTTACGTACTCAGCCTGCCACAGCGCCAGCGCACTTTTGCGCGTTGCAATACGGATTAAGTTCATTTTAGTTGGTTACCTGAGTCAGTAAACGCCGCTGAATAAAGCTGCTGATATCCGCCACTTCCTGCGCACAAACACTGTGCTGCATGCGGTAGTCGTGCCAGCTAACGTTAAAACCGGTATTTTTCAGTGTATGAAACGCCTGCTGACCGGCTGCCATCGGTACCACCGGATCCTGGCTGCCGTGCGCTACCAACACCGGCGTCGCTTTATTAACCGTGTTGCTTTCGTTTTTCAGTTTGTCCGGCGCGCACATATAGGTAGACAACGCCATTACGCCGGCCAGCTTATACGGCAAGCGTGGCAGTAAATGCAGCGCTATCACACCACCCTGGCTGAAACCGGCCAGAATAATGCGTTCGCTGCTGATGCCATCGTTAATCAGCTTATCCAGCAACTGTTGCACTGCCGCTGCAGACTCACGCACCCCGGCTTCATCAGCACGGTTGCTTAAATCCATGGTTTTAATATCGTACCAGGCGCGCATCCGCATGCCGCCGTTTACCGTTACCGGCCGCTCGGGGGCATGCGGGAATAAAAACCGCACACCGGCGTCTGCCGGCAAGCGCAGCTCAGGTACGATAGGCGCAAAACCATGGCCGGAATCGCCCAGGCCGTGCAACCACACCACCGCAGCGCGGGGCTCGCCCTGCGCCTTAACATCAACAAAAGGAAGTAACGCCATTACAGATCCCAAAAACAACTGCGCCTAAGGCGCCAGATTAAGCGGTTTTCCCGCCTGTTTGGCCGCGGCGTCGTTCAGCAATTGCCAAAACTCAACGCCACTGCGGTTATCTATCCATTTGTCGCCGCGCAACTCAAAATGGTGGCCGTTAAATTTGGTTGCCAGCCACAATTGCTGCAGCGGCGGCTGTTTATTAAGAATAATCTTGCTGCCATCGGCAAAGCTGATACTGAGTAAGCTGCCGTGAGACTCATAATCCAGGTCGGCATCGGCATTTTCAACTGCCAGTTCTACCGCCAACATCACGCTGTCGGTTAATTCTTCATATTCCAGGTCATTCATCTGCTTCACCTGTTTGCTTTTATCGCTAAGGATGCGATTATAGACCGCAACCACCATAAAAAAATAACATCATGCACGCTTTTACAACCAAAGGTCCGCTGTTAACTGTCGCCGCTGTCATTTTGCTGTGCAGCTTACTGAGTGCGTGTGGTCAAAAAGGCCCGCTCACCTTACCACAACCGGCACCGGAAGTGGCAGAACCACAGCAAAACAACGCTAGTCCAACCCAACCATCGGATGAACAACGTGGACCATTTTAATTACCAGCACAACCGTCTGTTTGCAGAACAACAACCGCTTAGCGATATTGCCGGCCAATTTGGCACGCCCTGCTATGTATACTCACGCGCTACCATTGCCCGCCATTATACTGCCTTTGCCGATGCCGCTGCGGCACATCCGCACAGTTTGGTGTGCTATGCGGTAAAAGCTAACAGCAATCTGGCCATTTTAAACCTGCTGGCCAAACTGGGCAGTGGCTTTGACATTGTATCCGGCGGAGAGTTGCGTCGGGTTATTGCTGCCGGTGGCGATGCCAAAAAGGTGGTATTTTCCGGCGTGGCTAAAACCGCCGACGACATGCGCTTTGCGCTGCAGCTGGGCATTAAATGCTTTAATGTCGAATCGATTGCCGAGCTGGAGCGCCTGCAGCAAGTCGCCGCCAGCATGAATATCAAGGCACCGGTGTCTATACGGGTAAATCCGGATATCGATGCCAAAACCCATCCGTATATTTCTACCGGCTTAAAAGCGAATAAGTTTGGTATTGATATTTTGCAGGCGCGCGAAATTTACCGGCTGGCAGCCAGCTACAGTCACCTGGACGTGGTAGGTGTAGATTGCCATATCGGCTCGCAACTGACTGAAACCCAGCCATTTTTGGATGCACTGGAAAAACTGCTTAAGCTGATTGATCAACTGGCGGCTGACGGCATCAAGCTGAGCCATATTGATATCGGCGGTGGCCTTGGCGTTACCTATGATAAAGAAACGCCGCCCTCGCCGGCCGATTACATCAGTAAAGTAGTACAGCGGTTACAAAGTTACCCGCAGCTGGAGCTGATTATGGAGCCCGGCCGCGCCATTATGGCCAATGCCGGTGTATTGCTGACCAAAGTCGAGTTTTTAAAACCCGGCCAGGAGAAAAACTTCGCCATTGTTGATGCTGCCATGAACGACTTAATCCGTCCTGCCCTGTACAGCGCCTGGCAAGCGATAGTGCCGGTAGAGATTAACAGCAGCGCCAGCCCTGCCGTATACGACATTGTCGGCCCGGTATGCGAAACCGGCGACTTTCTCGGTAAAGACCGCGAACTGGCCATCGCTCAGGGCGATTTACTGGCGGTGCGCTCAGCCGGCGCCTATGGTTTCACTATGAGTTCAAACTACAACAGCCGCCCGCGCGCTGCCGAAATATTGGTAGACGGCGATAAAGTGCATTTAATCCGCCAGCGTGAGCAATGGCAGGATTTATGGCGTGGTGAACAGGTTGTCACCGAATAATTAAGGGCGCTGATGTTGTTACATTTTTCCAAAATGCATGGCCTGGGCAACGATTTTATGTTGGTCGATGCGGTAAGCCAAAATGTGTTCTTAACCAAAGAGCAGATCAAAGCTTTGGCCAACCGCAATACCGGTATCGGCTTTGATCAACTGTTGATGGTAGAGCCGCCCTACGATCCTGAGCTGGATTTTCATTACCGCATTTTTAATGCCGACGGCTCAGAAGTAGAACAATGCGGCAATGGTGCACGCTGCTTTGCCAAGTTTGTCCGCGCCCGCGGCTTAACTAACAAGCATAAAATTGGTGTCAGCACCAAATCCGGTAAAATTACCCTGTACGTTGAAGCTGACGGCCAGGTCACGGTGAATATGGGGGTGCCGCAACTGGACCCGGCGCGGGTGCCGTTTAAAGCACAGAAACAGGAAATTACTTATATTCTGCGCGCCGAAGAGCACACTATACTCTGTGGAGTGGTATCGATGGGCAACCCGCATGCGGTGGTGGAGGTAGACGACCTCGACAACGCGCCGGTGCAAGTGCAGGGCCCGCTGTTTGAGCTACACGAGCGTTTCCCCGAGCGCGCCAATATCGGCTTTATGCAGGTGTTAAACCCCGGCCATATTAAATTACGGGTATGGGAGCGTGGTGCCGGCGAAACCCAGGCCTGCGGCACCGGTGCTTGCGCTGCGGTGGTGGTAGGCCAGTTACAGAAGAAATTACAGCAGCAGGTGCGGGTAGACTTACCCGGTGGCAGCCTGCATATTCGCTGGAATGGCCCGGGCCAACCGCTGAAAATGACCGGCCCGGCAGAACATGTTTACGACGGACAAATATTGCTATGAATGATAGCCTGAGCAAGGACAAAGACCTGTTGGCCGCCCATGTGGTGTACGACTATTTGCAGGACCATCCGGAATTTTTCCAACAATACCCGCAGTTGCTGGCAAACCTGCGCTTGCCGCACCAGCAGCGCGGCAGTGTGTCGCTGGTAGAGCGCCAGTTAGAACTACAGCGCAGCAAAATTCAGGCGCTGGAGGATGATATTACGCGGTTAATGTCGCTGGCGCGGCAAAACGAGCTGATTTTTTTGGCGTTTAATCAGTTACAAGCGGGTTTATATCAGGCCAAAAGCCTGGCCGACGCTGAACAGAGTTTGCAGCAGTTTACTGCTGCGATGCCACAAGTCAGCGAATGCCGCTTGATCCGTTTAACCGACGAGCAAACTGCGGCGCAGTATCAGTTACTGCTGTCACGCCGTTTAAATGCCGAAGGTGTTTATCTGGGCCGGCTGAACAAGGAAGAGCAACAAAGCATCTTCGCCAGCCATATTCACTCTGTGGCATTGCTGTTGGTCCAAAATGCTGACCAACCACTGGCGCTGCTGGCGTTTGGCAGCGAGTTGGATGACCACTTTCAACCATCGATGGACAAATTGTTTATCGGCCATCTGGCGATAATTCTGGCCCAGTTGCTACCGGCTTATGACGCTGCCTGACAATACGCTGACGCCGCAGTGGCAACAGCCACTGCAGGCATTTTTGCACTACCTGCAGTTTGAACGAGGCTACAGCAGCAAAACCCTCGATAGTTATCAGCGCCAGCTGCAACAGTTGGCGTTAAGCATTGCTGATGCCGACAGCCACTGGCTTAACCTTACAGAAGATCAATTAAAACAGCATATTATCGGCCTGCGCCGCAGCGGTGCCAAACCGCGCACTATAGCGTTAAAAGTGGCAGCGCTGCGCAGCTTTTACCGCTATTTGCAGGCGCAGGGCCAACGCACAGATAACCCGGCGCTGTATTTATCGGTACCCAAGGCGGCGCGCAGCCTGCCAAAAAACCTTAATGTTGATCAACTGAACCACCTGCTGAGTTTCGACAGCAAGGACGATATCCTCGCCTGTCGCGATAAAGCCATGCTGGAGCTGTTTTACTCGTCCGGTTTGCGACTGGAAGAGCTGGTTAATGCCGACTTGTGCGATATCGACTGGCAACAACAATTGCTGCGCGTAACCGGTAAGGGCAGTAAGCAACGCATAGTGCCGGTAGGAAAAATTGCGCTGCAGGCACTGCAAGACTGGTTGAAGCAGCGGCCGGCTTTTACAGCAAAGCTGCCGGAGGAAGACGCCAACGCCTTGTTTATCAGCAAACAGCATAAACGCATCAGCACACGCCATGTGCGCGAACGGGTGCAACTGTGGGCGAAGCAACAGGGCCTAAACCAACATGTACACCCGCATATGCTGCGCCACTCGTTCGCCAGCCATATGCTGGAATCCAGCCAGGATTTACGTGCCGTGCAGGAACTGTTAGGCCACGCCAACCTCAGCACCACCCAGGTTTACACTCACCTGGATTTCGCCCATCTGGCCAAGGTATACGATAACGCCCATCCAAGAGCGAAGAAAATAAAGTAATGTCATAGCAACTTTGACAACAGCGCACCTGCGCGCCGGTAACAAGCTCACAAAAACAGATTAAATAAAAGCAGCGAACAGCCGTCGTAGTACTTTGAGGTACTTTTTATTATCGGTTAGCGGTGCGGCACTAATATCCAAACCAAAGGTTTCGTTTAGTATTACCTTATCAGCACTAATATAAGTTACCTCAATAGAGACCGCATTGGCGTAACGAGTACTTGAAACTGAGGTATCAACCACTTTTTGTTGCACATTGTGCCAGCGGGCTACTCCCTTTTGTATCGGTATACTATGGCGCTGCAGATTAAGTAGCACCACTGTTGTTACCGGTGGCGATTGACGCTCCAAATCAGCGATGATGTTTGCAATTGCCGCTTGAATAGCGGCGTTATTAATACGCCCGGTAGCAGCATCAAAAACACCACCTTGAGCTTTGATTGTTAATTCAAACTGCTGCTGTGCGGCAACACTACGCCGCACTAAATCATCAGACAGAGGCAACAGCGGTAAATGGCGCTCTACAGCTTGCCGATAAGCATACAAGTCTGCACTTAGGCTTTGTGGCATCCATAACAATATCGTTGATGGCATTTCTAAGCTAATTAGCGGGTGTTGTGCATTTGCTACCGGTGTTGGGTCCTGCGGAAAAGTAACCGTTGCACATGCAGACAGCACCACGGCGCAAATCACGCCAACAGATAAAAGCCTCATTTAGGTTTTACTTTATGAGTATCGATTCTGTTAAGCGCTCGCTGCAATGCTTGTTTAATCACACCTGCATCGTTGAAAAGTTGCTCAGCACTTTTTCCAATCGCTTTATTGCTATCATCAAACTTGCTTAGAAGCTCAATCCCGCCAGCACCATAAGTAAGCGTATTATCTTTTGCATCAGCTATCCGAATGTACAAGCTGGTGGCAGCCAACCGTCCGGTTTCCTGCACAAAAAATGAGCCTAACATACTGCCCACGCCGTGTTCCTGCCACAAAGCATACTCCTGTTGGCCGTCCCAGGAAGCGTTGTACATACTACCAAGGTTATTGCTAAAGTGAGCAGAGACGACCGTAATCCCAACAAATAAAAATGCATCGACATTTAATTCTGATTTAGCCTGCTGCAAAGCCTGCAGCCAGATTTCTTGCCCTTTGAGTTCATCGTATTCTCCTGTAACAGGATCGTACAACTCTGTTGCATTTTGCCTTAGTTCGCTACGGATTTGATATAAACGGTCAGCACTAACTACTGTAAAACCGCGATTCTTCAGTTCCGATAGCAGATCAGACGCTACCAGAGGCTCTATTTTATTACGAAAACTACTCAACTCATTTGGCAGTAATAAACCGGAAACGGCCAATCGGGGATAATTGGTCTTCAGCTCTGTGGTGGGTAAATATTTTGGGCTTGTACTTTGGCACCCGGCTAAAAACACCAACACACAAACAAAGAGAAAATTTTTCATCAAGCATCCTTACTATTTATTGAAATTGCATATGTAACAGCCCGGTTACGCTAAAGCGCATATCTACGTAAAGCGTTGCACCGGTTGGAGCATGGTGAGTGTATGGAGTGGTCTCTTCCACCATCTCAGGCGGAGTGTGGATCAGTACATATCGGGCATTTTCCGGTAACCGAAAACGCACTTGATAATAAGGTACACTAACCGCGTGTGGTTTAATGCTCAGGCCGTTTCGCCAATATTCTTTCGGACGAATTGTTGTCAACTTAACTTTTTGCTCATCCAACACTGTCGCAATTGGATAAACCAGTGTCGCCCCCGGAATAAAACTGCCATTAATCCAACTTACTACTTCAACAAATTCAGCATTTTCAGGACGTTGAAGTGCAATATAGTAACTTCTACCCTGTTCAAAGTTAAACACTGGTTGATCAGCTAATTTTTGCTTATATTGATCACCCAAAGCCAGTGGGTAAAAGGTCACATCGCTAAAAGACTGGCAACAAACCTCAACCTTATTAAGTCGTTGCAACTCCTTTTCCGGAGCAACTGCCACACAACCAGTTAACATAATACAGAAAAAAGATAGAAACTTTATTGATGTCATTAATAGTACTATTCTGATTTTTCGACAATATTATCAGATGTTAAGTTAAAGTCACCATCTCAAAAAAATTAGTCTTATTGTCACAATTATCCTTTAGTAAACAAAAACGCCCGGCAGAACCGGGCGTTTTTGTTTACTACTGAGCCTTAGTTAAAGCGCTTGGTCAGTACGCTATCCAGTGAAGCTTTACCGGCGCCGCTAAACAGCAGTGACACGCTGGCGGCTAACAGGGCTAAACCGAACTCGTAGCCGTTGTTGCTCATAAACAGGCCGTTTTGGAAGTGCACAGCGAAAATAGCCACCAGCATGGCAATACTCAGTGCCAGTGCCGCCGGGCGGGTTAACAGGCCCAGCACCAGAGCGATACCGCCGAAAAACTCCGCCGCACCGGCTAAAAACGCCATCACGATACCCGGTGATAAACCTATGCTGTCCATCCAGCCGCCGGTGCCTTCCAGGCCGTAGCCACCAAACCAGCCAAACAATTTTTGTGCACCATGGGCAGCAAAAATAATACCTACCGGTACCCGCAGAGCCAAAGCCGCAACACCGGCGTTAGAGCTTAAAATTTTCTGTACGATTGAAGTTGCCATATTATCACCTGTCAAAATTGTTTAAAGTTAAGTTTACTGCCACTCGACAGCATACTTTGCGTCGATATAGTTACTATATCCGGAGAATTTTTACGGCAAAAGCGCAATGTTTTGACTACACTATTCAAAATATTTGAATTTAACTGATAATGAGCCTGCGATGCATAACGTACTGAGTTTAGATGCTTTACGCGCACTGGATGCCATAGAGCGCAAGGGCAGCTTTGCCGCCGCGGCAGAAGCGCTGTACAAGGTGCCGTCAGCACTGAGTTACACCATTGCCAAGCTGGAGTCAGATTTGGGCGTGGCGCTGTTTGACCGCAGCAAACAACGGGCACAGTTAACGCCGGCCGGGCAGCTGTTGCTGGAACAAGGCCGTACTTTGCTGCATGCGGCTAACCAGCTGCAAAATGCGGTAAAGCAGTTGGATACCGGCTGGGAAACACAGTTAATGATTGCCAAAGACAGCATTATTCCTAATGCACCATTGCTGGATGTGATTAGCCGGTTTTTACAATTGGGCAAAATTACTCAGGTGTTGGTAAAAGAGGAAGTGATGGCCGGCGGCTGGGAAGCGCTGCAAACAGGGCGCGCCGATATTGCGGTAGGCGTATCCGGTGATTTACCCAAAGGCCAGTTTAACCTGTTGCCGTTAGGTGAGGCGGAATTTGTCTTTGCTGTGGCACCGCATCACCAATTGGCGGCACTGGATCGTATTGTTGGCATTGAAGATGTGCAGCAGTTTGCAGCTATTATTGTCGCCGACTCTGCGCTCGACGCACCCAAGCGCTCATCCGGCTTGTTCGATACCCGCCAGCGGGTCATTGTCAGTAATATGCAGGCCAAGATAGACGCACAAAAACAAGGCCTGGGCATCGGCTTTGTGCCACGCCATCTGATAACGGACGAGCTGGCACGCGGTGAATTGATAGCCAAAGCCTGCAGTATACCCAGAGATAAAGTACCGGTGTATCTGGCATGGCATAAGCACAGCCAGGGCCAGGCGCTGACTTGGTTCAGTCAACAACTGACGGCGCTGCAATGGCAACAGGTACTGCAACCAGCAATATGGTCATAAATATGCAATTATTTAAAGCAATCAGCCCGGTTAGCGTACTGTCCTTCGATTTGGACGACACCCTGTACGATAACAAGCCGGTAATTGCTGCCGCCGAACAGGCAATGCTGAATGCTCTGGCACAGCATGTGCCGGCGACTAAAAATTTGGACAGCGAATTCTGGTGGCAACAGCGGCTACAGCTGGCTAAAACTACTCCGGGTATTCGCCATGATATCGGCCGCTGGCGTTTGCTGGGTATTGAAGCAGGCCTGGTGTCGCTGGGGTTGGCACAAAGCGAAGCCGCTGACATTGCCGGGCTGGCCTACGCAGCCTTTTTAACTGCCCGCACCCGTATCAGCCTGGCGCCGGAAATAACACAGTTGCTGGCCGCGCTGGCACAGCGCTATAAACTGATTGCCATTACCAACGGCAATGCCTGCATTGATAAAATGGGTATTGGTAGTTTGTTCGAATTCAGCCTGCAGGCCGGGCCCGATGGCCGGATGAAACCTTATGCTGATTTATTTCTTACCGCCGCTGCGCGCTTACAGGTAACGCCCGCTCAAATACTGCATATTGGCGACAGCCATCGCGCTGATGTGATGGGCGCGCTAAACGCCGGCTGTCAGGCCGCCTGGCTGGATCACTATCAAAGCGCTGTAACGGTTTTGCCGCATATTCGCCTTACCGACGTGTCGCAATTATCTGCGCTGTTATGATTTAACAAGGAACACAGTGAATGTCTGATTACACTACCCATGCGCCGCAGTCGCGCATTTCCACCGGTGAATTTACCTTACTGGTGGCGCTGATGATGTCTATTGTTGCCATCTCTATTGATGCCCTGTTACCGGCTTTGGATGCTATTCGTGCTGATATTGTAATGAGTCATCCGAATCAGGCGCAGTTGGTCGTCAGTGCCTTGTTTTTGGGTATGGCGCTGGGCCAACTGATTTGCGGCCCCTTGTCAGACGCTACCGGTCGCAAGAAAGTGTTAAACGGCGGCATAGCTCTGTTTTTAGTGGGTACCGTGGTTTGCTATTTCGCTAATGACATCAGCACCTTGCTATTCGGGCGTTTTATTCAGGGCTTAGGCGTGGCAGGGCCTTATGTGTCGGCTATTTCTATAGTACGGGATAAATATTCCGGCAATGATATGGCGCGCATTATGTCACTGGTAATGATGATTTTTGTTATGGTGCCGGCGTTAGCGCCCAGCCTGGGCCAGGCCGTATTATGGGTTGGCTCATGGCGTGATATATTTCTGCTGTATGTCGGTTATGCGCTGTTAATCGTAGTGTGGATTTTTTGGCGGCTGGAAGAAACCCTACCCAAACCGCATCGTATCCCGATGAGTAAAAAAGGCTTTAGCGAGGGCTTTAAAGAAGTTATCAGTAATGTACCCACTGTATGCTACATGGTTTGTATGGGATTGTTTTTTGGCAGCTTTATTGGTTATCTGAATTCAGCACAACAGATTTTTCAGGATTTATTTAAAACAGGCGAGCTGTTCACGTTGTACTTTGGTTTACTGGCCATTGTGTTTGGCGCGGCGTCATTGGTGAATTCACGTCTGGTACAAAAATGGGGCATGCAGCATTTATCCGACAGCGCTGTAGTGGGCATTATTGTCAGCTCAGCAGTGTTTTTAGTGCTGCATTTAGCTATTGAAGTCCAGCTGTGGATGTTTCTAAGCTACGCTGCGGTGCTGTTTTTTTGCTTTGGTCTGGTGTTTGGCAATATCAACGCCATGGCGATGGAGCCTATGGGCCATGTCGCTGGTATCGCTGCCGCTATTATCGGTGCTACATCGTCCATTATGTCGATGTGTATAGGCACTGTCATCGGCCAGATGTACAACGGTACCCTTATTCCGGTAACAGCAGGTTTCTTTATCTTCAGCTGTATCAGTATGGCCATTTTAACTTTTGCTAAAGCCTATAAAGCGAAGCAGCTGCCGGAATAACGGCATACCGATGCGGTGATTAACTGGTTATATATCCACTAACTACGCTTGGCCTGCACATCAGGGCTGCTATAATGGCGGCCATTATGCTTAGCGAGACTCTCTGATGGATGTATCTTACCTGCTGGACGGGCTGAACGATAAACAACGCGATGCGGTAGCGGCGTCACCGCAGCACATGCTGGTGCTGGCCGGTGCCGGCAGTGGTAAAACCCGCGTACTGGTGCATCGCTTAGCCTGGCTAATGCAGGTAGAACGGGTAGCCCCCTTCAGTTTACTGGCGGTAACCTTTACCAATAAAGCCTCGCAGGAAATGCGCAGCCGCATTGAAAGCACCATAGGCGTTAGCTTAAACAATCTGTGGATGGGCACCTTTCATGGCTTGTCGCACCGTATGCTGCGCGCCCATTATCAGGAAGCCGGCTTGCCGCAGGGCTTTCAGATCATCGACAGTGATGATCAGTACCGGCTGGTAAAACGAGTTTTAAAAGCACTGAATCTGGATGAAAAACACTGGCCGCCAAAGCAGATACAGTGGTTTATTAATGCCCGTAAAGACGACGGCCTGCGCCCGGGCATGATAGACGCCGGCGGTGATTTCAGCCTGCAACAAATGGTAAAGATTTACGCCGCCTATCAGGACATGTGCGACCGCGCCGGTTTGGTCGATTTTGCCGAAATACTGTTGCGCAGTTTTGAGCTGCTAAAGCAGAACAGCGAAGTACGCGGCCACTATCAGCAACGTTTCCGCCATATCCTGGTAGACGAGTTTCAGGATACTAATGCTATTCAGTACAACTGGCTACGCTTACTGGCTGGCAGCAGTGCCAAGGTAATGATAGTCGGTGATGATGATCAGTCTATTTACGGTTGGCGCGGTGCCCGGGTAGAAAATATCCAAACCTTTTTAAAAGATTTCCCCGATGTCGACACTGTGCGGCTGGAGCAAAACTACCGCTCTACTGAAACCATCTTAAAAGCCGCCAATGCGGTAATTGCCAATAATACCGACCGGCTGGGTAAAGATTTATGGACCGACGGCGCCCAGGGTGAAGTCATATCGCAATACACCGCCTTCAACGAGCTGGACGAAGCGCGCTTTATTGTCGGCCGCATCCGCGACTGGCACAAACAGGGCGATCGTTTAAGCGAAGCCGCCATTTTATACCGCAACAACGCCCAATCGCGGGTACTGGAAGAAGCTTTGATCCAGGAAGGCTTGCACTACCGCATCTACGGTGGTCTGCGCTTCTATGAACGCCAGGAAATTAAAGACGCGCTGGCCTACCTGCGCTTGCTGAATAACCGTCAGGATGATGCGGCGCTGGAGCGCATTATTAACACCCCGGTGCGCGGCATTGGCGATACTACGCTCAACAAAGTGCGCGAATATGCCCGCGCTCAACAGCAAACGCTGTGGCAAAGCCTGCAGCAGATGCTGGCACAAAAACAACTGACCGGCCGCGCCGCCTCTGCCATTGATAACTTTATGCAGTTAATAGAGCAGCTGCATAGCCAGGTAACAGAGTTACCACTGCATGAGCAAGCCGAACATGCTATTAAGCAGTCCGGTTTATATGCTATGTATCAGGCAGAAAAAGGCGAGAAAGCCGAAACACGGATAGAAAACTTAAACGAGCTGATCACCGCCTGCCAGAATTTTGATGAACGCCGCGCCGAGGATATGACACCGTTGGCGGCCTTCTTATCGCAAGCAGCACTGGAAGCCGGGGAATATCAGGCTGAAGAACACTCAGATGCGGTGCAGCTAATGACATTGCACAGCGCCAAAGGGCTGGAGTTTCCGCTGGTATTTATCTGTGGCCTGGAAGAAGGCATGTTTCCCAGCCAGCAAAGCGGCGACGACCCGACAAGGTTAGAGGAAGAGCGCCGCTTGTGCTATGTCGGCATGACGCGGGCAATGAAAAAGCTGTATCTAACCCACGCCGAAAGCCGGCGCCTTTATGGTCAGGAGCAGTACCATAAGCCGTCGCGCTTTATCCGTGAGATACCGGCTGAATATGTCGAAGAAATTCGCCTCACCACTCAGGTTAGCCGGCCCACCCAATTTAACCGCTTTGGCAGTGCCGCCTCGCATGTCGCCTTCGAAAATACCGGTTTTAAACTGGGCCAGCGGGTGTTACACGATAAGTTCGGCGAAGGCACTGTGCTAAATTACGAGGGCACCGGCAGCCAGTCGCGCATTCAGGTTAACTTTGACGACCTGGGTAGCAAATGGCTGGTAACGGCTTATGCCCGGTTGCAGGCAGTAGGTTAAACGTGGATTTTGCGGCGTTGTTAGCTCAGCTACAGCAATGGCAGCAACAGGCCGCGCAGCTGCATATTCGCTTGCCGGTGATCTGGCAGGGCAAAGAAGATGCCCTGCTGTCGCATACAGCAGCACTGCTTAGCTCGGGTGGCTATGACAAACTTTACTGGCTTGGTGCCGGGGCGCCCGCTGCTGCGATTAACTTAACCGGCAAACAAAATTATCAGCTGCTGGGCAGTGAATGCGATGTTTTAGTGATCAATGCGTTCAGCGGCTTTAACGCCGATCTGGTGGCAGCTTCTGCCGGCTGCGTTAAAGCCGGTGGTATCTGGTTATTGCTCTGTCCGCCCTTCGCAAAGTGGCAACAGCAGGCTAATCCGACGCACAAAAACCTGTTGCCTTATCCTGTTGATGCCGCTGAACATCAGGGCCATTTTGTCGCTTTTTGGCTGCAGCAGCTGACACAACAAAACGCCGTGGTTATTGAAGGCGGGCAGATTAGCCGTCAGCTTAGCTGGCCTGCTGCTGCGCCGCTAACCTTTGGGTCTGCACCTTATATCAGCACTGAGCAGCAAACGGCAGTTGAGAGCATCTTGCATGTGGTCAGTGGCCACCGCCGCCGGCCGTTGGTAATAACTGCCGACCGCGGCCGCGGTAAGTCTGCTGCGCTGGGTATTGCCGCCGCTCAGCTGGCTGCTGCCGGGAAACAAGTATTAATGACCGCACCATCGCCGCAAGCAGCACAAACCGCGTTGCAGCATTTTCGGCAATTAACAGACGCTGCGCAGCATCAGCTATTGCAGTTTGTGCCTTTTGATCAACTGCTGAGCAGCAACAACAGCGCCGATTTATTGCTGGTAGACGAAGCTGCCGCGATACCAACGCCGGTGTTACAGCAGCTGTTAGCCCGTTTCAGCCGTATAGTGTTTGCCACTACCGAACATGGCTATGAAGGTACCGGCCGCGGTTTTCAGCTAAGGTTCCAACAACATTTAACGACGCAGTGCCCTGGCTGGAAAAAGCTGCAATTACAACAACCGGTGCGTTACCAGGCCGCAGATCCGCTGGAGCAACTAATCTTTGCCGGTTTCTTGCTACAACAGCCGGTTGGCGAGCCGACTTACGCTGGCAATGCAACGCTAAATGTCGGCCACTACAAAGCTGCAGACTGGCTTAGCAATGCAGAAAAACTGCAACAGGTGTTTCATCTGCTAAGCCAGGCCCATTATCAAACGCAAGTAAAAGATCTGGCTGCGTTGCTGGACAACCCTATGCTGCAAGTGATAACTCTGGAGCAGCACGACCAGGTGCTGGCTTGTGCCTTAATCAGCATTGAAGGCGCGCTGTCGCCCGAGCTGGCAACAGCGGTGTATCATGGCGAGCGCCGTGTACAGGGCCACTTATTGGCGCAAAGTCTGGCATTTCATCTTGCTGAGCCGCAGTTGGCAAGCTTAGCGCTGTGGCGGGTAATGCGCATCAGCGTGCAACCGGCGTTACAACGGCAGCAGCTGGGTAATCAGTTACTGCGTTATATCAAACAAGCCGCACAGCAGGCCGGCGTGGCCTATCTGGGAACCAGCTTCGGCGCCACAGCCGGCTTATTGCAATTTTGGCAGCAGGCCGGTTATACACCGGTGCGCTTAGGTAGCAGCACTGACAAAGCCAGTGCCGAATACTCCATACTGATGCTACAAGCAGTTACCGCCCCGGCTGAGGTCTGCCAAAGCCTGCAGCAGAGTTTCAGCGCCGCCTTATACTGCAACCTGTCGTTACTGTACCCGCAATTAGGTGCAGAGCTGGCGTTGGCATTGACAACACCGCCGCAGCAGGCGGCACTCAGTACTGCAGAGTTGGAACAATTAAAGTTGTTTAGCGAAGGTAAACGACCGTTCGGGCTGATCAGTCATCTGCTGTTAAGCTGGTTTAACTTACATTATCAGCGGCTACCGGCAGAACTGAGTCAACTGCTTTGCGCACTGCTATGGCAAGGACGCAGTTGGCCGCAGTTGATACAACAGAGCGGGTTGAACAGTAAACAAAGTTGTATCGATGTCATAGCGACACAGCTGACGACAAACGGGCTCTAACTGCAACTGATCGCGCCTTTAACTGTTCACACCAGTATTCACTTTCCTTTTTTGCAAAGTCAGGCTAAGGTGCCGGCAATATTTTCCGGATGCAATTTATATGTTAACTGTTCTCCCGCTTCTTAGCGTACTTTCAGCCGTGCCGGCTCTGGCCAACAGCTATTCAACATCGGAAAAGCGCACCCTGCAATCGGCTATCAGCAGTGCTTTGCATTCGGCAGAGGTGAGTAAGTTTTACCTGCAATGTAAGGAGCTTCCGGCTGAAGGCGAGCCGTCAGTATCAGTGACAGATAAGCAACATAATCGCCTGCAAACTTTGCTGCAAGAAAAGGTACATAGTAGTGATGTAGAAAAGCTGCTGCAGGCAGATACAAAATTAACCCACAACGTAAGACGAGGCATTACTGCTCCAAAAGATTGCAGTGACAGTAAAGCCTACCTTGCACTGCTGGATAATTACGAGCTGGCATTGTTCTCATTAGAGATTGCCATGCCGTTATCTAAGCCGATAGCAAATGCCGCAGCAACAAGAAGCCGCCAGGCATCAGCACAACGCAATGAATTAAATCAACTGATTGCACGCAGTAATAGTATTGCTCTGGTCAGTGTCAGTGACAAACAACTGCTAAGCCCGGTGCAACAAGCCAATTTTTTGCATCCGGATTACCAGGGCCGTTACATCTTTAAAGTTGAACAAGGTTGGAATAACAGCCTGCCGAACTACATGGGCATGCATATCTTTGTTGCTGAAGCTGAATTAAGTAAAACGGCAAAGCAATGGTTGGTTTTTTTGGATAAGAATAACCACTTTATTAAAGCCATCGCGTTGGACAATGCAGACTCTTATTTGGCCGCCTTGCAAGATCCGCACTGGCGCTTTGATGTGCACGGTAACCTGCACCGCAATAAGTAATATCTTCGACCATACCAGCCCGCTATAAGCGGGCTTTTTATTGGCAGTGCTGGCCTGGCAGCGGTGAACGGCTGGCGGTGAACTACAGCCAAGTTAACTTCGCATAGCGACAAAGGTGTCGGGAACACCTTTGGACGTTGCAACGCAACGGTCCGCAGGACGAAACACAGGAGGTGTTTCGCAATGCTACACGCGCAGCGCTGTAGCTGTTATGTGACTATAGTGCGCCGCCAGGATGGCCTGCGCCGAGGCGCTTCAACGCAAAAAGGCCTACCGTTTAGGGTAGGCCTTTTGCTTGGTTTGGGAGCCTGGCGGTGAACTACTCTCGCATAGCGAATGCTACACTACCATCGTCGCAGCTGCGTTTCACTTCTGAGTTCGGAATGGGATCAGGTGGTTCCACAGCGCTATTGCCACCAGGCAAAAA
>Ga0208645_1000085_pt1 | contig 151382 bp, 243 predicted proteins | sample VirMetDEL_Sep_01_FD_184519 | JGI IMG/M metagenome (GOLD analysis project Ga0208645, IMG submission 184519) | Aqueous microbial communities from the Delaware River and Bay under freshwater to marine salinity gradient to study organic matter... | ecosystem: Environmental > Aquatic > Marine >...
GAAGGCATGGGCGGTTGACCAGCTTTTTTCGCCCGGTAAGGTTTGCGGCCATTCCACGCAAAGCGTGCCATCCACGGCGGAGCGGTAAAAGCGCGCTTTCGGGCAGAATGCTAATATGAAAGCGCGGATCATGCCATTTCCTCCAACCAAGGGATCAAGGCGGGCTTATTCATACAAGAGCGCAGGCCGCCGGGGTAGCGAACGGCGACGCTTTCGCCGATCGGGATGGCGCGCAGGGTTTCGATTGCGCCCGCCTTGTCGCCTTCATAGATCAGGGTGTCGTTTTCCCCGATGACGATCGACGTTGCGCCGTTGCGGTCGCTGGGACCGACTTCGCGGACGGAAGAGCGATAAACCTTGAACATTGTCTGTCTCCTTGCTGTTGATTCGTTTCTAGGCGAAGGGACTGATTCGGTCAAGCACTTATTCCACAAAAAGAAAGAGGGGGCGTTAGCCCCCTCAAATCATATCCTCCGGCGGATCAATCCCATAGTCGCCCCTTGGGACGCCTTGCGGGTCTTCCTCGCGCTCTATGCGGGCGATTTCCGCCTCCGCCTCCGCTATGGTTGCCCAGCGCGATAGGACGCGCTGACGCAGGAAACCGTCCGGGCAATGGACGACGGCGACGCGGTGGCGCTTACTCACCGCCAGCCGTCCGAAAGGATGCGGCGGACTCCGCTTCGCCCAGCCATTCTAGTGCGGCGGCGATTTCCATATTGGAGTCGTGCAACTCCTCCTCGGAATAGTCGCCATATTGCGACCCCTGAAAGACGGCATCGCCGTGGCAGTGCAGGGCGTTAATGATGGTTGCGCGGATCGCGTCCGGCATCGCGGGCGTCGTCATGCCTTCGCGTCCTCCGCCACCGTGCCGGTGATCTCGACATAATCGATCTCGTATTTCATCGAGTCGATCTGCCACGATTCGGACAGGTCCACCTCATATTCATACATGAGTTCGAGGGCCTGTTCCGCCGTCTCCGCTTCCACGACGACGCGCTGGTGCGTGAATTCCGTCACCGTATAATCAACGAAAAACTTGGGCATGTCTGTCTCCTTGTTGGTGATTCGTTTCTAGTATGCTCCGCCGATTCGGTCAAGCACTTTTTCCATATTATCCGGGCTGGGCGTTAACCTTAACGGATGGTAACGGATGACAGGAAAGGGAGGCTTTCGCCTCCCTCCCTTAGTTCAGGCCGTATTCTTCCCGAAGGGCTTCCGCCTCCTCCTCGGTCTCGACCAGCAAGGCGCGGCGGATCATGCTTGTCATGTCGGCGCAGCCGTCCGCCTCGCCTTTCTCGTTCAGTTCTTCGATCAGGCCCAGCCGGGCTTGTTCGGACAGGCGGGGAGGGGCGTCGGCGACGGAAATGTAGGTTTCGCCGATCCGGGTCAGATATTCCGAATGATGATCCTCGAAATATTCCGCAATGGCGTCAGCCTTATCCTCCGGCATCGCCTTGTCAGGATATTCGGTTTCCCACCAGTCGGCGACAAACGCATAAATTTCCTCTTCCAGCACTTTCGGCGATTCCGCCACATAGACGTTATTGCCGTTGCCGTGCTCGATGACGGCGACATAGACGGTCGGGCCTTTCTTCATGCGGCGATCTCCTTTTGCTTCGTGGCGTTGATGATGGCCTCTTCGATTTGCTCAAAGCACGCCGTTGTTTCGATCCGCAGGCCGGACGCGAGAATAATCGTGCAATGGTCCCAGATTTCGCGGTCAGCGTCGTTCCAGACGTTCAGGACCGCAGCGACGTGAGGGACGGCGATCATGGCGAAGCCCGGTCCGCAATCATCGCGGCGCGCTTGCTTTTCCCATATGTCCACTTCGATGAAGCCCGGCATGGGACTGCGTGCGAAAAAATGATCCGACAAATCGTGTCTCCCTATTTGATGATTCGTTTCTAGGTGAGGGGACCGATTCGGTCAAGCACTTTTTCCACCGATCAATGGTTAACGGGCTGGACCGCCGCGTTAACCTTAACGAATGGTTAGGACCGGCAAGCCAAAGCGGCCGGACTCAAGAGAGTCCAGCCGCCAAGATGATAAGGATGATGCCGCCTATTAGGCGCGTGATGGCTTCAATTATCGGCGATCTCCCATGTAAGGACGAACCACGCTTGGCAGCTTTCCGCGCCGTCGTCGTCCGCATCCTCGTCCGGCACCTCCAGCGAAGCATCGAAAATCCGGGCAGGATCGACGCCATCGAATGTCGCGTCGATAGCGGCGGCGATTGCCTCGTCTGTCACCTCGTCCGGCACGCGGTCGCCCGTCTGGCGCACCTCGTCGATGAGTCCTTTCCGAACGTCGTCAACGGTCGAATTGCCATCGACATAGACGCCGAAAAGGCATTCGCCATCGCGATTGTGATGATCCTGCAAATAGCAGCCGATGCAGGTATCGACATGAACCATAGCGACGCCAGAGTCCGCGTCTTCGCGGAATGTGGCCAGTTGCTCTTGGGTCGAGAGAGGGAAGGGCATTGCGTCTGTCTCCTGTGCGACATTGCACGCCATCTTGCTAGGGGAGGAGAGTGATTCGGTCAAGCACTAATTCCACCGCGCAAATGGTTAACGGGCTGGGGCTGGGCGTTAACCTTAACAGATGGAGGAAGTCGTTAACCTTAACGCCGCGTTAACCTTAACGGCTCCGGCGTTAACCTTAACGAAGTGGTGGATTTTGTTAACCTTAACGAACCGTTAACACTAACTAAGTCGTTAACCTTAACGGATCGGTCGATTTCGTTAACCTTACCCGGCCGGCGCGGTTTCGCGCGCGTTAACCATCGGCTGGGCGCGCGGCGACGATCGCGGGCGCGGTTTTCAAAATCAGATGCAAAATGACCTTCGTCCATAACTCCCGGCGCAAAATGGCCTCGGTCCATAGAATCGCAAAATGACCTCGATCCATAATAGCAGATGCAAAATGGCCTCGGTCCATAATTTTGCAAAATGACTTCGATCCATGACTTCGGAGCGGTCGCGGGCGATCACCCAGCAAAATGACCTCGATCCATGACATGGGAAGGCCCGTGGGAGGCTCAGGGAGCGCCACAGGGCGTCAGGAGGCCCCAGAAGGCACCGGGAGGACCTGTTGAGGCTCCACGGCGCTTAGAACGGCTCTGAGGGGCCTCCAGACGGGCACTGTAAAGCCAGAATGGCGGTCGAAGCACCAGAAAACGGGTCAAATCCGCCATTTTACCCTCTGAGGGGTCAATTTCCCGGCCTTATGTCGCCAAATGTCCGTTTTTCGACATTACACCGACAGTTTCACTTGACATTGGTGGTGGAGCCGACCCGGCCGGGGTCCGATTTGACGAACCATCTTTTACAACATTAGGCTGTAAAATCACAAAATCTTTTTTCGACTTTGCCCCTTCAAACCCGCAGAAAACTGCCATTTTCCCTTCTAATATTCCAATCTACAGATTGTGTGACTTTAGTCGGTGCAACATTACCGGCGCGGCGCGGCCTCAAGGGGACGATCCGGGACGCCGGACATGGGTCGTCGATCGCTTCCCGAGGCTTCTCAGGGCGATTTGTGGAGGCGGCTGGAGGATGTGATGGAGGTGGGAGGGGGGCGTGCTGCCCGGAAATGGTGGAGATATGGGTGGAAGGAGTGATGGAAAATCGAAATCCAACACCCCGGCCTATGTCCTGACGGGGAGGGTCCCAGAGGTCTGGAGAAAAGGGGTCCCCGGCCCTTGCTCTGAGGGGGAGGGTCCCCTAGTCTGTGTCGTGGGGACCGTCGGCCGGATGTCGTTCGTCGGGGTCCCCCTGATCGGCGGGACGGTGCGGATGCAGGCTGGCGGACGAGAGCATGGCGGGCCTTTTGTTAAGGTTAACGCGGGGAGGGGATTTGTTAAGGTTAACGGATTGGAAGGTTTCGTTAAGGTTAACGCGGCCGGCATTTCTGTTAAGGTTAACGCCGGGAGCGATTTCGTTAAGGTTAACGACCGCCCGAATGTTCCCGAACGGGGTCATTTCGGTCAGATTCGGGCGGTTTTTACGCTAATGTTCCCGAACGGGAGCATCAAAATGACCTCGATCCATAATAACCGCAAGGCAAAATGGCCTCGATCCATAATTTTTGATTGGATGACCGGCTCAGCGGTGGCCAGCGCCGGTCATCTTCTTCGTCCCGCGACGGGCCTTCTGCTTGGCCCATTTCAGATATTGCGAGGTGGCGTCCACTTGGTCGTCATTCTTGCCGTTAGGGAAGGCCACGAGTTCCTTCTCATAATCGGCAAGCCACTTGGCGCTTTCCGGCAGGTAGACCTGCCCGGCCTCGAACATCGGCGTCACTTCGTCGAAACGGAACGACTTGCTCGCGGTGCCCACCTCGATTGGGATCAGCGCGGTAGGAGCACCACCATTCGCCTTCAACTGGCAATAGGCCAGACCGTTGCCCTTGGCTTCGACCAGCAGGGCGTCGGCGTCGTAGCGCTTCACCACGCGGGCGATCTCGGACGACAGTTCGACCAGTTCCATTCGCTTGCGGATCACGTCCACCAGATAATGGTTCCGTTTGAGGTCTTCGATCCAGACCGTGATGACGGTGTAGTCGCTTCGCTCCTTGTCCGTGTTCGCGGCGTCAACCGAAACCACGGTGCGACGAATCTGGTTCTGCGTTCCCTTCTCAGGATCGGCCTTGGCCGGCGGATGGGTGTAGCGCTGGAACCATTCAGCATCGACCGCGCCGCCGCTCACGTCCATAGGCGTGCCCTGATACAGCGAGTTCCACGACGCGGAAGTCATATCGCTTCTGAGATTTTCCAATGCGTCGAGGTCGTAAACCTCTGGCCACAATGCTTCGCCGGACGCCCGGCCTAGAATATCGTTGTCTTCTTCGGCGATGGCGGGGAGATTAATAATTTCAAAGCGGTATTTTTTGCGTTTTCCCTCTTTTTCCTCAAGAGAATCAATGAGTTGGTCCGCAAAATCTTTTTCTATTTTTTCTTGCTCTTCTCTTTTTTCCCGTTCTTCGCGATCTGAGATGCGTCCGCAGAGGTCGTCAGAGTGCCAGCGGGTCATAATAATGCCCAGCGGGGAACCCGGCAGAAGGCGCGTGGAGAAGTCGTCTGAATACCATTTGAACGCGGTGTCGCGGATCGTCGGGCTTTCAGCGTCCTTGCGGCTCTTGTAGGGATCGTCCACCATACCGTAGTGACCACGGAAGCCGGAGATACCCTGTCCGACACCCTTGCCGACATATTTGCCCTTACCATTGGTCAGTGCCCAATAGTCCATGGCGCGCATGTCGTGCTTGATCTTGATGTCGGGGAAGACGCGCTGGTAATCCTCAGACGCGATGATCTGGCGAACGGTTGCACCGATTTCCTTGGCGACGAAGTCCTGACTGTGCCCGGCTTGCAGGAACTTCTGCTTCGATCCGAACTTGCCGAACCACCACGCAGGGAAGTGGTGCGACGAGTGGGTCGATTTACAGTGCCCCGGAGGCATGGACAGCATGAAGCGCATGGTCTCCTTGGAAGCGGAGGACATGAGCAAGTCTCCGATGAGTTTCTGGTGCGGCGACATGGTGTAACCATTCTCGCGCTGCATGAACTCATAGAAATCGTGGTAGCTCTCGCGCGCCAGTTCGATCCAGACTTCGTCCAGTTCGGCCTCGGCGAAGTCGATCGTCTTATCGAGCGTGGTTAGCTGCGTGTCGAGATCGTCGGACTGACTAAGCGTCCGAAGTGCTTGGTAGTCGTGGGGCGAGAGGGTTGTCTGCTTGCGGACTGCTTCCTCCACTCGCGTCTGCAAGGACTTGAGTGACTTGACCGATGAGTGCAAGCGTGTTTTGCGGTCCCGCTTGCTTTCCGCTAGTTGCATCTGCTTGTGCTTTCTCGAACATTTTGAGGGCATCGCCCATCATCTTGAGGCATTCATTGGCGGCCTTGTATTCGCCGGCCGCCTGAGCGAACTTCACATTGGAAGCCATCATGTCCATGACACGTTGGAAGGTCCAAGCAGCCACTTCGACAGCGCTTTCGGGACTGCCTGCGGCTTGCTTTCGGAGAATGTCGAACTCCACGCTTTTGCGCTCGATCTCCGCACGCAATTCTTCCACCCGTTGTTTCACGAGCGGCTGGCTGGCGAGGGTGCTGGCGTTCGAGCTTGATGGCTCGTATCCAGCGTTGGTGTAGGCATCTAGCTGCGTGCAGCCTTCGGCGAGGAACTTGGCGAAAAGCTCCTGCTTCTTGTTCAGGTAGGTTTGGGCCATTACTTGGGTGCCCCTTTTCTCTTGGGGAGGGTCCCGTTGATGAGACCGAGGTGGAAGGGTTGGGTGGGCTGGTGGCCCAACAGGATCGCGGAATAGAGGGCGATCAGAGCGGACTCGGCCCGGCCATGATCCATCTTGCGGGACCAGCCGGCGGTGCAATTCGGGAAGAGGAGCGAAGCGCGGTGCTTGGTCTGCTCCTTGTCGGCCGGGCACTGCATGTGCATCTTCCACTTGGCCGGGGCGACCGAAGCCATGGGGATGTCGAGGCCGGCGGCGATGCCGAGGGCGATGCCAGTAACCTTACCGAAGGTGAACGCGCCGACATGACCATCGTTCGGCGTCGATTGCACGTTTTCGATCGTGCAGTAGTCGAGCGGGAAATGCGAAAACGCCGCGACGTAGCCATCCACGTCGCAGCGCTTGCGTTCTTTGTCCCCGACCTTGACGATCAGAGTGGGGGTGTCCCAGAGGTGAAGCTGGAAATCTTGGAGATCGAGGACCGCGAGTGCCCCGGTCAGGCCGGGGTCGATCCCACCGATGAAGCGCATGGGGAGACTTTGAACAGAGGGATGACATTCCCCTCTCTGGTCTCCAGCACCGGCGGGCCGCCGGTGAAGAAGAGATCAAGTTCTCGGTAGGCGTCGAGGTAGCGGAGGATTTCTTCCACCGGTTCGACCACCGGGAGCTTCCTGCCATCGTCCAGAAGGATTTCGGTTGCAGGTAGAAGGGAGCAGAAGTCGGACTCTACACCACTTTCCTCCACTTTGTCAAGCAATGACTTGACAACAGCGATTTTGTCAATGTCAATCGAGACTGTCAGTGTTTCGATCGAGTCGGGCCGCCGGATCGGGACGGTGACCGGGAAGCTAAACACGGCGGCACTCCTCCGGGGTGGTCGGCCATGGCTCACCTTCCTCCGGGTAGAGAAACGGCGCAACGACAAGCATCCCGTTCGAGCCGACGGCGACCCACTCCTCGTTCCCGTAGGTGAAGACCTCGACCGAGAAGCGGATTTCGTGCTGTGGGGTCAGTGCGTGCAGATCGTCATATTCGGCCGGTGGTGGGATCAGCTTCATGGGAGGCACCCACGACAGCCGCATCGTCGGACCGAAGCCGCGATGGTAGCGACTGAAACCCAGATGCTGCCAGAAGATTGCCGCCAGTGCTTCGCGGCTGGTCGGCGGTAGCTCAGCGGTAAACAAGATAGTCCTCCAGCTTGATGTCCGCGAGTTGGTGGAAGCCTTCCCATGGGAAGGGGTGAATGATGACGCGATGACCGCAGACGAGTGATGCGAACACCGTGCCGCCGAGCATCGCGTCTTCCAACGTGAAGGTCAGCGTGACCGGTCGGATTGGGAAGGGGTCGATCCCGTCCTCGTCGTCAGGCTCGCGGGGATAGGAGATCGCGCTGCGGGCGGGGAAATAATCGACCACCACCTTGCGGCGCTTGGTCGCAGCCATGATCTGAGGGACGCCAGCCAGCGCAGCCGCCTCCACCAATTCGGCGAAGGGTAGCTCCCGGCTCATGTGTTGGAACCCAGCGCGCGGATCATCGCGGCAGTGACCGGGTCGCAATCTGCGTCGTCGAGCAGGGCGACCAGTTCCGAGTAGGGAACATAGTAGCTCAGCGCGCCTGCCTTGATACCAACGATCGGATCGCGGGTGAGGGAAGGTGTGCTGTCATAGCTGACCCAGCGCGAATAGCTGATCGAGGTGATCGTGTGCTTGGGAAGCTCGACGCTCTCGAAATAGAGGTCTTTGGCGTTCGGACCGAGTTGATGTTCGTCGATCGCGATGAGAGAGGGGATGTAGTCGGTCGGGGCGGTCTTCGCGTTGTAGACCAGCCGATACCCGTGGGTGAGCATTGATAGGGAACTCCGTGGCTTGAGGGCCTATGGTCAGCCAGAAGATACCCAATGTCAAGGGAAAATGGCGGTCAGGGAGGTTTGTAAAAATTACTGAAAAATCTAATAAAACTGGTTGGACCGCTAACCCACGGTAATCCGCCGTCGTTTACGGAAGGTTCCCTACTATATTATATATTTATATATTTTTAATAATAAAGTATATAACCAAGAACCTTCGCATAGGGCCTCACCGGTCAGAACGGGGCGATCAGGGCAGACCTAATTCGTGGCTGGGCTGAATAAAAACGAAACGTAAAAGTTGGTGGCGGCTCAAAAAAGCCCGGTAAAATCGCTGTAACCCGCAGAAAACAGCCATTTCTACACCATCACTCGTCCCTTATCACCTCCTCTAATTACCTCTCCATCACGCCCAAATCGCAAAAACCCACCCCGCCATCACGCCCATCACGCCATCTCGATCCCCTCCATCACGCCTCCTCGGCATCACGATCATCACGCCATCACGATCATCACGCCATCATGGCCGTCACGTCAAAATGACACCCGAATATCCCGACAAAATGTCCAATAAAAAATAAAAAGACACCCGGCGGCCCCTGAAACCCTTGGAAATCCGTCGCTTTCACCTTCCACCACTTTTTCTAACATTTTGGATCGTTGACAATTATCGCGTGATGCACCATCATGTGAGAATGACCACACCAACCAGCCATACTGACGCTGCCGACTCGCAGACGCCCGCCGCCGTCCCTGATGTGCCCTTCACCAGCCGCTCCGGTGCGCTACCCAACGAGCGCGTGATGATCACCACGGGCATCTTCTATGTGATGGAGCACGACGGCCCCATCCGCTTCTGGATTCACGCGCGCACCTACAACAAGCGCCCGGTCGCTGGTGGTCCCAAGCGCGTTCGCGGCTTCAACGAGTATGACAAGGCCGTGCGCTTCATGCGCCGGGCGACCAAGGACGCGATCGCCGCTGATCCTGCCGTCCGCAAATGGTTGGCCAGCTATGAAGGTGTTGAGGCCAACAATGCCGCCGGCATCCAGAACTTAGACCCTGTGCCCCCTCGCAAGCGTGGCCGGCCGGTGGGCAGCAAGAATGCACCCAAGCCGCAGAAGCCGGGACCGAAGCCCAAACCGCCCGAACCGAAGAAGCGCGGACCCAAGCCGAAACCCCAGCCGCCCGCGCCGATCGAGCATCCGCCCGTGTCCTTGACCGCGCTGGTTGATCGCTTCCGCATCGAGCCGGAGCTTTCCAACCCGATCGCACAGGTCTGGCGCTGCGTCTCGAACACGGCTCCTGCTCGTGGCCGCCGGGCGCGCACCGGGAACAACCAGACCGGCGACCTTCCGCACCTGATGGGGAGCTACCTCATCACGCACTATGACCGGGGCGTCTATTCGGCCGCCTCGGATGAAGACGGCGTGGCCTATATCTATCCGACGTGGATCGACGCGGAACGGGAGGCCAAGTTCTTTTACGAGCAAGCGCCGGAACCCAAGCTGCCGATGGAAGGGATCACCCACTACCGGGTCGATCATGTTGAGGTTCACCTGACGCCCGCCATCCACGACGGCCGGCCCTATTCGCTGTTCGACACGCGGGTCTGTGCATATGTGCGCGACGGGCGCGGATACAAGTCCTACACCCGACTCGACAGTGCAAAAGAAGCGGCAAACGAATATGCCGACCTCGCGCCCTTCTCGGTGCGGCTGGCCCGCGCGCTGGTGGAGACGCCGGAAGAGAAGGCGAACCGCGAGCGCCGCGAGGAACTGGAAGCGATCGAAGCCGCCCGCGCCCAAGAGGAACGCGACCGCCTCTATGAAGAGGAGATGGCTGACCTCGCGCGCCGCCGGGCGAACGCGCCAGAGCGCCGGTTCCTGACACCGGAGGAGATCGCGATCGAGAAGGCCAAGCGCGTGCAGATCATCAACCCGACGCCGGAGCAGAAGCTCGCCGCCCGCCGGGCCAAATATGTGCGCCGGTCCTATTCGGATCGGGAAGCGCGCGCCCACCGGCAGGCGGCGTCTGATTCGTAGAATAAGTGGTTGATCGAATCACATCACGCGGTTATGTCCGTCTCAACGAAACAACAGGAGGACACATGAAATCCGAAGATATGGACCGCGATCAGTTGCTCGAACTGGTTGCCCGCCTGCGCGATCGCGTTGGTCTGCTGACGGCCGAGAAGAACGGCCAGCGGAAGGAATATGAAACCCGGATGGCTAATCTCCGGTCGGCCAAGCGTCTCGCAAACAAGCGCGCCGACGCGGCCGAGGAAGCTATGCGTGGCATGGCCGCCCAGATGCAGAACCTGATCGCATACAAGACGCCGGCCGGTGCCGTCGTCTGGGAACTGCTGCGCCGCTGGGTCAAGCGCTATGAGGCTGTGCCCGCATGGTCGGCCGAGCGCGACATGCAGATTCTCCTCGACTCCCGCGCCGTCCTTGCTGAGCACGAGAAGGCGGCGGCCTGATGTTCGGCTTCTTCAATCGCAAGCGGCCGGCCGCGCCGGTGACGCAGGTCCTCGTCGGCCTGACGCCGGAAGCGACCTCAGTTGCCATGAACGCGATCCGCCAGTCCATGGACAACATGGCGGAGCAGGAGGAGCAACTGCGGCGCGACGCCAAGGAACACCACGAGCGGGCCACGCAAGCGGAAAACAACGCACGCGATATGCGGCGCTATGGTCGCCGCTGCACGGATGAAGCCGATGCCCTTGCCCAGAAGCGCGCCGCGCTCGCTGAAACGCTCAAGATCGGGGGATAGCATGAACGACAAGGAATTCCTCACCATGGTCGCTTCCCACTGGCCATACACCCGCGACTGGATGACGCCGGGAGACCTCGAAGCCGAGCGCCAGCGTATCCGTGACATCGCCGATCGCCTCACGCCGGCCGACCAGACGCCCGAAGACATCTTCCATGCCGGATACGAGGCGGCTCTGCGCCACACAAGCGGAGGCACGCGCCCCATGGACCTGACCGCTCAGAAGGCGTGGGCGCAATACCAGCGGATGCAACAGGCGAAATAATTCACCGCCATTTGCACAAACCCTATAGACAGTCTCACATGACATAGGTATCAGAATCACATGACGAACGAATCGCAAGCCACCCGGTCCTTCTTCGCGGAGATCGACCAGATACTCACCGAAGGAAAAGGAGCCTCCATGCAGACCACCACCGACCGCACGATCGACTCCAGCGCAGCATTCGGCGCGCTGCTCGACGAAATCTTCGGCGCTGCCAAGCCCACGGCCCAGCCGGAACCGACCGCTGCCGACAAGGAAGACATCGAGAACGCGCTCGCCTTCATCGACCTGATGTCCGCTCTGCTGGGCGTGCCGCCGGTGGCTCCGACTGCCGCGCCGTTCGCGATGGTGCCCTTCGCCAAGCTGTTCAGCACCCGCCACGGCCAGTTGCTGGTCACGCTCAACAACCCGACGCCGGAGCACGACGGACCGCACATCGTCATTCGCGGTGCCGGTCCGCGCGAATACACGCCCGAGTTCGTCATGGCCTACACGGGCACCGACGAGGGCTGGCTGTCGGCCGCGCGCGCGTTCGATGCCTTCTCGCAGGAAGTCGCCGAAGGTGCAGCAGCCGATCTGTCGGCGCGTGGTCAGGCGGCGTTCTCCGAGCAGTTGATGGCCGCCATGGCTGCGTCCGCCGAAGCGGGCATGACCGACACCACCAAGCACCGCGACGCGGTCTGATCGGAGGGACCGATGGCAAAGTTCGCAAAGCTGTTCGAGACCGAACACGGTCAGTTGCTCGCAACGATCGAAGGCGTCGGTGACGACTTCGACGGCCCGACGATCTGCCTGCGCGGCGAAACCGCCGAAGGCGTCGAGCCGGCGTTCCGCGCCGGCCCGTTCACCGACACCCCGCAGGGCTGGGCCGAGGCCGAGGATTTCCTCGCTCGGATCGATCAGGAAGATGCCGAGAACATCGCCCGCAATCTGTCCGCGACCCTGAGCAACTTCATGCGCTCGGTCGAAGACGAGGCGGCCGAGCAGGTTGGCTGACGCCTTCTGCAACAAGTGCGGCTACTTCGGCCCTGAAACGACGGGTGGCGCTCATCGTCGCCCGTCGGACGGGGAGGTGTGCAACTATATGTGCGCCCCAGCCGCGCCGGTCTCCCCGGAGATCGCCGCCGAACGCGCCCGCATCCTCGCCGCTCTGGACGGGGAGGCGGAGCAATATCCCGGAACCGATTGGGAGCTTCACCTCCGAGCGGTCCAGTTCTTCCTCGAAACGGAGGTCTTCCCGTGAGCTACCACAACCCGCGCACCGAGATCGCTGCGTCCATCGCTTCTGGTATGCTGGCGCGCGGCCGGGTATGGAACCCGAAGGAGGTTTGGTCTTTGGCCGATGAGCTTCTGGCGGCTGACCCGGAGGCGAACCCAGCCGAACCGACCGCCTATGAGAAGGCGCTGGAAGAGCAGAACGCCGAGTTGGTGGAAGCGCTCGAACGAATCCTGCGGATCAGCCGCGACCGGTTGGACACTACGGACCCTATGTCCTCCTCCATCGTGGGGGATTTCCAGTGCATCGGTTACACGGCGCACCGGATACTGGCGAAGTTCCGGCCGTGAGCGTCTTCGAGATCATCGGCTATGTCGTGGTGATCCTCGCAGGGATCGCGGCGGGCCTGTTCGTCCTCGTCTGCCTCTATGCGAACCTGATCCACCAGCGGTTCGAGGCGATCCTGTTCCGCAAGACGCAGCGCCGTCTTTCGCTGGCGGCGTGGCATCACACGGCCCTTAGCCAGACGCCGAAAGACGAATGGCCGGCGAGCGACTGGCCGATCAACGAGCGCCCTTTCTACCTGTCCTATCAGGCGTTCGGGCGACGCTTCTTCATCATGGCCGGCTCGCTGGGCGACCACCGGTTCAACGCCATCAAAGGGGAGCACCCATGAAGTTCACGGTTGAGGTGACGCAGATCGTCACCGTCACGCTCGACGAGACCAAGTTCACGTCGGAGTTCATGGATGAATTCCGCCAGTCGTTCTTCCAATTCGATACGCTCGAAGAGCACGCGGAACACCTCGCCCAGCTTGCGGCGCGCGGTATCGCGGAACCGTCGAAACACTGCGGCGAGTTCATCGAAGGCTATGGCCCGTCGGTGGATATGGGCATCACGACCAACGTGGACCTCCTCGAAACCTTCGTCATCGACAAGGCATCGGCATGAGTTGGTTCCAGAAACAGCGGCAGGACTTCATCCGCGCCACGCTGATGACTTACGGCATGATCCGCCGCAAGCAGATCGTCGAGAAGTTCGACGTGACGCTGGCGATCGCATCGTCGGACATCCAGACGTTCATGGACGCCCACCCGGACCTGATCGATTACGACCGCTACGCCAAGTGCTATGCGTTCGACGGCACCGACCTGCTGGAGGAGAAGCCATGACCATCCCCAACACGAAGGAATCGCAGCGCGTCCTCGCCGAGGAGATCGCGAAGCAGGTGGCGGATAACTCCGGCTGGAAGTCCATCACGTCCAACTACGCCCGTATCTATCAGGCCGCCTTCCTTGGCGTCGTGAAGACCTGCGAGCGGCTGGCCGCGTCGGCGGCGTCGGATGCCGAGTTCCAGATCGACAACATGGAGACCATCCGCCCCGGCGGCGGTCCCATCACGAATCTCTGCCGCGAGGTCGAGTTCGAGACGCGCTATGCCAATCCGCCGGGGAGCAATCCCTGCAACGAGATCATCGGCGGATCGCAGGACGACGTGCTGGTCGAGATCGACGAGAGCCGGCCATGACGGACTTCTCAATCGGGGACCGCGTTAAGTTGGCCGACCCGGAAAACTGGAAGCAGCCCTACCGCAAATTGGGAAACGATGGTCGCCTTGCGACCGTGACTTCCATCGTCGAGAGCAACTTTCGTGATCCGATCAAGATCGAGTTCGACGTGAAGCGGAAGGGCGCTACCCACCACACGATCTGGCTCAAGGCGCGTGACATCACACTTACGGACGAGGACCGGCCGCTGGCCGGCATTCATCTGCATCAAGGAGGAGACCTATGACTTCCGCAACGGGCTGGGTCACAATGAGCTTATCTCCAATTCAGCAGCCACCCTCTGACATGGAATCATCTGTGACCGCGATCATCGAAAACGAAAACTGGTTCGACGACCTCAGCTTCGACGCCAAGGGCGTAGCCGGCGCATGGTTCGGCATGATGGTGCCGGGCAAGGGCGAAGTCACCTTCCAGTTGCAGAAGGCCAAGCCTTCCCCGCGCGCTCAGGCGGCGCTTGACGAACTGGTGACCAAGGGTCTGGCCAGCGTCGAAGCCTTCAACCGCTACGGCGGCCTCGTCTACCGGCCGCTGGTGCGGTTCGACATGGCGATGGAATGGCTGGGCAGCAACCTTGACCACCCGGACATCAAGTTCGCCCTGACGGAAGAGGTCAAGGACGAGAAGGACGCGCGCAAGCACCAGAAGAAGGCGCTGGCCGTTGGCGGATAGCTCACTCCATTACATGGGCGACGACTACACCCGGTCGGTCGCCATGAAGATCGCCAGCGCAGCGGCGCAGGGCATCATCGAAGCGCCGTCGCTGGACGGCTTCCTGATGGCCGTCACCCGCGTGCTCAACACCGTAACGATCGACCACGCCGATCTGGGCGAGTTCGAGATCATCGTGAGGAAGAAATGAACCACCGCCCCACACAGCCTGTCCCTTACGCGCCGTTCCGCCGTCTCCTCGCATGGGTTCTCCGCCGCCGGCTGGTGGCGCTGGTTGACCATGACAACGAGGTGAATGTCCGGGTCGAGTGCTACGACAAGGATGGTAACCCGTTCGCATGGCGCTATAAGGGCATCAAGCGCGGCGTCCACCTCCGCGAAGGCGGCCTGACCGTCGGTATGTCCTTCGTCGAATACTGGTATCCGCTGGCGGACTTCCGCAAGCGTAGCCGGGCGAAGGGCTGGGCGTGACCGACGATCGGATCGAGGTCGTCATGCTCAAGCGCCGGATCGAGGAGCTTGAGCACCAGATCAACCACATCAAATCTCACATGGTGAACTCGGCCGGCCGTATCCAGATCATGCTGGATGAGGACGATTACGAGGGCATCTGCGAAGAACTGGAAGCATGGAAATGACGCGGAGCTACCCTGTCCCGACCGAGCGCTGGTATCACAGCTACATCCCGTGCGTGGTCATCACGACCATCTTGGGCTTCGCCATGGCGGCATGGACCGACGGGACCACCACCGCTGTCATCCTGAGCTTCGGCATCATGGGCGTCCTGAGCTTCGCCGTCACGGCTGCTGCGTGGATGGTCGATGGCTTCACGGCGAAAAGCTGCGGTGCCTTCTGGACGATGATGACCTGCGGCGCGGTGTGCGCTTTCGTGCCTGTTGGGGTGGACCTGTTTTGAGAACCATCCGGGACATCCTGAGCGAAATGATCGTGCTGGAGGGCGAACTGAACCTTTGCAATTATGACCACGACGACGTGGTCTGCTTGCAAGATGGCTTCATCGCTTCCTACCATCTCGCGGTGGAGGCGCTGGAGCTTCTGGACGCCGAAGCCCGCCGGGCGAGCGATGAAGCCGACGCCGAGGAAATGAACCGATTGGCCGGAGCTACCTACCGCCAGTCGCTTGGGGACTGACACACCATGCGTAACTGCCTGACCTGCAAGTGGCGGGGACCGGCACGGACTCCGCAGTGCTCCAAGGAACCGGAGCATTCGGCGACCTGTGAATACCCGCTCCCGACCATCACCATGATCGGCTTCAACGTGACGGACGTGCGCCGCCACATCAATCTGGCGACGATGTTGCCGGACAGTCCCTATTACCATGAGGCGCACGCTGCACAGGAATGCGCCACATGGGTTGACGCATAGGACGAATCATCCTACGACAGTCTCACACGACACTGAGTCGATTAGAAATAAAAGGAGACTGACGTGGGCAAGGCCCTCACACATAATATCCGCTTCGAGGCCGAGGTCGGCACGCGCATCCTGCGATCGCATTTCTGGGGCATCTGCGCGTCGGACGCCGACGGTCATGCCCTGTGGTGGTCGGACAAGGCGAAGCGCTGGTTGACGTGGGAAGAGTCCCGCGAACTGCGGTCGGGATACAGCACCCACTATCACGGTCCGCGCACCTACAAGGCATTCCTGAGTCATCTGCGCGACCACCCGGAACTGGCCGGCGCGACCGTCACGCTGGTAAGCCGCTTCCACGATCACAGCATCGTGGCCGAACCGACCATGCACTGAGGAGACCGCTGCCATGATGACCATGAACCAAGTGATCGCCGCCCTCAAGGAACTGGCACCGGAACGCCCGGTCGTGTTCAGCTTTGCTGACATCGCGCCGACGACCGTGGCCAGCTATCGCGGATATTATGACCAGCCAGCGCTGGGCTGGGAACCGACCGGATACGACGGCGACGCCCGCCCGCCGGAGGCTGAGGCACTGATCGAACAGCTTGAAGGTGCGATCGGCACGATCTTCACCGGCTGGAAGGGCGGGGACTATCGCTACAACGGCGACGAGACGCTATGGGTTGCGAACCCCGGCAGCAGCACCGGTAACTTCATCACGGGCCTCGACCTCAGCGGCTATTTCGCCGTGCTGATCGTCGGCCGGGAGGAAGGATATTGAGCGCCGACCAGATGCTGATCCTTGAGGCCGCTGCGTTCGCCGCCAGCCGCCATCACGGGCAGGTCCGCAAATGGACCGGTGAGCCTTACGTCACGCACACCTTGGAGGTCGCCTCCATCGTCGCGCAAGTGACCGACGACACCGACATGATCATCGCCGCGATCCTGCACGACGTGGTGGAGGACACCAACACGCAAATCGGCGAGGTGTGGAACCGCTTCGGCTACGAGGTGGCGAACCATGTCCAATGGCTGACTGACGTGAGCAAGCCGTCGGACGGCAACCGGGCGATCCGCAAGGCGATGGACCGTGAGCATATCGCGAAGGCTCCGCCCCGGACGAAGACGATCAAGCTGGCCGACCTGATCTCGAACTCCCGGTCGATCCTCGCGCTGGACGAAGGCTTCGCCCGCATCTACCTACCGGAGAAAATCCGGCTGCTCGGGGTGCTGATCGAGGGGAATGAATCCCTGTGGCAAGAGGCACACGAGATCGTCCAGCAGGGCCTCGCCAAGCTGGCGGAGAAGCGCGACGCATGAGCGACTTCTACAAGCTGCATTTCTGGCGGCCGGCCGCCGGCTTCAATAGCATCACGCCCTGCGATCGCACGGACGAGCGCCTGAACCGCTGCGAGATCGAGTGCTTCGGTCCCGGCCGCGACACCCATGTCTTCCTCCGCGATGAAGGCGAGACGCTGCTGCGGTTCATCTATCGCATCCAAGGCGTCGAGACGCTGATGAAGGCCGCCCACTGGCAGGGCCGCCGGTTCCAAGCCGGCGTCATGAGAGAGGCGCTGGAAGTCCGATGACATTCGCCGACGAGGTAAAGCGCGAGCGGGACGGGGAGGGCGTCTCGATATTCGAAGCCTTCCACCGCGTCATGCAGCGACAGATGCTCCGCGACGTGGATGCGGCCGAAACGGTGGATGACCTCAAGCACATCCTCCGCGAATTGATCCTCGAAACCCGGTTCGATCGCCGCGTTGCTGGTTGACATCACGACTCACTTCGCATAGTCATTTTAACATGACATCGAGTCGTTCAAGAATAACAGGGGACACCACTTGAACAATCGCTACCTCTTCTTCTTCGCCATTATCGCCTTCATTCTGGTGACCGGCGTCCTCGCCCAACTCGGCCTCTCGTCCGCTGCGATCAGCGCGGGCATCGCCGCCGTCGTGATCGCTATCGGCCTGATGGCTGAGATCGATGGCACCTTCGCGAAATGAGCAAGCGCCATTTCTATGGCGCGGCGAGCATCGCCTGCGTCATCACCGCCGGCTGGATGGCCGATCAGGGTCACTATTGCAGCACCATCTCGCTCATCATCGGCGGGATCATGTGCTTCTACGCTGCGATCGTCTGCGATGCCGATCGCATGGAATCCATGCTGGACGAAATTCTGGATAGCACCCCATGATCAACACCGACGAGGCGCGCGGGACGGCAGTATGGCCGATGTCGATCGCCGACGAACTTGCAGACACGCTGACGCCCCGGCAGATCGAAAAGCTCTACGAGGCGCACAATCTGATCCACGACATGGCGGACGAGATCGAACTCCTCCGCAACTCCGGCGCTTTCCTGCTCGACGAGAAGCATAAGGAAGCGACCGAGGCGATGCTGTGGTTCGACCGTGCCCAGCAGTGGAAAGCCGATTTCTCTCGTTTGAATGGGGAATATGATGTGGCGCTGAGGGCGCTTCGCCCCTTCGCGGACTGTTGCGAGTTCATCGACGCCACCGAAGATGACGAAGAATGGGCGAAGTTCCGTCTTCTCATCAAACACTATCGAGCCGCAAAGCGCGCTGTAGGACCTGAATAATGGGCTTGAAGCAGAAGACGATGAAGACCGTCGAGGATGTTCTTCTCTGGATTCACACCAACGAGCACCACATCGTCGGCGGTGATTACAGGCCCGGAGCGCCTTTCGAGGAAGGTCCGACCCACCATTATTACCAGAACCACTTCGAGAAGATGCGCGTCCCGGCCAAGCTGTTCGAGGAATTGAAGGGCTTGCTCCAGCCGAACAAGCGCGCCTTCGACACCCGCATGTTCGCGCTCACCAAGGAAGGCAAGCGTCGCCTCTATCGGTGGGCCTACAGCAACAACCCCATCATCCCGGCGAACCGGGAGAAAGCAGCAGCATGTTCCTGACACCGATCGACGACATCCTTGGGGTGCTGGAAGCCAACGCGGTCGCCTATCGCAAGGCGCAGGAGACCGGTAAGCGTGCCGACATCAAGGCATGGAAAGACGCGGCAGGCGTCGCCGAAGTCACATGCGTCGGGCACATGCGGGCAGCGCTTACCGAGATCGCTGCGCTGCGACAGGCGCTCGACGACATGACGGACCTCTACACCGCCCTGATCAATTCCGGTGACTGCGGTCATTGGGACCCGGAGACGGACTGGCAGGTCATTGCCGCCCGCGCCGCCCGGAGTGACGACGCATGAGCGAACCGACACCGTGGCGCTGGTATGCCGGCCTCTACCCTGACGACGTGTTCGATCTGTCCGGCCCGTGCCTTACCCGCGAGGGCGCGATCAACGAGGCGCATGGGACGTGCTGGGAGGATGGCGACACCTTCTATGTGATCGAGGCGCGAAGCGACGGCGACCCGGCCGACGAGGATGGCCTCTACTGGTTCGTGGAGACGCGGAACCTCGAATGCGTGGAGTTCAAGGAATGATGGTGTTCCTCGCTTGGTGCGGCATCGCATACATAACATGGTGCGTCGTAGGCTTTACCGTGGCCGGACTGCGGGACCGCTATGCACTCTACAGCCGCTTCGAGAAGGTTCTGGTCGCGGGACTCATCCCCTTGGTCGGCCTCTTCTATGTGGTGGCAACAGGCTGGCGCTGGTTTTTCTGGAGGCCCATCGAATGAGCTTGATCTACGTCGCCGCGCCTTACAGCCATGCCGATCCGGCCGTCGTCGCATCACGCGTCAACGCCTTCACGCACACCATGCGGGAACTCATCGCCTTGGGACATCACCCGGTGTCCCCGCTGATGAACCATCTCCTCGCCGAGACGGGCAACGAGTTCCCGCTGACGTGGGACTATTGGGCCGACTTCTCCAAGAAGCTGCTCACCCGATGCGATCGCTTGTGCGTCCTCATTCTGCCCGGCTGGGAAGAATCGACCGGCGTTCAGGCCGAGATCACGATCGCCAAAGATCACGGCATCCCGGTAGGCTTCTGGATACCGCCGGAGAAGCTGATCACCGAAGACCTCTACGACGAACTGGCGGCCCGCATGAACTGGAGGACCAGATGAAGCGCGCGGAACTGGAAGAGCGAATCACCGAAATGGTGGAGGACACGCTGTATGAGAACGGCGTGGACATCGGCGAGTTTCGCCACACCAGAGATGCCACCGTGGCGATCATCGAAATGGTGCTCGAATATGCGGCACAGATCGCGATGAGCGATAAGCTGATCCTCAGCGAACATCGCAGTCGCGGGAGCTTTGGCGGCGCTCGCAAGAACCACGGCGAACTGATCGCACTGATGCTGCGCCAGCCGGAAGAATTTGAAAAATTGCCTTGACGGCACCGACAGTCTCACTTAACAGGCAGTCATCCCAAACAAAACAGGAGGTAACTTTTGAAGAAAATCGCTCTCGCATTTGCCATGGTTCTGGGCCTGAGCGCCTGCGGCGTCGCTTCGCCCGATCCGGGTCAGGAAGCCGTCCTCGTGCAGAAGCCCATGTTCTTCGGCCACGGCGGCGTCGTTGATACCCCGGTGAAGACCGGCAAGGCATACACGGCGTTCACGACCGACGCGATCTATGTCGATATGTTCCCCAAGGAATATAAGGTCTCGTTCGACGACCTCATGACCAAGGACGGCGTGCCGATGCACTTCGACGCGACGCTGGTCCTGACCATCACGGACTCGGTCAAGCTGGTCGAGAAGTTCGGCCCCAAGTGGTTCGAGAACAACATCCAGAGCGTCTACGGAAGCCTGATCCGTCAGGAAGTCCGCAAGCACCCGATGACCGAGGTCGCGATCGACACCACGGCGATCGACAACATCGACCGGGTGATCAACGCCGAACTCAAGAAATATATCGCCGAGAAGGGCCTGCCGCTGGCCGTCGGCCGCAGCACCGTCGGCAAGGCCAATCCGCCCCCGTCGGTCAAGGACCAGCGCGTGAAGACGGCGCAGGAGCAGCAGCGCGCCGAGACCGAGGCCGCCGGCCAGAAGGCCGAAGTGACCCGCAAGGCCCGCGAGTTGGCCCGCGCCGAGGCGGACAACGCCTACCGCACCCAGATGAACCTCAGCCCGGACCAGTTCGTCGAACTGGAGCGGGTCAAGGCCATCAAGGAAAGCTGCGCCGACGGTGGCAAATGCACCCTGATCGTCGGCGGACAGGCGCTCTACACCGCCAAGTAAGGGCCGAAGCGGCGAGGTGCCCGACGCCTCGCCGCTTCCTCGGGAGCACATCATGACCGACATATATTGCAAGGGTTCGATCGCCCTCGGCACCGGGTGCATGAAGTGCTCTCGCTGCAAGGAAGAGATCGCGGCCGGCGTCACGCCCATCGCTGAGAAGCCCCGGAAGATGAAACCCATCCCGATCTCGGCGGCCGAACGGATCGCCAAGGACTATGGCTACGATCAGGTCGTCATCATGGCGCGTCGGATCGCCAATCCCGACGACGAAATCAACGGCGAACACATCACGACCTACGGAGGCAACAAGACGCATTGCGCCGTCGCCGCGATGATGGGGGATACCCTCAAGGACATCGCCGGCTGGCCTGAGCGCGCGGACTTCGACCTCGTCCGGGAAATGTATCACGAACTGCTCGACGGGCAGATCATCCATTCCGATTACGACCGCGCCTGCGAAATGCTCGGCGCTCTCCGCCGCATCCTCTATCCGCGCGAACGGGACAAGAAATGACCCTCCCATATTACGACATATTTGGCGTCGGCGCGGCTGTCCGCTCCTTCATGCGGACCCTCGAAAACACCAACCGCAAAACCGGCCGGACCACCCGGACCGTGGAGCAGGTCCAGCCGGGCGATGTCGTCGTCTGCGGTGGTAACAAGACGCGGATGATCTACGCCTATGAACTCAAGAGGCGTGGTCTGGAAGTCGTTGGTTCGCCCAATCATCACTCCTACCGGAACGTCCTTCTGATCGTCGATCGCCCGGACCCCGACCGCGATCTGCTCCGCGCCTACCCGCAGACAGACGGCACCATCCACTTCACCCACGACTATGTGGAGCGGGTCTATGGCGACGCCGTCGAGACCGCATCCAAGCGCCTCGCCAACATCCGGGATCGCTGGGGCAAGGAACCGGACCGGACCCGTGAACCCGCCATCAACCACATCGACCGTGAAGGATTCAACTGATGCGCCAGCCGACCATCTATCTCGACTGCGACGGCGTGCTCGCGGATTTCGATCGCGGCTTCGAGGAGCATTGGGGAATGCTCAGCGCCGACTATGAGAAGCGCTATGGCTCCACCCGTTTCTGGGAAGAGATCGAAGGCCATCCCGACTTCTTCGGCACCCTTCCGCTGATGCGGGACGCGCTGACGCTGTATGAAGGCGTCAAGCACCTGCGGCCGATCATCCTGACCGGTATGCCCAAGGGCGGCTGGGCGGACATCCAGAAGCGCCGATGGGCCGCCGCCCATTTCCCCAACGTCAAGGTCATCACCTGCCTGTCGGCCAAGAAGGCGCAATATTGCCAGCCGGGCGACATCCTGATCGACGACACGCCCAAGCACCGCTCGAAGTGGATCGCGGCCGGCGGCGTCTGGATCGACCACGCGGATGCGGCCACCTCGCTCGAAGCTTTGTGGGCACACCGTCCTGACCTCCGTCCGGGGACAGCGGACATCACCTTGGCCAAGGCCGCGCTGATCGACCGGATCATCGACGCCTACCACACCACCCGCGTCTCCGGCACGTCGGCTTCCGCGCACATCCTGTCGAAGCCTTATGTGAAGCAGGCTTTCGCGGCCCTCGGTCTCTGATGCTCAAGGGGTTGGCTTTGCTCGCCACTGCTTTCCTGTTGGCCATCTATGTCGGCGAGTCCATCGGCGTGGCTCTCATCGCCGTCTGTATCACCCTGATCCTGCTCCCGCCCTCGTGGGACCCGGCCATCATCATCAAAGAAAGACAACTGAACAATGCGTCCCGATGAAGCCCTGAACCTGATCTTCTTCGATCAGGACAACTACGAAGAAACCTCGATCGCCGACTATTTCAAGCTGCAACTGGCGACGCTGTGGGAGGAAGGCGAAAGCTTCTCCGGCAAGCGCCCGTTCGGCAACAGCGGCTGGGAAATGTGCCTCGACTTCGTGCTGGTGAAGAACGGCTGCATCAAAGGCACGATCGACGAGGAAGACCCGGACTATCCCGAAGTCTACGACGTGGACAGCAAGGAGCGCGACGCCTTCATCCAGCAGATGATAGAAGCGCTCTGATGGGATGCCCGACCGGCAAGGTAATGCACCGGGGAAAGCGGAGCGCTCATAAGGCGCTCCTCAACGTCCAGAGCAGGACCGGCCGGTTGGTGCCTTACTTCTGTCCCAAGTGCCGGCATTGGCATCTGGGGAACACGCCGCAGACCCGGTTGGAGCGGATGAACAATCTGTTCGACCGGGTCGCCCAGCTTGACGCTGCCCGGATGGTGGATGAATCGGTGAACGGTGTGAATCACCGTTGACGTGGAGGAAGTATTGTCCTATTCCGATTCGCGAAGCAACGAACTTGGAGACAGACAATGGTATACCTCACCGAAGCAGTCCACGACGCGCCCCACAGCACCGAAGTCGAGATCGTAGAGGTCTCGCAATCGACCTACGGTGAGGTCTATCTGATCAGCCGCAAGGATGGGAAGCTCTTCACCAAGGAAGATGGGTCCATTATCATGCTGGCCTCCGTCGCGCCATTCCGGGTATCTGACACCCTTCCGCGCGCGATCAGCGTGATCACCACCGCGCAGAAGGTGATCCAAGCCCGGCAGGGTGAACTCAAGGCGGAAGCCGACCGCCGCATCGCCGCCCTGAAAGCGGAGATCGCTGCTGAGCAGAAGGCCGAACTGAACCTACTGAGCGATCAGGCGCAGGCCCTTTATCGCGAGGAGAAATGGGCGGAACAGCGCGCGATCGTGGGCCACCCGCACGAAGGTAAGAAGGTCTACAAGACGATCCGTGCCGGCCGTATGGGTAAGCGCGAGGAGGTCGTCTTCGGCCTAATCGAAACGCGCCGCGCCGACACCAACTTGCCGGCAAATCGGGGCAACTGGAGCCTACCGAACATGGGCACCTCGTTCGTCCGCCTGCTCAAGAAAGATGGCAAACCGGGTCTCAATGTCGAGACTGCCTTTGCCGGTGATCCCCTACACGAAAATACCGGCTGGAAGCTGGTGGAGGAAGCTTGATGGCACGCGAAATCGAAGACCCCATCACCATCGAACAGGACGGCCCGCTCGGTGGGACGAAGACCCGGCACCCGTCGTTCGCGCAGATCGTCGCATCACGCGTCAGCGGTCAGACCGTCCTCTACGGCTCGGACTTCGTCCACCAGAATTACATCACGATCACCGTGACGGCGAGCGAGCTTAACCGCACCCTGTCGAACGACTGGCACTTCGGCCGCAAGCAGATCATCGAACTGGCGATGAGTGAAGCGCAATGGTCCTCGTTCGTCTCGTCGATGAACATCGGTAGCGGCGTGCCCTGCACGCTGACATGGCAGGAAGGGAAGGGGGTGATCCCCGGCCTGCCCATGCCCGAGGCGCGTGCCGACCAGTTCGGCAAAGAGTTTCAGGAAGACTTCGACGAAGCCATTCAGGCGCTCAAGGAAGCACTGGAAGAGGTGGGCACGCTGGGCCTGTCGAAAGCCAAGGCTGATCGGATGAAGGCCCGGATCATCACGGCCCATCGCAAGATCAGCGACGCCGCGCCGTTCGTCGCCAACCAGTTCGGTGAGCATATGGAGAAGGAACTGGAACGGGCCAAGGTGGAAATCCATGGCTATGCAACCAGCCTCTTCCAGCGCGCCGGGATCGCTGCTTTGACCGACGGAACCGGACATTCCCCTCCTCCAATCGCTTTACCTGACAAAGGCGACGCGTGATCTCCTACCGCAAGAGAGGGATAGATGGTCTTGAACTTCTCGCATGGATTGAAAGCCACTGTGAGAAGGATGATGATGGGTGCTGGATATGGCCGGGTTCCGCCTCTGACCGAGGATATGGGACTATAAAATACAAGGGCAAGACGTGGCGCGTCCATCGTCTGACAGCCTTCCTTGCCGGGAAGGGAACACCTCCAGAGTGGGATCACAATTGTGAGAAAACTCTGTGCTGTCGTCCAGCCTGTTTAGAAGATGTGACACACCAAGAGAATGTCACCAGAGGCAATCTCGATAAAGTCTCAGCGATCCGGTATTCGACCGTAACTCACTGCCCCGCTGGTCATGAGTATGCAGGAAGCAACCTGCATATCGACCGCAAAGGCCATAGACGCTGCAAGACTTGCGCGCGGGATTTACAAAGAGCGCGTAGAGCCGCTTAGTAAGGACGACGAATGATCGACTTTAGCATCACATCCTTCGCCATCGGCGCGGGCCTGATCGCGCTTGTCTGGTCCTTTTGGCCAGAGGCAGCACAGGTCAAATATTTCCGGGGCGTGGATTCCGCCAAGGAACTGTTGCAGCATAATTGGGACAACCGGACGGCGATCGAGCATTTCTACGAGGAGAGCTTCATGTTCTCCTCCGGCGATGCCTATGACAAAGGCTATCGCGACACGCTGCTGAACCGCATCCGCGACATGGAGCGCACCGAGGAAACTACCTGCAAATGTAGGGCGTAAGTGGATAAAGTGCTTGACCGAATCGGTCATCCGGCTTAATCCGATTCGTGTAACAACGGCTGAGGAGACAGGCGATGACCATGATTGAACTGAACCCGGAATCGAAAGCGCCACACGCCTATGGCGTCGGCGTCTGGGACGGCAAGGACCCCAAGACGATCACGGATGTGCTGGTCCGAGCGACGAACCGCGATCAGGCTGCTCGCATCGCCGAGCGCGCCGGCTACGTCGCCCGCGACGTGAACATGGTCGGCTGATATGGCGCGCTACATCACCGTCTTCCGCGACCCGCAGAACGCCCTCGATTGGGATTTCCACATCTCCGAGTTCGAGGACGATCTCAAGCACGTCCACCACAACCTCATAGAGCGGGGCGTCACGACCGGCGCTTCCTATGCGCTGGGCGATAAGGTGGCCGACCTCGCCGCTCTCGCGAAGAAGGGGACCTGACATGGCGCTCTATCAGTTCGACATCTACAGCGAGAAGCTGGAACTCATCGCCTCCGAAGTCATGGGTTTCGAGGAGAAGGTCCATGCCCGCGCCAAGGCCGGCCGCTTCGCCAAGAAGCATAACGGCCCGGTCGATGTGGCGACCTACGATCCGGCCAAGGATTTCGATGAGCGTTACATCACGACCGCCTACCCCAGCGTCCACACGCGGAGCGGCTACTATTTCGAGAGGATCGAGAATTGATCGTTCAGTCCCCCACGCCCTCCTATCCCGGTATGGTTCTCCCGTCCGTCGGTCTGCTCCACCGGCTTGGGGCGCAGTTGAAAGCGCTGCGGGAATCCCGTGCCAGCCTGCCGTGGTGGCAGCGCAAGAACAAGCACATCCTCACCGGGGCGATCGCCGCCTACGAGGTCGAGATCGAAGACCTCAAGGCGCTGATGGCGAAGACCGTGGCTGACACCGACATTATGGCTTGACATCGAGTCAGGTCCAAGCCTACTAACAGGCAATCAAGAATCACTCGGAGACAGCCTTAATGCCTTTTGATCTCGAAGACGACGAGCAGAACACGCCGCGCGCCCGCTACAACACCTTGGAGGCCGGTCTGCCGGTCCCGGCGGTGGCGCAGTCGAACCGTGCGCTGTCCGAAGCGCTCTACACTTACAGCGAGACGCACGAGTTTCGGATCGACCCCGAACTGGCGCTGACCATGTGGCAGATCGTCGAATGGGCACGCGCGGCGACGCCGGCCCAGATCGAGGAGATCAGGCTTTGACCTACACCACGGCGATCATGGGTATCCCGCGCGCTGCGTGGGACATCATGGCCATGGCTTTGGAAGAGGCTGGCTACGATCGCGAGATCATCACCATGGCCGGCGGCCTGAACATGGTCGCGCTCGACATGACGCATATCTCGGTGGTCGCCACCGATGACTCCGACATGGTCGCCAACTCCGGCCGCCTGAGCGACTTCGCCGTCCAGTCGAACGAAGAGGCATTCCGCGCCGGGTTCGAGGCCGCCCGCATCGGCGACTTCTACGAGAGCTATCACGCCGCTTGGAGTGAATACACGCCCAGCGACGACATCATGGCGTTGCAGGACGCCATCGCCGGCCGAGACATCGGTCATTCCGAAATCGACTGACACAAGGAACCACCATGAAATCGACGCCCACTTATCGCCTGACTGCCATCACCGCTGAGGGCACCAGCCTGTCCTCCGGGCGGGGCACCGGCCTTGAAGCCGCCATCAACTATCTGAACCGCTTCGCGCTTGGCGATCCGACCGTCGTCGGGAACAAGACGCCGTTCGCGGCGGTCCTGCTGGAGGTCGATCCGGTCACCAGCGTTGCCACCCCGATCCACTCGTGGTCGGCAGGCGGCGACTTCACGCCGACCGTCGCCGAGGAAGCGCCCGTCAATGAAGCTGACTGACGACAATTTCGAGCAGGTGCTGCCGGCGACGACCCGGCCGTTCCTGCTCAACTTCCGCTCGTCTTTCTGCGGCCCGTCCAATGTCGTCGCCGGCCTTCTCGATCACCTGTTCGACGAGGGCTGGCTGGCTGATGAGGACATCATCGACATTGATGTCGAAGCTTTCCCCAAGCTCACCCGCGCGATGCAGATCAAGGGGACGCCCACGCTGCTCCTCATGAAGGACGGCCAGCCGCTCGGCTCGCGCATCGGCACCATGCCCTATGAGGACTTGGTCGCCTTCATCTCAACCGCCCACGACAAATAGGAGATCGAATTGAACGCCATCACTCTGGAATCGGAGACCGGCGATAGCCTGTCCCCCATCATCGGAAAGATCGTCACCGATCTGTTCTCGATCGTCGTGATCTTCATCGTCGGGCTGGGCGTCGCCGCCTACGGGGCCTTCGTCCTGACCACGATCTGGGACTGGTTTCTCGTGCCGGCCGGCTATGCTACCCTGTCGTTCAAGACGGCGATCGGCGCGGCGCTCATCGTGAGCCTGCTGACCGCGAAGGACGCCAAGGTCGCCGGGGCGATGCGGGAGATGCCTGAGAACAAGCCGGACCCCGCGATTTTCAGCGACGCGGCCAAGCGGTTCACCATCGTCTGCGTGTTCATGACCATGGTCCTCGCGTCCGCCTTCGCGTGGACCCTGATCCTGCCGAACTGACCGCATCACTCGCCGCGTCAACGAGTAGCCCCGGAGAGCAATCTCCGGGGCTTTTTATTCTCCGCACATCACGCGGCGATTAGCCATCACATTCACCGCAAAGGAAGCAACATGACTCACAGCGAACGTGACAAGCTCGCGATCACCACTATCCTCCAGCAGATGGGAGACGCGACCTATCCCGACATTGCCCTGCGCGGCGGGGAGGGACTGGCATCGCCCTTGATGGAGATGGTCTGCGCCGGCGAGGTGATCAAAGAACAGGACCCCAGCCGCCCGGTGTATCAGCAGACGCGGTATCGTCTCGCGAATGTCGATTGACGAAGAGGAACAATTGTCCTATTCCGATTCGTGTTACAGCGACACCGGAGACAGACAATGGCGAACATCACCTACTTCTACGATGAGGACGAGAACCGCATCGAACTCCCCACCAAGTGGGTGATCTGCGGCACCTGCAACGGCGACGGCGCGCACTCGCGTCATCTGGGCGCGATGACCCAGCAGGACCTCGACGATTGGGACCCGGACGCGTGGGAGGACTACAAGGCCGGCGTCTATGATCGCCAGTGCGAGGCATGTGATGGTGCGGGTAAGGTGAAGGTCGCCGACACCGATCGGATGAACGCCGACCAACTCGCCCGGTGGCGTGAAGAGATGCAGGCCGAGGCGGAATACGAAGCCGAGGTTCGGGCCGAGCAGCGCTATTTCTATGGATTGGAGGCTTACTGATGCAGGAAATCCGCATGACCGCAACACTTCGCGCGCCGTGGATGCCGGCCGTCGGCTCTCGTGAAGAGATGATCCTGAACTTCATGACCGAGAACGGGCGCACCGGATACGAGAACGAAATCTTCGCGATCCACGACGACTTTTATCTCGTCCAGTCGGAGGCCGGGCCGGGCCATTATCTGTGCCCGTTCGTGCAGGAAAAGCTCGACCGGATGAACAAGGAGATCGAGGAGATCGTGCAGGCCGCCGTTGATCGCTACGACGATTGGGCGACCGACTGATTCCTCCGCTGGCTGACAAACAAGTTTGATCAGCGATAGGTGGAATATCAGGATGACAAAATAGATTGACCGAATCGAACAACAAACCTACTTCGGTCAAGCTAGACTAATCGAAGGAGACAGACATGGACTTCGTCCGACAAGCCGTAGAACCCCTCCGGGCAGACGCGATCGAGCGCGCCCGGCAAGGGGCCGAGGAAGCGATCAAGAACGTCCACATCGCGCTCGCGGCGCATGAGTGGAACATCAACGCGGCGGCCCCTTATCCGCGCGACTTGGGTGGCGGCCTCCAGTTCTTCGCGGCGCGGGTCAAGCACAACCTGTTCCACGCGGTCACGCAGCAGGACCCGGCGCGTGGCTACCAGTCGAACAACGGCACCCGGCCGGTCTATGTCGTCATGGATGCCGAGCGCGGACAGCGCTACATCACGCAGCAGATGGAACAGGCGGCGGCCGAATACGACGCCTTCATCCTCAAGCTCATCAACAAGGTCGGCGACGTGACCGCTGCCGTGCTGCACGGCAACCACGTCTGGTCCTATTCGACGCTGATCGTCACTAAGCCGGACGGCTCTAAGGTCGCATGGCGGACCCAGCAGATTATGAATTACTCTAAGAACGGTAAGCCATTCCATCAATATCCTTCTAGGAAGGTGAAGATAGCTTCCTGACCGAGTAGCCCTTATGGTGCTTCCTTTTACCACTAGCTACGGAACTCATATGGCCCATCCCTAGGTTATTTTCGACGCAGTAAGCATTAAGGCTTCTTACTTCTACGACCTCTCCATTAGGAGTCGTTACCTCCCAGACATGGTCAAAAGTATCTAGGATAGCTGAGACTCTTTTCGCGGTTCGTTTTGGGTCCTCCTTGCCGCGCGTCTTCCCTAGTTTGGCCCGCCGGAGCTTGTCTCTCGTTTCCTCAGATATTGGGCTACGCCGGTAGGATGATTCTCTTATCCGGCTACGCCACTCAGGGGTCAGCCTAGGAGGCGTCTTAAACCGTGCGTCCCCTTCTCTTCGATATTGCTGGTTCAGGATCAACGGATTGTCAAAGTTGGCTTCAATGAGGCGCTGCTCATAATCGTAAGCCTCTAACGGTGTTTCAAATTCTCGGACGACATAGGCATGGAAACTAGCATACCCCATGTCTTTGACCTTCTTCGATGACGATTGATAGACACCCAGATCGTCGCTCGCGTTGTTTTTGTTCGACTCGCGGTAACCAAAGTAGAAATGGCGAGTGTCCCGGTGAACCAGTATGTAGACATAAGGAAGTGCTTCGGCCATGTAATTAGTATATCACATAGTTTCCGGTAAAGCTAGGTAATAGGGACCATTTGATTGATCTACCACGGCAAGCCTCCCTTCCTCGAATGCTCAAGTGCCGGCGACCGTCGGTTCAGTGCATTCTACGCCCGTCTGAGGGGCAGGGAAGGGCAAACGATCGAGCAGCTATACCAAGGAGCCAAGGTCTTCTCCTGCGGCTCCACGGGCCTCTCCATCAAGGAGGCGAAGGGACTGCGCCCGGTCAACGGCCGGGAGGTGCGGGCGCTCTACGCCGCGCTGTGGGACGAGTATATCGCCGAGAACCCGGACCTGATACCGGTGCTTCTGGCGGCGACCGGGCTGGCCGATCGCTTCGGCCGGCGCGGCGGCGTCTGTCAGGCCACCGAGCTTTGGCGTATCCGCGACAGACATTTACACATGACTGTTGACGAACCGGAAGAATCGTCCTAGTTCGGTGTCACCAACAACGACTCAGGAGACAGACCATGGATTTCGACTCGATCGAACGCGCTGAACGGGACTTCGCCAACAACTTCATCACGACCCTCGCGCTCACGCTGGGTGCGCTGCCGGTCAAGACGGCGGAGACCATGGCGAAGGCGGCCTACAAGGTCTGCTGCGACACCTGCGTCGCCTACGGTCAGAACCCCGATTACGAGGTCTTCATGAAGACCCCGGAAGAATCCGGCGACTTCCTCGGCGGCCAGCCGGGCGTCTGGATCGTGTGTTGGGAGAGCGGCCCGTTCCAGTGGGCGATCCCCGCGAGCATGGAGATCGGCTCCACCACCGGCAAGCTCGTCGAACCCTATTACAGCTTCGACCTGACCTTCTATCCGAGCGAGGACTGACATGACCGAGTTCAGCTATAAGGATGACGACGACTTCCTTGCCGCTGGTGAGGGCGAACTGTGGCACGTCCGGGTGATCAGCAGCCACGACGACTGCAACTATGTCGATTTCGAGGTCCGGGCCGAGACGGAGGAAGAGGCCGCCGAGAAGGCGGAGACCGTCGCCCGGCGCAACCCGGACTATTATTTCGAGGCGGTCTCGCCGCCGACTTATCACGCCGAGCGGCGCAACATCGAACGCATCGAAGAGGAGGGCGAAGCATGAAACTGATCGACGCGATCCGCAATGTCACCCGCCCGGCCGAGCCGGATCGGTGGCGTCACTCCGCGCCGCTGGAGGAAATCTGCGAGGCGCTGGGCATCGACTATGACTGGAACGAGCCGGAAGAACTCCAGACGCGCCTCCAGTCCTACCCGATCTTCAACTGGCTCTGCACCGACACGCACGTCGGCCTCAACGCCATCTATTTCGATGGCGAACCGGTCGGCTGTTCCATGCAGACGGCGCGCAAGTCCAGCACCAACGTAGAATGGATTTCGGCGGAGGACGCCCGACGGGTCCGAGAAGCCATCCTGAGCTATCGGGAAGAGAAGCTTTTCGACCTGATCAAGCCGGACGCCGAGATCGGTGACGACGCTGGTGTCGCCTATACGAGTCAGGCGCTGACGAATGAGGGCACCTATCAGGGCCGGCCGGTAACGGCGCTGGTCTGGTATGACGGCCTGACCTCGCGTTCCACGCCGGAGGAGTATCGCAAGCCGGGCCGGGCCTACACTGAGGCGGTGCCCTACGCGGACGAGAAATCCAACTGCGTCCTCGTGCAGGACGGCGACGAGCAGCGGATCATCCCGATTGAGGATTTCCGCATCGCTTTCAACGTGAAAGGCGTGCAGGCAGCATGAATAAGCGGGACAAGGAACGCCTTCAACGCCTGATTGACCGGGCGGCCGAGGCAACCAGCGAACACTTCAAGGCGGTCTCCGCGCTGGATGCGTTCTGCCTATCCCACTTCGGAACCACCCCTTCCGATCTGGACGCTGACAGCATCATTGACTCCGTTCTCGGAGGTGGCGGCCTCGCCTCCGGTATGAAAGCCGAGGACTTCATCGCGATCATGGAAAACGAGGGCAACGAACCTTGAAATTCTACCTCTGCCAGACTACCGACGGCCCGCAATACGTCCACCTCCAAGCGGACGCCAAGCGGATCGATCCGAAGTTCGAGACGGTCGAAGTTGATCTGACCAAGGAGGCGATCATGAATCGCCTCAACGAGTTGATGCGACAGGCGCACTCAGGTGCCGTCCCTGACGCATCGCTGGAGGAGCCACAGGACATTCCCCCCGCACCTGTCGCTCCTCCGGCACCCAAACCGGTAGCCAAGCCTGACCGGGCCGCACGCAACGACGCCCAGATCGCATGGGAGGAGTTCATCTGGGACATCCCGGCCGGCGAGGCTTATCGCCTCAACACCTTGCAGAAGGTGATCGAAGAGCGCCGGTCCGAGATCGAGGAAGGCGTGAACGTATGAAGGATATGCCCGAAGAAATCGCCTGCGTCGCGATCAAGTATCCCGACATCGGGACTCTTGCGCTGCCCGCGCCCGCCCGCCACCACCATGTCATGTGGACGCGGCTGTTCGTGGACGGGAAGAAGACCGGCGGCGAAGCGAAGCAGGGGTTCCTCACCACCCACGGGCGCTTTGTCGATCGGGAAGAGGGCCTGCGGATCGCCAAGGCCAACGACCAGATCGTCGTGAAGCATGGCAACGCCAATGAACTCTATTCGGAGGACATGTGGGACACGCCGCCGGAGGCGCGCGACTACCGGATCGCCTACGCAGACGATTAGTAGATTAAGTGGTGAACGAATCGGTTGACCGGGCAGTCGAATCATCCTAGATGAAGTCACAGACAGAATAAGGAGACAGACACAGAATGCTTGCTTCATCTCAGGTTGCCGTAGACCGCGCCGCAGCGTCCGACGCCACCATCCTTCGCCCGATGCCGCGCCGGGGCCGTCAGGGCTTGCCGCCCATGAAGGAAAAGCCGACCGTGCGCTATTACAACACCGCCGGCTATCTGGTGCGGGAAGCCATGATCGAGACCGGCATCGACCACCACGATCTGATCCACGCACTGCTGGAGCGCGACCATACGGTCGAAGACATCAAGGCGATGTCTCCTCGCAAGCGCCTGCAAGAATATCTGCACTGGAATTTCTACATGGACCGCGCGGACGTGATCCTTGCTGTTGCCGACGCTGCCGGCCTGACCGGGGAGGGCGCACACGCATGAAAGACCTTCTCGCACTCCAGACCCGCATCAAGGCAGCTTGGGCTGACATCCATTGGCTCCAGAACCGCGACGCGACCGAACAGGATTTCACCGAACTCCTCGACGACACCAAATCGATCGTCAAGGCGCTCGATCAGATCGTCGCCCGGCGCACGCCACGGCAGGTTGGCGCGGAAACCGACTCACAGATGGTCGAGTTCCTTGAGGGCGTCACCGGCGCGGTGGATGCGGACGACTACGCCTACCACGCATTGTGGGAACGCTTCGCTGAGGAAGCGACCAAGTTCTTCGACAGCGGTAAGCGCATCCGTTACTCGTGGGTAGCCAACACTGTCGGGCTTCGGACCTGCGTCGGCACCTATGACGGACGCGAGTGCTGGGTCAGTCTGACCACCGCCGTCGTCGATGGACAGAAGCTCCTCTTCTATTATGGCACCAGCACCTTCGTCGATCACGACCTGATCCGCACATGGCTGGACGCCAACATCCCCGCCACCGGCCGCCAATCGGATGGCCGCATCCATCACACCGATGCCACGAACTTCGTGAACATCCTCCGCCGATAAGGAGACCCATCATGAACCGCCGCGAAATTCTCGCCAGCATCGGCGTCGCCGCCGTGGGGGCCTTGCTGCCTACCGTCGCCTTCGCCCGCAGCACCGCCATCGAATGGGCACCCGGCACGCTCGACAACCCGCACGCCGCCTTGGTGGGGACATGGATCAACGAACGGATCGAGGAAGGCGTCCTCTACACCCGTGGTAGCAACGTCATCGACAACCAGATCGTCAAGCTGGTCATGCCGCACTTCCGAGTCGTGCCCGGCAAGCCGGTCTGGAGTTGGATGACCGGACCGACCGACGAACCCGGCCTCGCGATCTTCATCACCGAGATGGGCGTCCCCATCACGGAGACCAGCATCCTCACCTCGAACGGGTATGAGGCGTATTTCGGCAAGCCCAAGCCGGAGCACATGCCTGACTATGCGGTCAAGCAGCCCTTCCTCAATTACGACCAGACGAAGTTGATCGAACCCTACCTCCCGAAGGGGCATATCGACTACGACATGCGCTGGATCGAATCGTTGAAGGAGGCCCGCTGAGCTTGGTCGAACGTAAAAGCCCTTGGGCATTCGAAGCCCCGTGGACTCCGTGGTATGTCTGGTATCCGCGTCTGATCCGCGACGAAGCGCTGGAGATCACCGCCATCATGTGGCTCGAAACCGTCGAGCGACGCCGCGTCGCTGGTCGTTGGGAATATAGGATCGCACGATAAGGCGATCCGGCCATTGACATTCTGACTTAACACAGTTACCAGAATCACTGAACAAAGAAATCGGAGTCGTAGTGACTGAAAACCAGCGTAACCTTGCAGTTCGCCTTTTGCGTGAACAGCACATCGCCCTTTCGCAGCGTAATGAAGTCATGCGAAAGAACTTCGGCGATCGCCTGACCAAAGCACTCAATGCTGAGTGTGAGCAGCGTGATCGCGAGATCGAAGCCCTCGACCTGACGATCGACCTGCTCAACAAGGTCAAGGTCGTGGAAATTCGGAGTGCCTGACGCCGATCCGAACTCTCGTCTGCCGATCTACCGGTTGCCCCGGTATCGGACGGAAGGGACGGCCGGGGCATTCGGACGCTGGGTGGGCAGCAAGCCATCACGCCCAGCGCCCGCAGCGCCACAGGCCGAAGTCCTCATCGGCCAGCCGGACCTGCCGCCCATCTGTTCGGGCGACGAATGCCGGCTCGGCCGCGAGAACCCCTGCACGAAGTGGTGCCGCCTGTCAGCCCGTGCTGACAAGCCGGAGCCGGAACTGCCCAAACCGCCGTCACGTTAAAGCGTCACGACCGACATTTTGACTTGACATAACGATCATTTTCAATATGGAGAATGTCATGTCCACCCGCCCGACCCTCAAGATGCTTTCTGGACATCAGCGAGCGGCGTCTTGCCAATTCCCTGTAGGCTCCCACTGGCGGCACCAGTCGTCGGGCAAGGTCTACGAGGTGACCGGCCACGTTACGCTTGAGGCGAGCGGGGAGGCGGCGGTGTGCTATCGCCCGGCCGAATGTGATGACCTTGAACTCCTGACCTTCGGCGAGGCCCCGTCCTCCGAAGTGGTCTTCGCGCGTCCTGCGCATGAGTTCACCGAAGCCGTGAGCTACCACGATGGCTCGGTCACCCGGCTGGGGCCGCGCTTCGTGCCTGTCATCCGCCAGACCCGGTGGGTCAGCCCGTGATCGCGTCCAAGACGATCGCTGCGCTGGCCGGCGTTACCGGCACACCGCCGCCACTTCCTGATCCCGGCTCGTTCCTCATCCTTGCGACAGCCTGTGCTTTGTTCGGTGAGACTCTGATCCGATGGTTCCAATAACGAGTAATCTGCCCGGCGTTCTGTGCGTCGAAGTGAGTGAACTGGAGCCAGACCCGAACGCCTTATACCGCTGCTGCTTCACCGGCGGCCGGGATTTCACCGACAAGGATTGGGTCTGGCGCAACCTCTACGAACTGAACGGCTATGCCGAGGTAGGGGCGATCGCCGAGATCGGAATCGGCTGCGCCACCGGCGTGGATGCCTTGGTGCTGGAATGGGCGATCGCCAAGAACGTGGCGTGGACTCGCTACGTCGCCGATTGGGATCGGTTCGGCACCGCCGCCGGCTCCATCCGCAACACCGCCATGCTGGAGGACTTCCAGCCGGACTATCTGGGAGTGTTTCCCGGTGGCGTGGGCACGACCCACTGCGCACGAACAGCACGCAAGCTGGGGATCGAACGCGTGTTCCTTACCCCTGAGATCGATCCCTTCGAAGAGGCTTCCAAATGGGGATGAGAAACCAAGCGACCGTCAAGGTCATGTTCCCGGACGGCCTCCGCGAGGTCCCGGCCTACATGCAGCTTTTCGATCACGGCAACCCCTTCCGCTGCCGGGGTGGCCTGACGCCGGAGGACATGAGCGGATGGGAATTCCACCGCATCATCGGCCGGGATTACGAGTGGGTGGCGCACGAATGCCGTCGCCCTGCCGACCCTGAACCCTTTCTTTTCGCCGTCGCGGCGGGCTGGGAATAACATGAGCATCCGCAAGTCCATCACGCATCAACTCAAGCACAACAGCGCCCTCCACGGCGCGATCCTGTCCGGTGGCGCGGCGCTCATCACCAAGCTCTACGAGGCATATCAGGAGCGGCAGGTGCTTCGGGTCCGGTTCAATTCGGACATGCCTGACTATGCCGCCATCACGCGCTACATCACCGATCATCTGCTCGACACCGAGCGGAGCCGGTCCTTCACCTATTCGGCGGACAGCCGCTGGCGGGACGGCGAGGAAACCACCGAGAACCAGACGCTGGCGATCGGCTACGGCAACCACGCCGGGCGCTTCCGTGGCACCCTGATCGAAGTGGAGCGATCCCTCGACGAGAGCAACCGGGCGGGGACGTTCAAGGAAACGCTGGTCGTGACCTTCATCACTCGCGACAAGGCCGTCGTCCGGGATTTCATCGACGAACTGGTCAAGATCACCAGCGCCGGGTCGGCCGTGTTCAAGCACGTCCCAATCTACACCAACACTTCGTCCTATTGGGATCGCACCGGCAAGCTGCCCCTGCGTTCGATCGAGAGCGTGTTCACGGCGGACGACGCCGGGCAGCATGTGGTGGACGCCGTCCGCGCCTTCGAGGCCAAGAAGGATGAGCATCACCGCCTCGGCCTGCCCCATCACATCGGCATCCTCCTGCATGGCGAACCGGGCTGTGGTAAGTCGAGCCTGATCCATGCCGTCGCCTCCGAACTCCAGCGGTCGATCTATTATCTCAATCTGGGGTCGGTCACCGACGACTCCTGCCTCACGAGCCTGCTGGCCGGGACGCGTGATTGGTCGAAGGCGCTACTGGTGCTGGAGGACATCGACGCAACCGGCGTGATGGTCAACAGGGCCGAGGGAGGCGCTGAGAAGGGCAAGAAGAAGAAAGACAAGGCGAAGGAGCAGGACGCGGCGGTAACCGCCTCCAGCAGCCCTGTGAGCCTGTCTGTGCTGTTGAACTCGCTGGACGGCATCCTGTGCCCGGACGGTCTCGTCGTCATCGCCACCACCAACCACCTCGACCGGCTGGACCCGGCCCTGCGCCGCCCCGGCCGCTTCGATCACCTGATCGAGCTTGGCAAGCTGGGCTATGACGATTTCGTCCGCATGGCCCGCCTGTTCGGCAAGGACCCTAACCAGTTCCTCGTCGCAAATGACGTGGAGATGACCGGGGCACAGATGCGCGCGATCCTGCTGGATGTCGCATAGCCCCGTCGTCCGGGACGAATATGGACTCCGTGTGGTCCGCTTGTCCCCGCTCCGCACCCGGCGGCTCCTCCAGATGGCTGAGCACCCCGGTTTTCACCACAAGGCATTCTACAGCCAATACTGCCGCCTCATAGAAGAGGGCTGGGTAGGGTGGGTGATTGGGATGGCTTACCTCAAACCCGACGGCCAGCAGCATCTGGCCGCCATGCTACAGGAAGGAATCTAATGGCGAAGAACGCGATGGTCGATCTGGAGACGTGGGACCTGATCCCCGGTTCCGATCTCCGCAGCATCGGCGCGGTCATCTTCGACATCGAGACGGGCGAGTTCATCGACGAGTTCTATGTCGCGATCAAGACGCCTTGGTATCTCATAAAGCGGTGGTGGTGGCCGTTCGGCAAGCTGACCCGCTCTGCTGACACCATCAAGTGGTGGTCGCAGCAGTCGGAGGAAGCACAGAACGCTTTCACCAACCCGGTTAGCATAGGCGAAGCGCTGGGGATGCTGGATGACTGGTGGCGCAAGCACGAGAGCTTCGACTACACCCGCTTCTGGGCGCACGGGCCTCACTTCGACGAGCAGCTTCTGGCCGCCGCCTACCGCCTCGTGAAAGCGGAGAAGCAGTGGGGCAAGTCCTACCTCAAGGCACCATGGCTCTACCGGGCACCGCGCGACCTGCGGACCTTTCTCGAAGCGGCCGGTATGGACCCCAAGACGGGCATCCCCAGCTTCGGCACCGCCCACAACGCCCTCGACGACGCCAAGGCTCAGGCGCTGGCCGTGGTCGAAGCTCGCCGCCGCCTGACAGCGCCCCGGCTGGCAGAAGCCGCGTGAGCGCCAAGATGACCCGCATCCTCCTCCCCGGTCTGCCGTCCGGGGAGGGCTATCTGGATTGGGACGAGCGCTCGATCGAGGATATGGTCTCCATCATGCGCCGCCGGGCGGCCCACTACCGGATGGTGGCTGACGCCATCGACCGGGCGGCCGACGAGGACTTCAAGATCGACATCGTCCGGGGATCGATCGTCCAGCACCACATCCGCAACCTCCAGCCGGGACGCGACGCATGAGCTTCGAATTGCTCTCACCCGGCCCGCTAGGTGCCATCCTCCACGTCAACCGCCAGTTCATCGCCATGAACGCCAAGGACGGAGGCAACCGCCCCGTCTACACCCTCAAGCCCAACGGCCCGAACTCGACACCGATCTATGCCCGCGAGGTCTCCGTCGATGGTCCCTCGCGCTGCGTGTTCAGCGCCGACCGGCTCGCCTGCGGTGCCCATGCTTGGATTGCTATCCCGCCCGGCACCACCCTCGGCCTTCACGATCCGATGACCTTCGAGGAGGCCAAGGCCGCCTGACCTACCGCTGACCTACCGTTGTCTCCACCTCACCCGTCGTCCGAAAGGCCGGCGGGTGTTTTGTTTTGTGATTCGCGAGCCGCTGAATTTCCCCCATAAGACCCATCTTGACCCATGGCGTAACACCGTGAGCCAAGGAAAAGTAGGTCAGAAAGTAGGTCAGCGCCAAGAAACGAAAAGCCCCGCCGGTTAGGGCGGGGCTATAAACCCTTGATTTACAAGGGAGAAAATGGTGGACGCACTAGGGTTCGAACCTAGGACCCGCTGATTAAGAGTGACAAACTCCTGTTACACGACGAGACGCGCCGAGACAAGCTGTCTCAAGAAAACCCCGGAAATCCGCCATTTTTGGTCCTTTCTTAGTAACAACGTGGGACATCCTGTTTCATCCAGAAACGACAAAAAGTAGGTCAGGAGTAGGTCAGCCCTCTTGCGGCGGCGCTCCGGGTAGGTCAGAAGTAGGTCAGAAACTCGATCTGCAAACAGGAAGATTTGTCCATGAAGAAACAGCTTACGGCGGCCTTCGTCAAGGGCCTCAAGCCCGGTCCGAAGAAACAGGTGATCACTGATTCTGTGGCGGCCAACCTCCGCCTGATCGTCCACCCGACCGGGCGAAAGATTTGGGCATGGCAAGGCAAGGTGAACGGTGAGCCGAAGACGGTGACGCTGGGTCAGTGGTTGGAGACCGGAGGCATGGACCTGTCCGCCGCCCGCGAGCGAGCGACCGAGATCAACACCGCCAAGGTCGAGGGAAGAGCGGTGAGCTTCCTAACGCCCAGCGAGGAGTCATCCGAGCCGGCGATCGACCCGCGCGCCTCCCTCACCTGCGACTGGATGTTCGATCAATATATGGCGGCCGAGGGCGAGACGAGGAAGACGGCCAAGGAGAAGCGGACCACCTACAACCGGGAGATCAAACCGACGCTGGGTGAGCGGCAGATCGACACCATCACCTACGACGATCTGGCGGCGATCGTGCAGAAGAAGTTTGCGGAAGGGAAGGGGCCGGCGTCGAACCGGCTCAAGGCGCTCATCGCCCGCTGGTGGAAGTGGGGCGTCTCGCGCGGCCGGGCCGTGACCGGTCTGACCGTCAACCCGGCGATCGATCTGGTGAGCCTCGCCGACGAGAACAAGCGTCGTCGCTACCTCACGAATTACGAGATCGGGGTGTTCTTCAAAGGAACCTATTTGGCTCGTGACACCTTCGCTGAGATGATGACCGTCATCCTCTACACCGGCCTGCGACGGAGCGAGGCGGCCGGTCTGACATGGGACGAGGTCCGCTTCCACGACAACACGATTCTGATCAGCGGTGAGCGGATCAAGAACGGGTTGGACCTGCTGCTGTGGATGCCGGACACGGTGGTCGCGATCCTGCGCCAACGCAAGCGCCTCACCGGCAATTACAAATACGTCTGGCCGGCCCCGTTCTCGTGGAGGCAGGGCGAGACGGTCGATGAAGACGAGGACACGTCGAAGGAGCTAATCAGCTTCACGAAGCCCATGAACGCGCTCAACGAGACCTGCCAGAAGCTGGCGGCGAAGGAGCGGAAGACCATGGAGCGGTTCACCGTCCACGATCTGCGTCGCACGCTGGCGACGGGTATGCGGGGATTGAGGGATGCCGAGGACAAGCCTCTCATCCTGTCGGACATCGTCGAGCGGGTCATCAACCACATCATCGGCGGCGTCCGGGGCAACTACGATCACCACGACTATTTCGCGGAGAAGAAGGCGGCGCTCCGCATTTGGGCGGAGCACCTTGATCCGATCAGGCTGACCGCTCACGCAGCCATTGAGAAAACTCACTCCGCAGCCAGCGGGTCGCCTGCACGTTCACTGGCTGAGGCATGAACTTTCCGTCGCGCCGCCAGCGGTAAAGCGTCTGCCGGCTGATCTTGAGCTTGGCGCAGATTTCCGCGATCGTAATGATTTCGTCGGGATCAGCATCACGCGCCGGGGTGATAGTGCCGAGGAGAGTGGCCATGCTGAGGAGGCCATTCAATTCGGCATCATCAAGGGTGATACCGAGGCCGCTGGCTTTAGCGGCCTCGATCTTCGCACACAGGGAGGTCATGTCGGTCATGCTCATGGTCTACCCAGAATGACCATCACTGTCAATTCATAATAGCTCTTGGTCGATCATCACGCGCCATCACGTCATTTTCCGTCTTGACCCATCGGACAAATCTTCCTATTCGCTTCTCATCAACAACGACTCGAAGGAGACAGACCGATGGCTTTCAAGATCACCAAGACCGACAACGCCCGCGTGATGAAGCTGGCCGGCGAACTCGACGATATGCGAACCGAGATCAACGACAAGCTCGACGAATGGCGGGGCGAACTGAGCGGCCTGCTCGACGCCCTCAACGAGAAGCGTGAGGAACTGCGTGGCGTGATCGAGGACATCCAAGCCGAACAGCAGAGCGCCTATGACGACATGTCGGAGCGCTGGCTCGAAGGCGACCGCGCCTCGCCCACCGAAGACTGGATCGGCGCGCTTGCGGATGCGGAGGCATTGGTCTCCGACGACTTCACGTTCGAACTGCCTGACGAAATGGAATTCGACGACGAGTTCGAAACCCTCAAGGACGAGGGTCTGCCCACCGAGCCGGAATATTGAAACGGCAAAATGGCGGTTGACGAACCGGAAGAATCGTCCTAATTCGACCCCATCAACAACGAATCGAAGGAGACAGACCCTATGGCTCAGAAGCTCATCCTTGATGACCAGATGGAGGTGCTGCGGCAGAACGGGGCGGTCGCCTCGCGCTCCGGCGACGGCAGCGATCTTCGTCCCGTGCTCAAGCTCTTCACCCCGGACGGCGCGGCGACGTGGCTTATCTCCGAGATCGATGCCGACGGCGACACGCTGTTCGGTCTGTGCGATCTGGGCCTCGGAGAACCAGAGCTTGGTTACGTCTCGCTGACCGAGATCAAGTCGATCCGGGGCGGGCTGGGTCTCCCGGTCGAACGGGACATCTCGTTCACCCCGACGATGACCATGGCCGAATATACCACCAAGGCTCGCCGGGCCGGCCGGATCGTTCTTTGACCGGGCCGCCGGCCACGGTCCTCCTGACCTTGAAGGAATCCGAAGCCTTGCTCTGGGGCTTCGCCATGATGGGGGACTATGCTCACGAGCCGCCGGACGATGAGACTGATCCGGTCTATCTCCTGCTCAAGGCAGGGTATAGGCCGGAGCAGTTCGAGGCCGCCTGCAAGCGCCTCCGTCCGATGGCACTCGACGATTATCTGCGTGAGCCGTTCTCGGACCTCGAAAAGATGATCTTGCGGTTGGCGGTGGAGAACACATCGTGGATCACCACCTACCGCACCCACGCCCCAACCCGTGACTCGCCCATGCTGATCCGTGAAGCATTGACCGCGTTGCGAACCCTCGCCGCCAAGCTCGAAGACTTCGGCATCGAAGTCAACTACATCCCCAACGATTGAAAAGGAGCCACATGTTCGACATCTGTGTATTCGCTGGCCGTATGCGTCCGCCGACGGCCGCTCATCTGGCCAACATCCGCGCCGGCCTCGCCGCTTCCCAATATGTCTTCGTCATCATCGGCTCGACCGGTGAAGCCCCGCACTTCAAGAACCCCTTCACGTTCGACGAAGTCCAGACCATGATCCGTGGCTCGCTGTCGGCGGCCGAGAATGATCGCGTCTTCGTCCACGGCGTCCGCGACCGCGACAATGACCTTGCGTGGGTCCGCGACGTGCAGAAGATCGTCCACGAACAGGCGACCGCGCTGTCGATCCCCGGCGAGCCGCGTATCGCTCTGGTAGGCTGCAACAAGGACGGCTCGTCCTATTACCTCAAGCTCTTCCGCCAGTGGGGAAGCATCGGTGTCGAGCCGATCCTGAACGACGGCGAATCGATGTCGGCGACCGCCATGCGTATGGCGCTCTACGAAGCCGAGGACCCCGGCCGCGTCCTCAAGACGTGGAAGGACCTGTTCGGCGCTTCCTATCTCCCGCACGGCACCTTCTGGTTCCTGCGCCAGTGGGTGAACACCGAGCACTTCCAGCAGATGCGGGCCGAGGCGCTGTTCATGCGGGACGAACTCAAGAAGTTCCAGCCGAACCCCTACACCGGCCAGCCGCAGCAGCACAATTGCGCCGACTTCTATCTACAGCACGGCGGCGCTGTCCTGCTGGTCAAGCGCGATCGGATGCCCGGCGAAGGGCTGTGGGCGGTGCCCGGCGGGCACAAGCACGCCTACCAGACGTTCCGCGACGCAGCGCTCGCTGAGCTTGGTCAGGAAACCAGCATCTTCGACCTGAACGAAGCCATCACGCCCGACGTGATCAACAGCTACATCCGGGGCGACAAGCTGCTCGACAATCCGTGGCGGTCGAACCGCGAAGTGACCGTCTCGGTAGCTTACGGCGCGCTGCTGCCCGGCAGCTTCACCCGGCCGCTGATCGAAGGCGCTGACGACGCCCGCGAAGCCCGCTGGTGGAACATCGACGAGATCACCCGTGACATGATGTTCGAAGACCACTTCAACATCATCGAGGATTTCTCGAACCGCTTCCGCGATCTGACGATCTAATCAGGAGACCCCATGAGCTATATCACGACCATCGGGGAACTGCTGAACCAGCCGATCCTCAACAGCGACACCTACAAGAACAGCCACTGGACGTTCGAGCACCCGCAGTTCACTTCGAGCTACGGCTACATCGAAGCCCGTAAGGGTGGCGAGTTCAGCGAGGTCATGTTCTTCGGCCTGCAATACCTGCTGCGCTATTACCTGACCCAGCGCGTCACCGACTCGGTGATCGCCCACGCCCGCCGCTTCCTCCCGCTGCACGGCGTGCCGTTCAACGAAGAAATGTGGACGACCATCCGCGACAAGCACGATGGCCGGTGGCCGGTGCGGATCAAGGCGCTTCCAGAGGGCGTCCTCGTCCCGCAGGGCTGTGTCCTTGTCACGGTGGAATCGCTCGACGAGGAATGCGCCGGTGTCGCCGCGTTCGTCGAAACCCTGCTGCTTCGCGGCGTCTGGCTCCCCACCACGATCGCCACCCGGTCGATGCGCTGGTGGCGTCTGGTCGATCGCTACCTCACCCAGAGCGGCACGCCGGAGACGGCGGAGTTCAAGGTGGTGGACTTCTCGGCGCGCGGCGTCCGGTCGTCCGAGGACGCAGGCATCTCCGGCATGGCCCATCTCCTGAACTTTCAGGTGACCGACAATCTGCTTGGCATCCTGTTCGGCCAGAACGCCTACACGACCGAAACCATGCTGGGATATTCGATCCCGGCGACCGAGCACTCGGTCACCACGTCGTGGGGCAAGGAAAACGAGCAGGCGTTCTTCGAGCACATTCTCGAAGTCCATGGCCAGACCGTGAACCCGCTGGGCGGCCGGTCGCCGGTGTCGGTGGTGATCGACACCTACGATCAGGACAACGCCGTCCGCATGTGGCTGACGCCGGCCGAGAAGGGCGGTTGCGGCCTCCGCGAGAAGCTGGAAGCGTCGAACATGTGCGTCGTGCTGCGGCCGGACTCGGGTGATCCGATCATCAACGTCGTCCACCTGCTCGACCTGATCGGAAGCCTGACGGGCTGGACGGTCAACGAGAAGGGCTTCCGCGTCCTCCCGGATTTCGTTCGCGTCATTCAGGGCGACGGCATCCACGAAGAATCGCTGCGCCGCATCCTCCAGCGTGTGGTCTACCACACTTGGTCGATCGACAACCTGACCTTCGGTTCGGGCGGTGGTCTGATGATGCACGACGTGGAGCGCGACACCCACCGCTTCGCCATGAAGACCTCGGAAGTGGTCATCGGCGGTATCACCAGCGCCGTCCGCAAGGAGGTCAAGACCGATCCGTCCAAGGCATCCAAGGCCGGGCGCTTCGCAGTGGTGATGGAGAACGACGTGCTGATCACCATCCCGGAAGACGAACTCAACGGTCGTCTCAACTATCTGCGGACGGTCTACGAGGACGGCGAACTGGTCGCCCCTGAGACGTTCGATCAGGTCCGGGAGCGCGCTCGCCAGTGGCGCGTCATCGGGCACGGCTAATGGAAGGGCCGCCCTCCGGGGCGGCCTTTTTTATGGAATAAGTGATTGACTGAATATCTTGCTTCCCGTAAATGCTATGGCTCAACCGGAGAAGGAGACAGCCTTGAATTTCATCGACCGCATCTGTGAAGACGAACCCCTCGCGCGCGAACTGTTCGAGGGCGTCAGGGTCGTCACGGTGCATGACGATGTCTATCAGGCGGCTGTCGAACTGATGGAACGCGACGCGACCAAGATCGCCGGCATCGCCAAGTTCACCTGCTGGCCGGACTATAACACATGGATCGAAATCCCAGCGCCCAAGGGGCAGCACACGATGGGGTTCTTGTTCTATGGCGGCCTCACGAAGAAAGAGCAGAGCGTCACGGCAGGCCATGGGCTGGTGTTCATCGGCTTCCCTGATGGTGAGATCATGGCCATCCCTGTTCGCTACGATCTGGAGAGCTACAGCCTCGTATGGGCAGATCATCACCAGCTTGCCGCCCGCGCCGCCAAGGCCAACAACGCCAGCCCGGCTGTCCTGTCCCTGCTTGCGATCCACCAGCGGGCGACGACTGATCCCATCCTGATCCACTCGCAATATGCGGGCGTGCTCGATCACGCCAAGCCGCTGATGTTCTCGCTGCTGGCGTTCATCAATTCACCGAAGCTCGTCCGCATCCGGGAATGCGACAAGGCGCGGCTGAACGCCCGCCGACTCAAGCGTGGGAAATATCCCTTCCATCCGCATCACGAGGTGCGGCTCAACATCGACAAGCACATCCTGAGCATCACACAGGGGCAGGGGGACGGCCCTGAGCGCGAACTGCACTTCGTCCGGGCGCATCTGCGCTTCCTCGTCCACCCACGCTACAAGAACGTCTCCGTGACGCTGGTGCAGCCCCACTACCGGGGCAACCCGGAACTTGGCATCTTGAACACCAGCTATGCGATCGACCGGACGAACTCCCGGTGGAAGGATGCGGAGTAAGTGAGGGACGAGTCCGCTGCGCGGACTCGTGGAGAAAGTGCTTGACCAATTCGCCGGGCTGAACTATCTGAGTCGCAGCAACAGCGAATCAGGAGACAGACGATGTGCGGAACTTGTGGAAACCTTGCTCACGACGATCTCGACGATGACATCGGCGACATCTTCGGCACGGGCCAGATGAGCACCGAGGACGCCGCACGCGCTGCTGAGTTCGCCAAGGCTGTCTCGGACAACACCCGCCCGGCCGCCGGCCCGGTTCTCTATTGGGACACCTGTGGCTCGTGCCGTGGGTCGGGCAACTTCATCACCTATTCCGGCCGCGTCGGTGGGGCCTGCTTCAAGTGCAAGGGCAAGGGACAGGTTCCCTTCAAGACCTCACCGGAGAAGCGGGCGGCTGATGCCGAGCGCAAGCGCAAGAACCTCGCCACCAAGCTCGAAGCCTTCGTCACCGCCCACGCGGACGAATGGGCATGGATCGCGACGGAGGCTCCCAAGTTCGACTTCGCCAAGAGCATGTTCGACAAGCTGCTCAAGGATGGTGAACTGACGCCCGGCCAGTTGGCAGCGGTGCAGAAGCTCATCGCCCGCGAACAGGCCCGCACTGAGGCGGAGGCCGCCCAGAAGGAAGCCGCGCCGGTGATCGAGGAAGCATCACTCGCCAAGATCGAGGAGGCATTCGCCGCTGCGATCGCCCGCGACATCGCGCGTCCCAAGCTGCGCCTCGATACCTTCATGTTCTCGCCGGCCCGGTCGGGCGTGAACGCCGGGTCGATCTACGTCAAACACCTCACGGAAACGAACCGTGATGGGGAGAAGCGCTACCTCGGCAAGATCACCGATGGGAAGTTCCTCAAGTCGTGGGGCTGCACCCCTGAGGAAGAGCAGCGGATCATTGCCGCTGCCATGGACCCGCTGGCCGCCGCCACTGCCTATGGCCGCCGTGAGGGCAGGTGTTCGTTCTGCGGGCGCAAACTCACGAAGTCGGAATCAATCGACCGGGCGATAGGCCCGATCTGTGCAGAGAATCTAGGTTGGTAAGGCTTGACCAACCGGAAGATTTGTCCTATTCCAGATTCATCAGCAACAAGGAGACAGACATGACGCAACTCGAAAAGAACCTCGCAGCGCTGCCGGCGCACTGCTACTCGATCCTCAACACGACCGGCGAACTGATCATCATCAAGCGCGGCGAGACCGGCTACTTCCCCACGGAAGGCTACACGGAGAACGAGCACTGCACGTTCGAGCAACTGGTGGTGATCCTCAACAACCGCATGGGCGTCAGCCCGGCGCAGCGCTTCGCCATGGACATGGGTTCGATGTTTGGATGGGACATCCCCGGTGCCCATCCCGATGTCCACGCCGACCGGGTGGTCGCATGAGGGCGGTCCGCATCGCCGTGGTCATCACGGCCATCGCGCTGGCGGCCAAGGCGTCAGCGGCAGGGGGCGATCCCGATGTCCGCAAGGGCGAGGTGTATGGCACGCCATATTCCAACGACACGCAGCGGAAAATCCGCCGGGAGCAGGAGATCGCCCGACAGATCGACCGCGACCGGGAACGCCGGGAGAGCGCACGGGAGACCGAGCGCCGGGCGATCGAGAAGCTGCGGCCGAGGTGAAAGGCGCTGTGGCTTTCGACGAACTCATCACGCGGCTGGACGCAGAGAGCAAAGTTCTGGGCGACCGTGCCCGCACGCTCCGGGCCGAGGGGAAGACCTACGAACAGGTTGTCGAGTATTTCGACGCCTTGCGGGCGCTGGCTCGGCTTGCCCGTGCCCCTACTGTCGGTGTCGGCGCGTAGGGCAATTCTAACTTGACAGTCATGGTCATTCTTACTATGCGGTGAGAATGACCTTTCCCGTTTACAACGAATCGACTGGCCATTCCCTTTTCGGGATGCCTGTCAAAGTGAGCAAATTCATTCCCGACGATGTCTTCATGGCGGTGGACCCCGCCGGAGACGCGGACAAGACCGCCATCGTGGAGATGAAGACCGGTTCCGTCCGCACGCTCAAGGAAATCTACGACGATCTCCCTGCTGATGGGGACACCCTGAGCGAAGACATCCAGCGCGCCATGGAAAAGCTCCGCGCGAATGACTACGCCACCTTCTTCGGTAGCGTCACCACCTCCAACGTCACCACCTCCAACGTCGCGGACGACACGAACGTCGCGTTCGACATGCTCAAGATGATGGACATCATCGAACAGGCCCGCATCGCGCGGTTTGAGCAGGACAAGAGCATCGTCAACGCCCTGATCAACAGCGGCTTCACCGTCACCTGCAACGAGTTCACCCACCGCCCGGTCGCCATCCTTCCTGAGGATTTCTCGGAGGCGCTGGAAGCTGTGCTGGAAGAGCGCAAGCGGAGGGTCCTGTGAAGAGCACCGACCTCCAGCCCGGCCAGATCGTCCTCATGGATGGCGAACCGCACCTCGTGGAAGCGGTTGATGTCGAGGTCCACATCACGCTCCAGCGGATCGAGCCTCTTGGCGATCGGTTCACCGACATCTTGGACGGCCAGACGCCGGAGCCTTTCGCCCCGGTCTTCTGCATCCTGACCGGCAAGCGGGGCGATCCCCAGCTTTGCAGCCCGCACCTCACCCTTCTGTCACCTGAGGAAATCACATGATACCTGTTGATATTGGGCCGCATCCCGACGCGCCCAACCACTACATCGTCTTCGGCAAGCCGGAAGGCTGGAAGGACGAGGACTGTTCGGTGCTGGCCACCCGCCGCGTCGGCGTCACCGGCGACGTTCTGTATGAGCCGGCAGTCCGCGTCGTGCGGAGTCCGCTGCCCTCCGGCGAGGATGTCTATCCGGCGTTCCTGTCCGAATGGGTGCCGACGGAGGAGGAGCTTCAACGGCTGAACAAGGGCGAGCCGCTGCGCCTGCTGGTATCCGGTAATGGCATCCCGCCTGTGGCGCTCTGGGTGCGCGAGGAGGACGAAGTTTGACCCGCGCCTACGACAACCCCAACAGCCCCTATTACGGCCCTGCACGGCGTCTGTGGGTCACTCTCGTCGGTCTGTGCGATCTCGACCTGCTCGACCAGCAGTATAATTGGGAATGGGGTGAGCGCTGGGATACCAGCATGGCCCGGCTCCTCGCCGGTGGGGCGAGCGAGGCTGGCGTCGCCCGGCACATCCTCGGCCGGATACTGGACATCTACCAAGAGAAATGAAAAACGCCCGGTAATCGCCGGGCGTTTTCTATTGGGGAGCAAGCTCGCGCGCTGCCGCCAATTCCTCCATCTTCCCCAGCCCGTAGGTGTCCGCATAGGCCATGAGGACCGTCACATAGTAAGGAGCGCCCTCAGCCTCCCAGCGACGCGTCGCCCGGCCGCCGGAGGAAAACCCCATCAACCGGTCAAGCTGACTCTGGTCGATCTTGTGGCGATCCCGGAAGTCTTTGACCGACTGTGCGGGTGTGCGGGCATCAGCCATGACCACCGATTCCTCCCTGTTGAAGTCTCCCCGCCCCGAGAGGTTCGTTGAGGCGCACCCGCTCGCAACGAAAAACTGCTGCTGCATCCGTGACCGATTTCTTTGTGCTTTCGGCGTGCTCCTTGTCGGTGGCTACCGCGACCAGCGTGCATTTGTCCGGGGTCAGCGCCCAAGCGAGATAGACGTATATCTCATTGGTATAAGGAGCATATTCCAGACAATTGTCATGATGGACCTTGCGAATGTCGAGCGCATCAATTAGCGTCAGCACATCCGCTGCCAGACACGCCCGGTCTTTGGGTGTGAAATTGGTGGGAAACCCCTTCGGGGTCTCCGCAGCAATCCACGTCAGCAGGCGTGAAGTGGCATCCGATACCTGATCGGTCATGCCGGCACCTGCGACTGGATAAGGGTCCCCGTATTTGAATCCCATGCTTGTTGACATTCTCCGCAGTGGTAGGACCGAACCCTGTCGTTCACAACCATCGCAGATGCAAGCCCCAATCGACCCTTCGATCGCGACGCACCATACAGCGCCGCTATCCGATCCGCTTCGGCCTCCGCCTCTTGTGGAGACATAGCGTCCTCGGAAAGCGCCTTCTGGTAGAAGAATTCCCAGATGCCTCCACCATCCAGCGAAACACCGCAGCTTGGGCAGTTGCCGTGCTCCAGAGGGGGAGACGGGATTGATGTCATAGACTTCCTCCACAGATTGGTTGATGAGAAGGTTTGGGTAAGTCGGACCGGAAGATTTGTCAAACGAAAAACGCCCTCGGTATTTCTACCGAAGGCGCTCAACGCTGGGGTGTGGGAAGGGGAGAGATCAGCCGGCCGGCGGTGCGTCATCACGCGACGACGTGCCGAGGTTCGACGGCTTGTCAGTGCCTCGGCCGAAGGTCGGCATGACCAGACGCCAGATGTCGGCGAACACGGCGATTGGGTTGTTCTTGAACTCGTTCGACGCCTTGAAGAGGCCGAAGATGATGTTCTCGGAGATGATCGCGGCAACGCCACAGATCGCGTAAACATAGCGGCTGTCGTGGAAGATCGAGCCGGCCAGCACAGCGGCACCGCCGCCGATGATGCACGAAAGCAGGAGACGCCACCAGACACGGCGCTCCCCAGACAGGATCGACTGGAGAAGGACGAGCAGAGCGCCGCCAGAACCCAGCCAGACCGCCTGCTGGAGTTCGGAATCGGAGAAGTTAATCGGCATGACTGCGAGGACCCCAGAGGTAGATCGAGTTTGCTTGACCCTTTTGGAGGTCACCACGGATGAAGAGATGAGCGGTTGTCAGCAGGAGAGCGAGGCCGGTGTGCAGGACCAACCAAACCACCTGATCGGGTTCATGGCAACGCCCCTGATAGGTGATGCCGTAATTGATGAATGCAGCCGTCTGCACCAGCGCGAAGATCGAAGAGAAGGTGACCCAGACGTAGAGCAGGGCATTGCGCCGACCGCTCAGAATGTCCCGCCACTCGTATTGGAAATGTTGCCCAGACCCGACCGCCACGAGGCCAGTCAGGAAGGACACAGCGCTGCTGATCGCCGCCAGAAAGACGAGGAACATAGAGACACCTTCGGTGAGATGAGACCGGTGAACCGTTCACCGAAAACGAAGGCGCTAGTATATCACTGGTGAGGTGAAAAGGCAAGCACAAATGGCCGCTCGAAGAAAACACTTCGAGCGGCCATTTGTTCAATCACTTCGTCAATGATTTAGTCTGGGGAAAGGGGGAGCGCCTTCTTGATGAACGTGCCGCCCATGGGACCCAGCTTGTAGGTTTTGATCACAGGACCGAAGGTGGGGAACATCTCGTGAAGGTAACGAAGCTCGACGAGATCGTTTAGCTCCTTCTCGAATTTCCCTGCCTTGAGTTTGATGAGGACTGCGATCTGGTCCACCGTGGGATAAGCCTTCTGGCCTGACATGCGGATATGCGCTTCCACTGCGATCAGCACCTTGAGATGACGGAGGGTGAGGTTCCGCTTTCCGAAGTGCATCAGGCTGCTCAGCGTCCGCAGCGCCTGATCAGCGCCCGAACCAGTTACGGATTTCATCGGCGTCTTGCGCGGTGAAGCTGCCGAAGGCGTCTGCCATTTCTTCGACATGGTGGACGATCGTATTGTAGATCGAGGGGGCGCGTTCGCGGAGTTCTGCACGTTCGAGGCCAAGACTGACATCTCCCATCTTGTTGACGGGAATAATGACAGTGCCCCGCTCTTCCAGAATGTCCCATAGCCCGCCGAGACTGTTCAGGACGGCGTCCAGATCGGACTCGTTTCCCTCAACGAAAAACGACCCCGGTGTCATGGCAGGCTTCCGCTTGGTCGGCACGCCGTAGGCATTCGACGCGCCACGGATTATGGCCTGACCACCTTTACCAAATCCGAGCAGATTGTCACCAAAAACAAACGTAAAATTAGGCAGTTCGTCGCATAATCCGCGCGAATACCAGCCAGAGAAGCGTATAATCATTATATCCACCTTGCGACCAGAGGGGTAAACGGATACCTGTCTAGGCGCGGGAAGCGTGAAACTCCCCGCGACGCTGGGTTAGCCCTTGACGTTCAAGACCTGCCGGAGCCGGTGCTTGATCTCGACCAGATCGTCCTGAGCGGCCATGACCGCACCGATCGGCTTGTAGGCGGCCGGACTCTCGTCCAGCACATCCGCATCAAGGCGGGCCTCGATCCCCTTCATGGCCTCGGCGTGCTGCTCCATGGTGATCAGCGCCTTGGCCTTGGTCCGGCTCATGGTCCGCCCGGCTCCGTGGCTGCACGAGTGGAACGAGTTCGGGTTGCCCTTGCCCTCCACGATGAAGCTGCCGGTGCCCATGGAGCCGGGGATGATCCCCAAGGTGCCCTCACGAGCCTGCACGGCACCCTTGCGGGTCACCCAGACATTCTCGCCGTAGTGCGACTCTCGGGTCACATAGTTGTGGTGGCAGTTGACCGCCATCTGCTCGGACATGAACGGGGGAAGGGTCTGACGCAGCACCCGGAGGACAGCCGCCATCATCTCCTTCCGGTTCTCCATGGCGAACTCCTGTGCCCACTCGACCGCCTCGCAGTAGTCGTCGTAGACCTCGGTGTGCTCTACCAGATAGGACAGGTCCTGATCCGGCAGATAGTCCGCGATGTGATAGCGGTGCATCTCCTCCTTCGCCTTCTCGATGAAGTAGGTGCCGATCGCGTTGCCGATACCGCGCGAGCCGGAGTGCAGCATCACCCAGACCCGGTTCTCCTCGTCGAGGCAAAGCTCGATGAAGTGGTTGCCGGTGCCGAGCGATCCCAGATGCTGGGTCGGAAGCCGACGCTGGGCGATCTTAGGGTGCTTGGCGATGATCGCGTCATAACCCTTCTCCAGATACTTCCAGCGCTCGACGACGGAGGCCGGCGGGTTGCCCCATGAGCCGGGATCACGCCCGCCACGAATCTGATCCATGGTTCCGCGACCGTGAGGAACCGCCGCCTCGATCATCCCACGGATATGGGATAGGCTGTCCGGGAGATCGTCGGCGGTCAGGGAGAGGCGAAGCGCCATCATCCCACAGCCAATATCGACGCCGACCGCCGCCGGGACGATCGCGCCCTTGGTGGCGATCACGGTGCCTACGGTCGAACCCTTGCCGGCGTGAGCGTCAGGCATCACGGCGACGTGCTTGTGGACGAAAGGCATCCGCGCCATGTTCTCGATCTGCTGGATGGCCTCAGCCTCGAACGGATAGCCCTCCGGCTCCCACAGCTTGACCAGCTTCTTGCGGCCGAAACTGTCCTCAACCTGATGAACGCGCATGTCTTTGTCTCCTTCTTTTTTGGTGGGCCGACATAGCTTCCTCTACGTCGGCCCACATATTTCTGTGATGGCTCTACGCCAGTGCGATTCACTTCATGATGATCTCCTTGGTTTCGTCTACCGATTTCATCGTTCAGTGAGACTCGGTATAATGTAACGCCAAACTGTCGTCAACCGTGAAAGGGAAAAGTTAAAGGCCCCGGACCTTCATCGCCTTCACGTCCTCTTCGGACATGATCTCGATGTCGAGTCCCTTGCTTTCCTTGAGGTTGGCGCGGACCTGCGAGAGCGGCGGGAAGATGAACACGCGGCTCTGGTTGGTCTGACCGTCAAGCTTCATCTTGACCTCCCGAGCGCCGAACCAGTCGCCCACCACCGTCGAGATGTCGTCGAAGCTGGTCTTGGCCTTGTCCGACGAGAACAAGAAGCGGACATAATCCGACACCGCTGCTCGCAGGTCCTTGGCGTAGACCATCGTCTCGCGATCGTCGTTCAGTTCGATCGACGGGAAACGGTTCTCGTCGCTCGTCTCGTAAAGGCCGGACTTGACCAGTTCGAGCATGAACTTCTGCACGCCCGACAGCGTCTCGATCTGCTGCTTCTGGAGGTGGTCGGTCTTGGGCGGCGTGAACAGGCTGGCGAAGGTGCCCTTGACCGGCTTCCAGTGGAGCAGGTCGTGCAGCATGGCTTGCAGGCCACCCTTCTTGTCCATCTGCTCGCGCATCAGGCCGAAGAACTCCAGATCGCCTTGGCGGGCATCCGAGCAGCGCAGCACGAAGAAGCGACGTTCGTCCTTGAGCGAGGCAGGGACCACCCAATCGTTGTTCGAGATCAGCGCGAGGCGCGTGTAGTTCTCGGACTGGATCGGGTCATAGCCCTTCTTTTCGATCAGCACCGACTTGTTGGTGATCATGTCCTTGAGGACACCTTCCGCCTGCGGGTCAGCGGCCCAGAAGGCTTCTTCGCAGACCATGAGCAGGGCGGTTTCAAGGTGGCCGTTGAACTGACCGACGATCTGCTTCCGCTGGCTCACGGTGATGCCGTGGAAGCCAAGCAGCTTGTTGATGAAGTCGAACAGGGTGGACTTACCCGTGCCCTTACCGCCGGTGATGACCAGCGTCGAACCCGGCTTGGCCTCCGGCTTCTGGAACAGCATCGCCAGCCACGTCATCAGCCACTCGAAATACTCGTCGTTCGACTCGCAGATGTTCTCGTAGATGTGACCACGCAGCATCGACCAGTCACCGGCGACCGGTTCGTCCTTGTTGTCGAGGATGTTCTCCCACGTCGTCGGGACCGGCTCATACGGCCAGCCACGGAACAGGTTGTAGATGTCCTTGGCGACGCGGCGGCCGGGAGCGAACACCACCTGACGGTAGGTGCGGCGCTTGTCCCATTCCAGCCACAGGTCGAACCCGGCCAGCTTCTTCGACTGCTTGCCCTCGGCGATCCAGATCACGCGGTTCTTCTCGAACAGCTTCACGTCTCCCTGCGTTTCGAAGATCACGTCATCATCGGCGGAGCGCGGCTCCACCAGAATCTTGACGCCGCCGGACGTGCGGATCACTGCATAGCGCCGGTTGAACGCACGCAGCATGGTTTCCTCGGAATCGCCGAAGTCAAGATCGTCGTCCTCGAACTCCGGCTCCTCGGCCTCGTCGGTCGTAGGGGCGTCGGCGCGCGGCGTCGGCTTCTTCGGCTTGACCGGCTCTTCCTCCTCTTCCTCGTCCTCCTCCAGTTCGAACAGATAGTCCTTGTTGGTGAGGTCGGCCGGCGTGATCAATTCCTGCTCGATCAGTTCCTTGAGGTAGTCGAGGCGATCGCGGCCGGAGCAGGCGTTGTGGGTGCAGTTGAAGGTGAAGCCGCCTTCATAGCCGTCTTCCAGATTGTCGGAAGCGTTGACCACGAAGGTGCCGCCGCCGCCGAAGCTGGAGTGCTCGGCCTCGAACGGGCATTCGACGTGGACGCCGGCCTTGTTACCCCGGCCTTCGCGGATGAAGTCGCCACCGATCACATCCTCAAGCATCGCCTGCACATCGAAGCGCTTGGCGTGCTTGATCGACCAGCCCTTGAGGTTGAAACCGCCGCTGGTGATGTAGCGGTTTGCGTCGTCCTCGTCGCCGTCATCCGCTCCACCGGCCGCCGTGAAGGCGTTGCTGGCCACGGCGCTACGCTTGTTGTCGCGGCCCCGGCGCATCTTGACCCGGTCGAACTTGTCGAGGTCCAGCGGCTCGCCGCAGACCACCCACGAACCGAACGCCTTGTCCTTCGAGGCGTGGCGGGGCAGGTAGAAGAGGCGGGCAGGGTCTACGCACTTCTCATCGAAGAAGAGATCGAGCGCGGTGCAGAAGCCAGCATAGCGTTCCTTCCACTCGTCGATCGCATCCTTCTGCGAGCCGCCGCGCTTGGCGAACACGAAGGCTTCCTTGAGCGGAAATACCGCACGGAACTTCGGCATCGGCTTATGCTGGACGAGGATGACGACGCCGTCTTCCGAGTGGTGGGCGTCATCCAGAATCGTCAGTTCCTCGACGATCGCCGGCAGCACACCCTTCTTCTTGATCAGGTAGTCGCGGACCGCTTCCTCTTCGACCTCGGATGCCTCGGCCCACTTCATGAAGTGGTCGCGCTTGATGACCGACGTGTTCTTGAGGTGGCTGTGGGTGGTGTAGATCACCGCCTCCAAACCATGCTGCTGGATCGTCCGCATCACGTCGTCGAGCGGCGCACCGGAGTCGAGATCGACGCCGAGGATGTGGTTGGCGATCATGGCGACGGCCTTGCGGGCACCGTTCGCGGACTGTCCTTGCAGGAAGCAGGGACCGTCCTTCTGGCCTTCCTTGTGATCCTGCAACATCGTCTCGAACTGGCCGAAGGTGCTGGACACCTCCTTCCACTTGCCCTGCGCTTCATCGCGGCGGCGGCCGGTCATGAGCGTGATGTTTGTCATGGTGCCCGGCGTCTGGATGTCGAGGTCCTGCGGGAGATACCAGTTCAGGCCGTCGAGATTGACCTTGCCCTTGCTATCGAGGAAGACCGAGAGCGGGCACAGGTGCAGGCCGCTCTTCTGCCCGGAGACAGGATCGCCGTCGAGCATGTAGATCATACCGCCGGACACGTCGAACGAAGGCTGAGGCTCGACCACGTCGGGATTACCCGCGACGAAGATGCCGACAGCATCGCCGGTGTCAGTGACCAGATCGATCCACGGGTCGTTGGCATTTGACGCCCACGCGCCGACTTGCAGGAGATCATCGCTCGTGAACTCGTTCCCATCAGCATCGGAAACGGTGATCGCGCCGGTCGTGCGATCGAACAGATCGCAGATGAATTTGGTGTATAGAGCCATGAGGACCTTATTTGGTGAGGTTGAGATCGTAGGTGGTCACCGGGCCACCTGTGTTCTTGTCGTGCAGCGAGGCTGCTTCGACGGCCTCTTCGGCGGTAGCCCCTGCGGCCAGCGCACCGAGGGCCAGCATCGTCCCGGAGCCGATTGCGGTGTAATCGGCATAGATCGGGACGAGGTGTCCATCATCGAATTCATAGGCGCGGCCGGAAACACGATCGACGAGCAGCGCGGAGAATTCGGAGGTGTTGTTGAGAAGGTCGGCCGGAACTTCGTCGCTATGACAACCGTCCTTGACCCACTTTTCGAGAATGCGCCGGTAACAGACAGCACCAGCCAGCGCGACGAGGTAATTGCCGCATTCGGCGATCTTGTCCCGGTGGCCATTTGTGTAGGTGTTATAGGCGATTAGGGTATCGGCAGCGAGGACGCCGTCGCGATAGCAGATGGTAGTGATGGTCCGTCTCCGCCGGGTGAATGGGTGCGGAGAGATAATCGAAACTGTCGTTGGTGTCAAGTTAGAATTGCGGTGAGTAATAACTCGGACGCCAACGGACGATGGCGGAAAGGGTGAGGACAAAGAAAAGGCCCGGCTCTCTTGCGAGGACCGGGCCTACCACCGGATTTCACCGTGTTTGGAGACAGACAATCTCCGGCGGATAACTCCTGATAGGGGGTTGCACCCTACCGGTCAAGGCACCTTTCGCTGCTGCCCGAACGAGGATAGCGGTCTATCGACTTCCGCCCTCGCCAGCACGTCTACCACTTACCCGAGGTTTATCACCGTCATGCCGGCTTCTAGCCTCGGACGAGGGAGTCGAACCCTCATTTGCCCAGCTTGCCCTACCTTGGGCCTTCTCTTCCTTCATCCGTCGCGAACGGTAGGTTCGGACAGCAGCGAAAAGTGTCTTGCTCCCAGATAGGATGATTCTTCCTATCTGTCAAACACAGTTCAGAAGGAGGCCCAACACAGTCGCGCGGGGGAGTGCGACTAGCGGTCAGGGGTGGGGTCGTGCTGGACCCCCATCTGAACTGTGTGGCCCGTTCTGTTGCTCGGTGGGCCAGCCCGCACCTTAGGAGTTGATCCCCAAGGAATTCACCGGACACAGTTTAGGCCGAAGCCCTCACATTCGTCCGGCTGAGATCACGCCGCGAGGCGCATCTCGACAACTTCGTTGTCGTTGACAGTTACGTCGGTGATCCGCATGACGGGCGGTGTCTAAACGGGTCGCGTCCTTCTCTCAGCCTTGCCGCTCGATCCTAATTCACCCCCATCAACTGCACTGACAACCAACACCTCCATCCGCTAAGACTTTGGCGCTAGGGTCGCTAAACCCTAACCGGCGTTCCGACTGTCAGCATTACGCTTGGGCGCGCTGTCAGTGCAGATGGTGGAGGTGGCGGGCTCTGCCCCCGCGTCACGGCTCAACCTCGATCGTCCGAATAACGACCATATTCTTTGTGGCCCAGCGCCCCGCGCTGAGAAGCGCGGTCGATAACGGCACGATGGGCCAACCTCGTTGCGATCAGATCGGTGAGGGATTCGAACCCTCGGCTGGACGGTGCGCCATAATTCTGACTACGGAGCCGTTGCCTCCGAATTCCATCCAGTCTTGCATCGATCACCCTTAAACCACTCGGGCAACCGACCTGATCAAACCTCCCCTGCACACTCGGAATAGCGGGCAGACATTGCGGCGCTGAAAGCGCGGGAGGAAATTCTTGCCATCACTGGCAATGTGAAACCTCAAAGCTCAGCAGGCTCACTACTTCCTGCCTATAGCCGCGTCAGTGTAACGCCACACCTCTCCACGAGGAGCAAAAGGTCTCGCATTGCGAGTGATACCCGGCGGAGTAACAACAAGGAGACAAATCCGCTCCGCCGGGCATCCGATCTGGAACTTCCCCGCATGGGCTGCTCCGTCTCGATGAACACATCTCTAAGCGATTCGTTACAGAACGTCAAGCGAAAATGTCGCTGCATTCTTTTGGCGCATCACTTTTTAGAGAGAGGTGACAAAAATCTGATTTCCTGCCAAAGAGCGGGGCGCGGCCGAGGAGGTCGAGCAATCAAAGTTAGGTGCTAAATGGCTCAAGCCACCAAGAAAATCGCAGAGAAGACAGCTTGGCTGAGAGAGGCCATAGAGCGTGGCAAGAAGGAATGTTTCAGCATCGTCGCTGACATCACGCCCGAGGCGGCGGCACTCCTTCTGGACAACAACCCCGACAACCGCAGCATCAACGCGACGATCGTGCGCCAGCTAGTGGCCGACATGAAGAACAAGCGGTGGCAGTTCAATGGTGAGTCGATCATCGTCGCAGACACCGGCGAACTCAACGACGGGCAGCACCGTCTCTCGGCCGCCGTCGAGGCGGGTTTCACCTTCAAGAGCGTCCTCGTCTTCGGCGTCCCGCGCGTCAGCCGCATCACGCTCGACATGGGCCGCATCCGCAGCGTCGGGGACTATCTGCAAATCTCCTCGATCAAGAACTCCATGACGGTGGCGGCCATCACGCGGCTGGTCATGTCTTGGGAGCGCGCCAACGGGCGCAACTTCGAAGCCGGCAAATGGCTGACGATCCCAGAGCAGATCACGCGCGCTATGACCGATGAGGCGATCCATCACGCGGCAAATTGGGCGGTCAGCCGTAACCCATACGCCCATAGACTCGCCCCCGGCTCGGCCTTTGGCTTCTGCTATGTCGTCCTGTCGCGAATCAACCCCAGCGACGCGGAGACCTATTTGGAGCAGGTCGTGATGGGAGAGGGCCTGCACCGCAAGGACGCGGCGTTCGCTGTGCGTGATGCTCTGGTGGTAAGCGAGACCCGGATCAGGGTAGAGCGGATCGCGATGATCCTGCGGGGCTGGTCACACTTCCGTAACCAGACTGAGCCTAGCAAGCAGGCTATCAACGGACGCTTCCCGCTTCCTGAACTCAACTAGGAGGAGACCCTATGGCCAGCCAAACGATGATGAACGGGTTGAAGGGCATCGCAGCCTTCGTGGCGATTGCCGGCGGTGGTGTGATGCTCTTGAAGCTCCAATATGATTCCTCACCGGCTGGGCAGGCGGTCGCGGCGAAGCTGGAGCAGCAGGAAAACGATCGGCCCCTCATCAACGTCGCGGAGACGTTGGTGAAGGGCCGATTGCGTGATCCAGATAGCGCGACATTCACAGGCACGAAGGTCGTCCGCAGCAGCGGGAAGGAAGCCGTCTGTGGTTTCGTGAACGCTCGCAACGGCGCGGGCGGTATGGCCGGCGACAGATGGTTCATCGTCGCGGACAGCGAAGCCTATTTCATGGACGACGGCGCTGACGCCGCTCAGGTGATCGAAGCGACCTGCGGAACTACTTCGACTTGATCTTCACGACCACCGTCTGATCGAGCAGACGCCCACCTTCGGTGGTGACGCGGAAGAGGATCGGACATGATTCTCCTTCGCTACCACCTGACAGCCAGACGGTCAGGCGGTTGTCTGTGAAGCCATAGCTGTCGATGTGGACGGTGCCCTCGACCACGGACACCTCCATGATGGACGCGATGCGATCGCCGGGTTCCATGCGGCTGGAGTAATCCACCACATAGTCAAGAACCTCGTCCGGGTCCTTCGGGGTCTTCCACTTCATGCTCATAGATATGCAATCCGGTCTTCGGCTGGGAGGAGGACTTCTCGGTCCTCGGATGGGAGAAGGACCTCACGCTCTTCGGCAGTGAGGGTAACGAGACGATCTTCGGCAGGGAGAGCCGCCACCCGATCGGCCGGCGTCGCGATGTTGCTGCTGAACGATAGCGACACCATCCGACCAGTCATCACGCCCTCGGAGGCGATCTGGCTGGAGTAAACCGTGGCCCCGGCCCACCCCGACATGATAGACGCGCCTTGCGACCCCATGAGGCCAACATTGATGGCGACGCCCGTCATCCGGCCGGTGCCGATCGCGCCGATCTGAGCGAAACGGCTTACCGCAAACTCCAACTCCTTGAATGCGCCGATTGACGACCCGCTACCTGAGAAGGTGGCCGGGACGGTGACATCCGTAGGAGTGAATGACCCGGTCGATGAACCCTCGGCCGCCATGCGGACAGAGACGTAACCGGTGAAGGATGCGGTGCTGGTTCCCTCGGCAAGGAAGCTACCTGCAATTGTGCGATGACCGACGAACCTGAACGAGTCGCCGTCGAATTTCGGCGACGACTCCATTTTGGCGCTGACGATCCGCTGAGCGGTAAGTGCCCCACTGGCTGAGCCGGCGGCCGAGAACTCTGCCTCGCCCGGACCGAACGCCCGTGCAAGCATCGCATCACCAGCCACGCCCGACGAGGACAAATCGCCCGACACATTAGCGCGCCCCACGAAGGCGGCTACCGAGGTGCCTGCGCTCGCCAGATCACCGACCGAGGCGGAGAAACCGATGCTCTGAAAGTCAGGCTCAGGTGCCTGCGCCAGCGAATACATCTGGGCAGTGATGAGAGCGATCGCGTCGAAGCGAGCGTTTGACTCGCCGGCCGCGTTACGCATCTCACCGACACGGTAGGTCGCCGATTGCATGTAGGCCGTAGGCGTGGTGCCTGCCGCCGCCATGGTCCCCGACTTGGTCCAACCACCCACGAACTCAGCGGTGGAGGTGTTGGTGCTTTCCGGCGTGCCTGACACGATCGCGCCATCAACGGTGTAGGCGCTGAAATTGATGGTGCGTCCATCACCACGAATGAAGAGGCCGACCTTACCGGGCGCGGTCAAGGGGTCCGTGGCGTCCTCATACTCCCAGAGCATCGCTCCCGCTTTGAACAGCGTGAACTTGTTGCCACTGACCTGCAACTCGAAGTCGTGGAACGTGCTGGTGGGAGCCAACGGTTGCAGCCCCAACGTCTGGTTCAGAAGCGTGCGGGAGCCGTTGACCGTCTTATAGAGAGCCACATAGGACGTGGCGATCGTGATAAAATACCCGGACGTTCCGTTGATACGGAACGCCACGCCGGGAAAACCGGTCGAACCGAAGTTGCCGGTCGTGAAGGCGATATTATAGTCGGCTTCCGGTGCGTCATCGGATAGATACGCGATAACGCCCGGCGACGTGGTCGATGTGGTGCGTGCGCCTTGGTTGGCGATGACCGACATAGTGCCGGACGTGCCACCCAAGCTGGAACTGGTGCCAGACACAGAAACCCACGACCCGCCCAATGGCGCGACGCGGCCATTGAGCGCAACCGTGGTGGTTTCAGTTAGTGCGTCTTGGGCAAAGATTGTTGCCACGGATTACCTCCCGTTAGAGAGGCGCATCAGTCCTCGGTGATGGTGCCCGTGGTGGACAGGCGCGGCGTGATGCCGTTACCGCAGACGATGTTCGGGGTGATGGTGCCCGAGTAGAGGAGGATGCCCGCGCCGTTCTGGGACAGGCCGATACCGAAGTGCGAGGCCGTGCCCGTGCCGCCGCTGCCGGTGGGGAAGTCGATGTTCTGAGCCGGGGAGACGGCATTGCCAGTCACCTGCCAGCCGGCCGCAGTGCGGGCGACGGCGACGCGGGCATAGTTGGTGTAGGCGATCTCGTTGGTCGCCTGCGTGCCTGCTTCACCCGGATCGCTGGTGTGCAGCGAAACATAGAGGGTGGTCAGGGGAGCGACTTCTGCGTCGTCCGCGAGGTTGGCGATACCGGTGCCGTTGAAGAGGAGCGCCAGAATGGCGTTCTCAAGAAAATTGCTCTTGGACATGGGTTCTCAAATCTGGCTGGGGAGGGGCGGCACCTAAGCGGATGCCATCTTGTTAACCATAGCAGGTTATGCCCCAAATGTCAATTCATAATGACCGTCAGTAAGACGTGACACTGGTTTTCGCTGGGGATGATCTGGCACGGGTGGTGGGACTCGAACCCACGTTGCACGGTTTTGGAGACCGGCCGAATAGCCGCTATCTTACACCCATGTGAAACGCTGGAGCCGCCCACAGGGATCGAACCTGCGTCCTTTCGGAACCTCCGGGTTGCAACCGGGTGCCTTACCTCTCGGCCAAGGCGGCTCATATCTGGAGGAGAGTGAGGGGATCGAACCCTCCCAGCCTTTCGGCTACCTTCGCTTAGCAAGCGAGTGCGTTACCACTCCGCCAACTCTCCATTAAACTGGATGCCCGGCCACGGATCGAACGTGGGTTTCATGCTTCAAAGGCACGGGTCTTACCATTAGACGAACGGGCATTGGTTCTCCGCCGAGGACTCGAACCTCTATCTTTCCGCATTCAGAGTGCGGCGGCCGGACCTGCCAGCTAAGCGGAGAACAGGATCAGGACTTAGGGGTGACCTGTGGGTTTCGAACCCACCATCTCCGGCACCACAAGCCGGCGCATCAACCTACTCTGCCTAGGCCACACCTAAATCCTGAACTGCATCCCATCGTCCTCATGTGACCAGATATGACCGATAGGGCGGTCATATTGCCCATATATGGACGATAGAACGGTCAAACTGGAGCCGACGGTGGGATTTCAACCCACGATCTGCCGTTTACGAGACGGCTGCTTTGAGGCTCTAAGCTACGTCGGCATAACTCTGGTGCGGTTCCCCGGACTTGAACCGGGACGGCCTTTCGGCCACTGAGGTTTGAATCCAGCGCGTCTACCAATTCCGCCAGAACCGCATTGATCTTGGTGCCCTAGGCAGGACTTGAACCTGCACGACCTTTCGGCCCACGGCCTCTCATGCCGCTATGTCTACCGTTCCATCACAAGGGCGTGATTGTAATCTGGTGCGCCTCCCCGGACTTGAACCGGGACGAGTTTCCCCCACGGCTTCTGAGGCCGCTACGTCTGCCATTCCGCCAGAGGCGCGTTAACTGGTGGGTAGGTGAGGTATCGATCCTCCCCCTCTTGCGAGGCGCGGTGTTACAGACCGCCTGCCGGAGCCACCGGCTTTACCTACCCGTGAAAATTGAAAACAAAAAAGCGCCAAGAGCCAGTGGCTCATGACGCTGTGAAAAATCGCGATGGGGTGGAGGAGGGTAGAGGAATCGAACCCCTAGGTCTCTCAACACTAGCCCGGTTTTCGAGACCGGTTTGCACCCTGTGCGCTACCCTCCGTATCCGGGGAGCGGCGCGTCAGAACCGCTCCCTTAGAGGGATGAACTACAATACTGGCTCTGCCAGTGTAGTTGGGTCAGCGTAAGCTGATGCAAGGCGGTCGTTGTGAACATGGCGTGGAGTATATTCAAACTTTACAGTGATGTCAAACAAAAAATGACATTAGGTTGAAAATAGTTCTGGAACCCCGTGAGGGATTCGAACCCCCGACCCTGCCGGTAGAAGCGGCGCGCTCTTGATCCGCTGAGCTAACGGGGTGTGATGTCTGGTGCCGAGTGCCGAATCGAACGGCCTCTCTCGCGTTTCAAACGAGCGCTTCGACCTGCAAAGCTTACTCGGCATAGAGGGTGGAGCCGCTGACAGGATTCGAACCTGCATTTGCATCCAGTTACCTTTCTCTCCGTTCGTAGCGGAGGGGGTTACAGCGGCATTGAAACTGGTCTCGCCGACGGGATTCGAACCCGCATTGACCTGCTTGAAAGGCAAGGTTCTTAGGCCATTTAGAAGACGGCGAGATGGTAGCGCATGGGGGAATCGAACCCCCGTCTCAGGCTTGAGAAGCCCGTGTCCTGTCCGCTAGACGAATGCGCCATGGAAATGGCGAGAACGACGGGGTTCGAACCCGCGACAACCAGATAGACAATCCGGTGCTCTACCAACTGAGCTACGTTCCCATATGCTGGAGCAGACGGCGAGGATCGAACTCGCGCTGCCGGAGGGTGGAAACCTCCCGCTCTACCGCTGAGCTACGCCTGCATTGCATAAAAACTGGAGCGGGCAACGGGGTTCGAACCCGTGTCTCTGGACTGGCAGACCAGTGCTCTTCCTACTGAGCTATACCTGCATTTGCCTTTTCTGATGAGGATACAATCGGCTGGTGTAACCCATTTCCGCGTATGTCTTCCGGCGGTGACAGTTCGCGCACCGGACGACACACTTATTGATCTCCTCGATCAGTCGAGGTAACTTTGTTCCGTCTCTGACTGCCTTAGAGACATTGAACTCCTTGGTGGCCCGATCGACATGATCAAACTCAAGGACGATTATGTCATCTTCCCCACAGTCTATGCACGGGTGCTTGCTGAGATAGTCGATAACGTATTCTTGCGCTAACTGCCTACGAAGAGCTTGCGCCTCAGCGGTGACTTTCCGCATCTTGGCACCGTTCTCGGCATAGTAGTTTTTCGCATAGGCACGTTTCGCCTCATCATCCCAAGCCAAGCTGTCTCCTTTGTGTTTGGTGAACCGGGTGGGCCACGATCCCACAACCTTCGGGTTAAAAGCCCACTGCTCTGCCAATTGAGCTACCGGTCCAAAGACCGGGAACAACGAAAAACGCCCCACCGGGGGCGGTAGGGCGTCTAAATATCGATGCTGATTTGGAGGATCGACTGGGGCTTGAACCCAGCACCTGCGGAGTAAGAATCCGCCGCTCTACCTACTGAGCTATCGATCCGCTAAAACAGCACCGATAGCTAGGAGCACTACCGGATTAGAGGCTAAAACCTCGTTCGCCGCGTTCCCGGCGATCTCGTTTGAATCCGAAGCGTTCCATGGTAGGTCTCAAAAAATCCTGTGAGGCATAATTGCCGTGAATGAAGCCGAACTATACACAGCGACAGTCTGGCTGTCAACAAGAAAATTCAGAAAGGCGAACTTTTTTTTCCGGCCCGGTCAGAACCAGCAGTCGTTGAAGCATTGCTCCGCGATCTCGCGGTGCGTGGGAAAGCACAGATCAGCGACCTGCTCATACTCAGTGAGGAGGCCGAACTCCATGTTCTCCGGGCACAGCCGAAGCCGCTCATAGTGCCCGGCGGTCAGCACCCATGGGTTACGGAATACCGCCATCGTCTGCGCGCCGCCCGCTACCGGATAGCTCTGCACATATTCGAGGCTGTCGGCGGTTATGGTCCGGCCGGTCTCTTCCAGCCACTCACGACAAGCGGCTTGTTCGAAGGACTCACCGCGATTGACATGCCCGCCCAAGAACGCCCAGCCGCCACGGTGAGGCTCGATCGCCCGCCGGGCCATGAGAAGACCGCGCCGGCCGATGCCGACGCGAACCCGCTGGAGAACGACGACGACACCGGTGGGACTTCCCCACGTCATCGCCGAGCAGCCGGGGCACTTCATGGGATACTCGTGATCCACATGAGCCGTCCCGCAGGTCGAACAGAACAAATCCATCACGCTCACTTTCTATCGTCCTGCTGACGATGCAGCATCTCGCGGATCGCCGCGAGGTCGTTCTTGATCTGCTCCTGCTCAGCATGGGTGAACGCATCACTATCCACGATCAGCTTGGCCGACATGATTGCCGTCATCACGGGAAAGGCGAAGCCCGGCCCGAAGTGCATGAGGAAGATAGCCACCCCTCGGCCGACCACCGTGACGGGATACATATCGCCGTATCCTGTCGTGGTCGCGGTGGTGAAGGCCCACCACAAGGAATCGCCAATCCCATATTTGGCTTCGGCCAGATCAAACAGCCCGGCGGCGAGGACCACGACAATGCCGTAGACGATCGCGACGGTCAGGAAGCTCCGGCCGAGGAGGTGGACTATCTTTCTCATCCCAAACCTCGCTCGCTGAGAAGGATTTTCTGGACGGACTGACCCACCACCGAAAGGCGGAAGGTCCGATAGCCGTTATCGCTGCGAGGCCCCTCCTCGACGAGCGCCGGCCGCCGCAGCGTGTCCTTGGTCAACCGGATCGCACAAGACTCGCTGCACCCGAGGATGCAGAAGTTCTCGTCGAGGTTGATAACCGTCGAAATTTGGCTGCGCTTGAGGCGGCCGGCGATGGAGGCGGGCGAGACGGGGGCCATCGCGTCAGCCCCCGATCACATGCGGCACGAACTTTGCCGTGTTGCTCGTGATGAGGCCGTCCTCGCGGATGCCGATACCGCACGGCTCGCCATCAACGATCCAGCTACCGATCACCGGGAAGACGCCGGGCGCGGTTTCCGGGAGACGATACATCTCCTGATAGACGTGCCCTTCCTCGCCGTAGTCGCCGCCGGTGGCCGCCAGCACATCACGATCCACGATCTCGATGTTGGCTCCCTCACGAGCCAGCAGCGGCTTCTTGACATAGGAGCCGGTCGCCGGCTTCTCGAAGCTGCTGTGGAGCAGGAAGGGGTTGCCGGGATCGAGCTTGGAGAGCAGGGGCAGGATGCCCTTGTTGCTCCACATCATCTTCCAGATCGGCTCCAGCCAGACCATCGTATCGACGCTGTTGAACACGGCGTCGGCGTAGTCCTCGTTGACCAGCCATTCCCACGGGTAGAGTTTGAACAGGGTCGTGATGACCTCTTCGTCCAAATCAACGAAGCGCCCATCAGCCGACAGACCGATGTCTTCGATGAGGATGACCTTCGAGCCGATACCGCCGGCTGCTGCGGTGTCCCGCAGATAGGCGGTCGTCACGGTGTCTTCACCGGCATCGTCGAAGAAATGCGTGAAGTGCATTTCGCCGTTGGGGAGGAAGGGGCGGATGTCCGCCCACTTGGTGACCAGATGCTCGTGGATGGAGTTGAACTGGTCGAGGTCCGGGAAGACCTGCTCCTTCCAGCGCCACTGGATCACCGAGGCTTCCAGCAGCGAGGTCGGGGTGTCGCAATTGAACTCGAACATCTTGGGTTCGGTCCGGCCGTCATAACCGAAGTCGAACCGGCCGTAGTTGAGGGCAGGGGGGTTCCTGATCCCACGCCCGGCGGATGGCGGCGTGCGCCTTCTGCGGGATGCCCATCTTCGTCAGCCATTCCCCGCTCTTGTCCCCGACGATGACATCGCCGGCTGCAAGCAGGAGGTTGTAGACGCTGCGGGTGGCCTCATCGAACAGGTCGATCTCGCCCGGCGCGAAGGAATAATAGGTTCCCTCCCGCCAGTAGGGATCGACGCCGTCGGTGTGCCAGATCAGTCCGTCATCGGCGACGGCCTGCTGCCAGTTGAGGCGCTGGGCGACCTGCTTACGGATCAACCGCCGACACTCCCGAATGCCGACTTACCGAAGCCGCCGCGCGAGACAGCCGCCGCACGGGTCACGGACGAGGAAGCCGGGGCGTGGAAGTAGGTGGCACCGGGCGTGCGAGCGAAGCTGCCGCCACGCACCGGATCGCCGTGATAGGGGACTGCGGCCGACTTGCCGAGGTAATACCACATGAAGGCGTTGCCGGCTCCGCCGCCACGGTTCTGCTGGCAATAGCTGTCAGGCACGCGGCGCTTGTTCTTGTCGGTGCAGACCGCCGTGTTGCGGTCGGAATAGACGTTGTAGGACTCGTCCCACTGGTTGGCCGGGCGGCCACAGGCGCTTACCGCCAACGCTGCTGCCAGCGTGGTGGTCAGCAGAAAAGACTTCTTCCGCATAGTGATTCCCTCTGAAATTGTGAGTGAATCGCTGATACTTTAGAGACGCATAATGTCAAGTAAAAATGACTGTGCCGCGAAACCTCAAAGAGGCTCGCGGCACATGGAAGGGTATGGTTGTTCTGGGAAGAATCGAACTTCCATCTGCCGATTATCAGTCGGATGCACTACCGTTGTGCTACAGAACATCAACCAAATGGCTGGCGTAGCTGGATTCGAACCAGCCTCAATCTCGGTTAACAGCCGAGCGCCTTCACCTAGAAGACTATACGCCAATGAAACTGGTGGAACAGGAGGGGATCGAACCCTCTACCTCCGGGGTGCAAAGCCGACGCTCTCCCAAGTGAGCTACTGCCCCATAAATCTGAGGGTCGGAAGGTTCCCTACTCCGCCGCCGAAGCGTGCGTAAGGGTCAAGGTTATCTCCCGGTTGCCTCTGCTCGCCAATGTTGTCCCGAGCAGACCCAAAACTGGTGCTTCGTGTAGGTCCTGACCCTACGGCCTTCCGCATGTCATACGGATGCTCTACCAACTGAGCTAACGAAGCATATTCGGTTGGTGCTCGATGGAGGGACTGATCCTCCGGCCTCCGGCATGTGAAACCAGCGCTCTACCATTAAGCTAATCGAGCATGTTGAAACTGGTAGCAGTGAGAGGATGTGCGCCTCTGGGTAGCAGGCTTATGAGGCCCGCCCCGAACTGATCCACTGCTATGAAACTGGTCTAGCTGGCAGGATTTGAACCTGCGACCTCACCCGTCCGAGGGGCACACGCTACCAGACTGCGCTACAGCTAGATGAAATGGTCAAGGTGGCCGGGATCGAACCGACGACTTCCTGCTCCCAAAGCAGGCGCTCTACCAACTGAGCTACACCGAGAAACGAAAAAGGGCCGCTTTCGCGACCCTTTCGAAAAATCCCTTATGAGACGAGACGACCGGGTCAGTCGTCCTTCGTCGGGAGCGCGCACGCAATCACGGCCGGGACCATATTGGCCGGCGCTGCGATCATGTTGATGGCGGGAATGTTGCGCATGGGAAGCTCGTGAAATCCTGAAAAGCGGAGAACCGCTGTTGAAGTCCGAATGATAATTGAAACTTGACTGGATGTCAAGAGAAAAATTACACTGGCTATGAAGACACTGAACCTCGCGAATACGCGGGTTAGGTCGCATGTCGGGTAGTTCCGTCGGTCAACGGCTCAGCATCTACAAAGCGAGTGAAATTGTGGTCGGCTTGCTGGCACCAATCCAGAAGACAGGTCCGCAGACCTGACCAACCAACCACGGTGATGAATATAGACAGGCTGAGACTACACCCGTTGCGATCTGTCGTTCGGAGGATTACGGAACCCTTGCGAGGCACCTTGCCACCTTATCCACCAAGCCCTCTTGCGAGTAGCCCGGTCCCAGATCAACGCCGCCTATTTTTCCCGATTCTCACGGGGCCGCTGGCATTAGCGGCGACACTGCATGATATTCGGCGATTCCCAGACCGTTGACGTGTTACCGCCATTAAGCCCCCGCGACGGGGCAACGAACTTTCTTTCACCAACCACTCTTCGCTTTGCCGGCTAGGAGCAGACCGCATTGGGCGAACCCTGCGGTATTAGGCGTCTTTCACATACAGTCGAAGCAATCTTTGCGTTTTGATATGAACTGCTGGGTTCGAACCAGCGATCCACGGATTAAGAGTCCGTTGCTTTACCACTAAGCTAAGTTTGCAAGCCACCGAGACGAGCTACCTCCTAGTTCCACTGATGTTTCCACCTGCGGAATGCTAGTCGCCTCATGTCCGTCATGTCGCTAAACACTACCAAGACCGTCGAGCAGGACCTTCACCCTACCAAACTGATCATTGCTCTTGACCGCTAAGTCTTGAACTGATGACCTTGTGCTTTATCATCCGCTGCCGCAGGTTAGACACAAGCTCCGGGTTCTACTCCGGCGTTCGAGGTCACCGATCTGGCTCTCCTCTATCCCCTCAAGGGCCTTGTCCTGCTAACAGCCTAGCTCCCGTTACCAGAAGCGATCCTCGCGGACCTGACTGCACTTGCTTGAATTGACCGGCAAGCCGGCGGAGTTATGTGGCCATACCTCCTTTACGTTGGTTACCCAACGCTATCCCCCTCAAGCGGGGTGTTCCTGAGCCTCTAACAACTGATTCGAGCAATGTCAAGTCATAATTGCAAGAGGCAATCCAAAACTTACCGCGTGACAGCCTCACTTGCGCTGGGATGGCCTCCCGATTAGGGGCCGGCGATCTCGGAGCTTCCTCCGTTCTACCCGCCCTTTACTCGGAGCGTATCCATACCAGACCGGCCAGTGCTTTCGTTCATGTCCAAGTTCGACACTACTTGTCCGCAAAGTGACTCCGGCTGAGTCTGCCCCTCGGTAAATCTTGGAGCGTTCCGCATCGCTGCGGTGTGAAAGGGCATCTACATTCACAATTGCAGTATGTCAATTAAAAAATGCAGTGCCCTCAAAAAAAAAGTTAGGCCGCTTCCCGAACCTGCTTCACGGCGCTCTTGTCGATGGTCTGGGGCGCATAGTCAGTCTCGGCCTCGCGCACGGTCAGGTTGAAGCCGTTGATCGCGAGCACGTCGAACCACGTCGCATCATCCAGTTTGTTGAAAGCCACCTGCTGGCCAACCTCGGGGTCCATCTGTTTCTCCTTCTCGTTCAGGGTGGGAGGGAAGGGCGGCCTCGGTGAGGAGGCCGCCTGCCTTTCAGGACTTGTTGGCGAGTTCCGCCAGCGCCTCGTCGCCGCGCCAGATACGCAGGCCGGGGACTACCTCTCCGCCGGGCGTGACCGCCTCGAAGGTCTTACGCGACCAGAACAGGCACTTATGGCGCTTGCGGGCGGCGGCCAGACGGCCTTCGGCACGATCGCTGATGGGGATGAAGAAGGACGGACCCATGATCTTGCCGTCAGCGGTCTTGGTGGCCGGGGTAAGCTGGTCGAACGGATACTCTTCCGGCAGGCGCTTGCGGCCGGACTTGCCGGTCTCCATCTCCAGCACGGAGATCAGGACCTGCTTGGTGCCGCCGATCGTGCCATCGAGATCGGCAGTAGCCGTGCCAGCGCCCTGACGGACCGGAGCTTCGCTGATCTCAGCAGCCGCCGACTGGCGGGGAGCACGAGGCGTGCGCTTCGGGGCGGTCGGCTGTGGAGCGGCAACCACTTCGGAGGCGGCTGCGGTTCGGTTACGTCGGGTGGCGGTTGCTGCTTCGGTCATGCTGAATGTCTCCTTGTTTTCGGTGTTGATTCGTCTCTAAGTTAGTTCCATGACTTTCGTCAAGGAAAAAGTTCAGAGCGCTCCGACCAAGCTCCGCGCGTCGTCAGACACTTCGATATACTGTTCGGTCGTCTCAATGCTCGCGTGGCCCATCAACCGCTGAACGTCACGCAACGAACAGTGGTGGTGGTTCGCGCTCCGGGCAAGTGTGGTCCCGAAGGTGCGTCGTCCAGAGTGAGTGGACGCGCCCTCGAAGCCGCCGGACTGGATCAGGCGGTTGTAATAGGCACGCAGTGCTGTGGGGGACATCGCCTTGTGGGCGGCATGGGCAGGGATCGCTTCCCCGCGCTCCAGCTTCCAGCGCCATGGCTGTGCTGAGATCGCAACAACATCCGCCGAGGGATACGCCTTGCGGAACGCTTGCAGGCATTCCTTGACAAGGCCGTTCATGGGGACGGTGCGTTCGCGCCGCCCCTTGCCCACGTCGGAGAAGATGTTGATGTCTTTGGCGATGGTGCCGGTGGTGGTGAGCATCGCGGCGATCTTGATCTTGGCGATCTCGCCTACGCGCAGACCAGCCTTGAACGACAGGGCGACGATCAGGCGATCGCGGACCGGCATCGGGCTGTTTTCGGTGACGTGCTTGAGCAGCTTCTGGAACTGCTTCTCGTCGAAAGTCTTTGCTCGCTTCTTTGCCATTGTCTGTCTCCATGTGATTGACGAATCGCTGGATAAGGCGATTCGCAACCGGAGTCAATATCAATGGAAGAAGTGATGGAGTCCGTCAGTGGATGAACGGGAAGGGCGGGGTAGGGCGATCGCGCGCCAGATGGTCGAGGTGCCAGTTGATCCGCTGCACGGACAGGATGAGATGGGAGACCTCGGCGTTGAACTCGACGATGTCGATGTGGCCGTGGTCATACATGCGGTGGGCGAAGTCGATCTTGAGCAAGGCGACCTGCTTGACCGCCTCAACCATGTCCACGTCCTTGCACTGCGTCACATAAGTGAAGTCGTAGAACTGGTCGAAGTCGATCTCTTCCATCCCGAAAACCTCGGTGACATACATGAAGCGATCGATGTTGCAGGCCCCATCAGGGCCGTTAGGGCGCGGGTCGGAAACCAGTTCGGTAGCAATTTCTTCAATCGTGCGCTGCACGCTTTTCTCCATGGCAACGGCACCGGTCATATTCCGGGTCCGTGTCGTCGATCAGTGCATCCTGCCACGACGGACAGAAATGCAGGGTGGGGTTCAGGAAACTGCATTCAGGAGGGATCACGCCCTCCCGCTCGATGGTGTTGCAGGCGTTGGGGCTTAGTCCTCGTGGCATTCGTCGCTGATCCTGATTCCATGGACGGGGCAGTCCTGATGGAAGCGCATCTGACTCTTCCAGCGCCATTTCTGGCGCTTCTCGTCGTAGATGCGGTTCAGGACATCGATGCGTTTGTTCTCGGGGACCTTGCCTTGGCACAGGCAATCCTCCGGCTCCCACTCGGTTTGGAGTGGTCTGGAGCTTATGACCCTTCCGGTCACTTTTTTCATCGGGCCATTAGGGACAGTCACAATTGCACTATAGCCATTTTGGCTTGACATTGCAAGCGAAATCACATAGCTGCGGCACCATGCAATCACTTTCCAATGATTCCCTGAACGCGCACTTCGCCGCGATCGAAGAGGGGATGACCGACGCCGGCAAGGCGAAGAGCGTTGAGACTGTCCGCCTGATGCAAATGCTGCGGGACCGGGCGGCGCAAGGCGGTTTCCGCAACCAGCCGATCATACTGCACCGCCCATGAAGCTCACATTCTCCGAGGGGCGCTACATCGTCACCTCGCGCGAGAGCCGGTGGGGCGAACTGCGCGACGCGGGCTTCGTCTTCCACCGGGCCGGGCGCTACTATCACACGACGGACTGGCGCAAGGCGGCCGATTATATCGACTACGCCGATGACGACACCTACGCCGATCTGGACGCCAAGCTCACCGAGCTAGAGGCGGCGATGGCGCTGTCCTATTCGATGGAAGCACAGGCGGACATCACGCGACCACACATCGTCAACCACAAGGGTGAAGTCCTCGACTATCTCCCCTACCAGAAGGCCGGCATCCTCTACGCCAGCGAGCGCGATGACACGCTGATCGCAGACAGTCCGGGCCTCGGCAAGACGATTCAGGCCATCGGGATCATCAACCATCTCGGCCTCGTGTCGGGTGTCATCGTCTGCCCGGCGACCTTGAAGCTGAACTGGCTCAAGGAGATGACCAAGTGGTTGGCCGACAAATCGCTGACCGTCGGCGTGGCCTATGGCGACGACATCCCCGACACCGACTTCGTCATCATCAACTACGACATCCTGAATCGTAATCGGGACGCGCTGTGGGCTGAGCATTGGGACATCCTCGTCTGCGACGAAGCGCAGTATCTCTCGAACGGTGAGTCCAAGCGGACGCAGGCAATCTTCGGCGTCTACAAGATGGATTGGAGCACCAAGAAGGTCACCCGCGTTCCCCAGCGCATCAAGCAGCGCGTGTCTGGCCGCGTCGAGAAGGTTCCGTGCCTGCGTGCCGAGAGGCGCGTGATGCTGACCGGCACCCCGATGATGAAGAAGCCCAAGGACATGTGGACCATGATCCGGGACTTCGACCCGCACGGGCTGGGCGCAAGCTGGGACGATTTCGCCTTCACCTATTGCGACGCGGTGATGACCGGCTTCGGCTTGCAGGCTGACGGCGGCTCCAACCTGACCGAACTCAACGAGCTTCTGCGCCGGGCGTTCATGATCCGGCGCTTGAAGAAGAACGTGCTCAAGGACCTGCCGGAGAAGACGCGCGAGATCGTGATCTTCCCGCAGGAGGGCTTGAAGAAGAAGATCAAGACCGAGCGCGACAAGTTCACCGATGCCTTCGCCATGCTCGACGCCGCTAACGACGGCGTCGTCTACAAGCCAAAGGAGGTGCTGGCAGAGGCGGACCCGGCCTACATCCTCGACTGCATGACCCGAATCCTGCCGCAAGGCTTCGATGCGGAGGAGATCGACGATCTGGACGGCGGCGAACTGCTGCCGGGCTTTGCTGCCTATTCCGAAGCGCGCCACGATCTGGCGCTGTCCAAGGTGCCGATGGCGGCCGAGCATATCAAGCGCCTCGTGGAGACTGGCGAGAAGGTCATCGTGTTCGCCATCCACAAGGACGTGATCGCCGCGCTACATCAGGAGTTCCCGACGGCGGCCCGCATCATCGGCGGCCTCGGGGCCAAGAAGGTCGAGGCGGAGAAGCTGAGGTTCCAAGGTGACAACGACAATGCGATCGAGCCGGACCCGGACTGCAACGTCATCCTCTGCAACCTCAAGGCCGGCGGCGTCGGGCACACCCTGACCGAGGCGACGATCGTTGTCTTCGTCGAGATGTGGTCGGTCCCCGGCGACATGGAGCAGTGCGAGGACCGGGCGCATCGCATCGGTCTGGAGCACAACGTCCTGATCCAGTTCCTCGTCGTGGACGGGACGATGGACGCCCTGACCATCCAGACCCTGATCGATCGCATCGCCATGATTCAGGAAGGCGTCGATGGCGTCGAGCCTGAACGAAAGGTCGCGTGATGCTGATCACCACCCTTGAGGAACAGCGCCGGGCAGGGCGGGCGGCCCGCGCCGCCGGTGGATACGACAAACTCATCGAACTGGCCGCCAAGCGCGAGACGGAGCAGCAAAAGCTAAAAATCGTCCGTCAGCAAAAGCGAAAAATCGTCCGCCTCCCAAAGAAAACCAGATGAAGGAAACAGCATGAGCATGTTTGTTGAATGCGGCCAGTGTGGCTGGCTCGGCCCGGTCGCTGATCTGCAAGACCATCCCACCCGGCCGCTGCCGGACGATCTCGGCTTCTGCCCGGAGTGCGAATGCGAGATCGACGAATGGCCGTTCGACGAAGCTGAGAAGGACCGCCGGCTCGCCGAGTATGAGTGAGCCGTATCCCTATCCCACCAAAATCCACTGGTATGCCGGCATGGCTTTTCACCTTGATGGCCGCATCACCTATTACACGGAGAAAGACTTGAACGCCTACACTCCACTCGAACGTCGCGAATACCTCATGGACATCCTGATGCAGGTGATCGGTAAGAAGATCGATCCGAACGATCTCATCGACCGTCTCGAAGAACACATGTCCGAGGCTGACCGCATCGAAATCTCTCAACTGGCTTTCGAGCACGATCTCATCACGCTCGACAGCGAGGGAGACGTGATCCCTATGTCATCACTCACAGGTGGGCGGGCATACACGATCCGCACGCCTCTGCCCGAAGCGACGTGGGAACGACTCCCCACGGCCGGCACGCCGATGGCCCTGACGCCCGGTGGCCATCACGCCCATTACGACTACGAGGTCAAGTCGTGGCCTTGGTTCTTCGAGCCGATGTGCGCTGGCAAGAAGAAGCACGACATGCGGGACAAGACCGAGCGGCCATATCGGGTCGGCGACCGGATGCTACTTCGCGAATTTGATCCTCGCGGCGCTGGCTACACCGGCCGGGAAGCGGTGGCGATGATCACCTACATCACGAGCAACGATACGCCGTGCGCGATGTCGTCGAACGCCTTGGACAAGAGCGCCTGCATCCTGTCCGTGAACGTGATGGAGCTTGGCGACACGGATCGGAACGCGTGATGGACGAAGCCCTCATCAAGCTCTTCCCGCTGGAGACGCTGGCCGTCTCCCTGTTCGAGTCCTTCGTCCGGCAACGGAACGACATGGAGATCATCCAGAAAGCCCCGTGCTGGAGCAGCCTTGAGAAAGAGGACCGCATCTTCTGGCGCAACAAGGCGGTCGAGATGACCACCGAACTCTATGAACTCAAAGACGAAGAATGGAGCGCGTGATGATCAAGAACGATCAGATCGACGAGGTCGTGGACCTCCTGAACCACCGCCGAGTGCAGAGCATCCTCTACAGCACCGAGCACCGCATTGACGTTGCCCGCGTCATTATCGAGAACCGCAAGGCGGCTGCTATGGAGCGGATCGCTGACGCGCTGACGGCGATCGCATCGAAGTAGTCGTCACCGACATTCTAACTTGACATTCACAGTCAGTTCTGCTTAACAGACATCCTTCCCGACAAAGGAATCCCGATGCAACTCTCATGTTTGCGGACGCCCGATCAGTGGCGTTCTGCTTTGGCACGCCATCACGCCGTCGCCAAGATCAGCAGCCTCGACGGTGCCAACCAGATCACCCATGGTCGCTACTTCTGGCCGCTGGAGCCGGACCATCCCGGCAACGACTTCGACATCGAATTCATCGCCCACGTCCTCGCCGGTGAAAGGCGCTGGGCCGGCGTCACCATGGACATCAACGGCGACCCGTCGGATTATTCGGTGGCGCAGCATTGCGTCCACGTTGCGGACATCGTCAACCTGAACCGCAAGACGCTGCTGCCTGATGTCGATTGGGACGCGGAAGTCGCGCCGACGCTCTACGGCTTCATCCACGACGCCTCGGAAGCCTATCTGCGGGATGTCCCGCGCCCGATCAAGGCGAAGCTGGGCGACTATTACGCGGTCGAAGCGGCGCTGATGCGGAAGATCATCTCGGTCTTCAAGGTGCCGATGAGCGCTGCCGTCCAGAACGCGGTGCGGAAGGTCGATGACATGATGATCTTCCTCGAACGTGATGCGCTCGTGGGCAAGCCCTGCGTGCCTTACACGAACGAGAACGACCATCCCGGCATCTCGATCCACTCCGTCGTCCCGGAATTCTACGTCTGGGACGCCAAGACGGCGAAGCGGAAGTTCCTCGAAAAGTTCGAGGAGATCACCACCACCGGCGGCAACCACATTCCGCTCAATTACCTGAATCGGGGATACCTCCTGTGAGCAATTTCGTCATCAACATCAATGGCGACACGAGCGATCTGTTGCCGGCCGGCGTCCGCATCGAAGCGACGCTGAACCAGAGCCGCCTCACCAGCGACCTCGTGCTGCTCAACGAGGCGATCATGTTCATCCACAAGGAAGCCGCGACGGCGCAGGGCCTCACCTCGGCCGAGCGCGTGCTGAGCGAACGCCTCGCGCTGATCGAGAAGGGCATCGTCGGCGGCCTGTCGCCCGAGGCGAAGCTCGAAATCGCGAACAAGGCGCTGGGCGGTTGAGCATCTGGGGAGGTGACGGAGGCTACGGGGAACCGTGGCCTCGCCGGTCCGAAACCCATCGGGCTTACATCGATAGCCGCGCCCAGATCACCGAGCATCGCGCGCCCACCGACGAAAGCGTCCGCCTGCTCCGGGAGATGGAGCAGGCAGCAGCGGCCAAGTTCAAGGACGCGATCCGCCTTGAAGGCAATGGCTTCAACGCCGTGGTCTTCTTCGAGTCGCTCAACTTCTTGGGCGAAGAGAAAGCGCACTGCCTGTTCGATTTCAACGGGCAGCGGTTCGAGGTCGAAGCCTCGGTCTCGCGCTTCGAGGCGATCAGCGACAAGAACGCCCTCATCACCAAGCTCCACGAGAAAGTCGCGCGCTGTATCGCCGCCGAAATGATCGTGCCCGCCTACACGAAAGCAACCTATGGACTCCAACACCAAGCAGGCTGAATGGGATCAGTTCTTCATCGGCATGGCAGACTATGTCTCCACCCGATCGAAGGACCCCAGCACCAAGGTCGGCGCGGTCATCGTTCGCCCCGACGGCAAGACGATCGCCAGCCTCGGCTACAACGGCTTCCCGCGTGGGATGTCGGACGACCCGGCGCTCTACGCTGACCGGGAGGTCAAATACAGCCGCATCGTCCACGCCGAGATGAACGCCATCCTGAACGCGGGCGGCTCCGTTGATGGCTGCACGCTCTACACCTCGAAGCTACCGCCGTGCGATCGCTGTGCCGTCTTCGTGGCTCAGGCCGGGATCACCCGCGTCGTCTACGAGAACCCGGCCCCGGAGGTCGCCGAACGCTGGGCGGCCAGTCTCGCCAAGACGCAGGAAATCTTCGCCGACGCCGGCATCCCCATGATCGGTATCGATTTCCCGCGCCCGGCCGGGAAGATCAACGTCATGCTGATGTCCAAGGCTCCGACGATCTCGGAAACGCTGGTTCATCTCTGGCGCGCGATCAAGACCAAATTCTCCCTCCGCTAAGGAACCCCATGACAGACCCAAATATTTCGGCGGCGATCGGCGTCGCCAAGGGAAAGGCGCGTGCCCTGAAAGACGCCGCCATGATCGGCGACTCCGGTTATGAACGCATCACGGCCGACCATTACTGCACCCCGCAGGAGAATGTGGACTGCCTGCTCCAGCACGTCACGATCCATGACAACGTCTGGGAATGCGCGGCAGGGAAGGGCGACATCGCCGACCGGCTGACCGAATACGGCCACACGGTCTGGGCGAGCGACATCATCGATTATGGCTATGATGAGAAGTTCCGCCTCGCGGACTTCCTCATGCAGACCAAGCTCCCGGACGATAGCATCCGGGCGATCGTGTCCAACCCGCCTTACGAGACGGTCGATCTGACCTCGGACGAATGGGCGCATCTTGAACCGCTGGCCCGTAAATACGGGATGAAGAGCAGCAGCGTCAGTCTGGCCGAACTGTTCCTCCGCCACGCGATCGCGCTGATGCAGCCCGTCAAGGGTCAGGTCGCGATGTTCCTGCGGAACGAGTTCGACTGCTCGAAGGGACGCATGGACCTGTTCGGTCTGCCGCCGTTCCACAAGAAGGTCGTCGTCACCAAGCGCCCGCGCTGGGTCGAAGGCTCCACCGGCAGCCCGCGCCACAACTATTCGTGGTTCGTCTGGGACTGGCGGCACAAGAGCGGCTGCGGCGGCATCGCCTATTCCCATCCGATGTTCGCGCCCCCGCCGGCCATCATCGCAGCTTCCACCGCCATTCTGGGTTGACAATGAAGCACACCATCCAAGAAATCCAAGAAGCCGTCGAAATCTGCGGCGGTATCCGGGCGGCTGGTCGTGAACTCGGTATTCCCGAGTCCACGATCCGCCTCCGGCTCAAGAAGCACATGGCTGAGCTTCTGTCATCCACGGCCGATTCCGGCGAGTTCGTTTTCACCTCCTACCGGGCACCCCGGCCGCAGGTGTTCGAGCCGCTGGCCGACCACGTCCGCTATTTCATCCTGACCTCGGCGCAGGATAGCTCCAAGGTCCACGAGGATTTCTGGAACTGCCTGCACGTCTATGCGGACTGGCTGGAGAACTGCGAAATCATCGTCTCCGGCTTCACCTACGCCAAGAAGCTGTTCGAGGATCACGACACCCGGTCGCCGCGCGTCGGCTTCCACCCGCTGGTCGATCCCTACATCACGCATGATCGCGTCCGCGTCGGCGACGAACTCGACTTCTGCGGCGAGATGAACACGCTGCCGACCGCCGTCACGCCGCTGTCGGGCTTCTCGACCTACACCCGTGGGCGCTGGGGCGTGTTTCCGCATCCCAAGGTGCAGTTGGAATCGATCGCCACCATGAAGCATGAGCGCGCCAAGCAGCTTATGACCACCGGTGCCGTCACGCTGCCCAACTACATCCGCAAGAAGGCCGGCATCAAGGGCATGTTCCATCACATGGTAGGTGCCGTGCTGGTCGAATTGGCCCCGGACGGCTCGACCTATTGCCGCCATCTCCTCGCGACCGATCTGGACGACGGCTCGTTCTACGATCTCGACCGGTATGTGACGCGTGATGGTGTGACCGAGGGACACCGGGTCGAGGCGATCACCTACGGTGACATCCACCACGAGAAGCTGGACGAAGAAGTCGCCTTGGCGACGTGGGGCTATGACGTGGACGAGGGCGTCCGCTGGAACAAGTCGAATTGGGACCGCATGTATGTGGACGAGGATCACGATCTCGGCCCGATGCCCCTGATCCACACGCTGCGCCCGCACTACGAGTTCTATCACGACCTCTCGGACTTCGCGCCGCGAAACCACCACAACATCAAGGACCACCACTTCCGGTTCGAGCGGCACACCTCCGGCTCGCGGAGCGATAGCGTCCAAGTGGCGCTGGCCGGCTGTGCTAACTTCCTCAACGAGGTGCAGCGCGACGACTGTCTGTCGGTGGTGGTGGAATCGAACCACGATCAGGCACTGACCAAGTGGCTGAAAACCGCCGATTACCGGGACGACCCGGAGAACGCGGTGTTTTTCCTGTCCTGCCAGCTTTGGTATTACAAGCAGTTGGCTGAGGGCGTGAGTTCGCCGGACATCTTCCAACAGGTCATGCGTGTCTACGGGTGCCCGGACGATGTCGTCTTCGTCAACGAGGACCAGTCCTTCGTCATCTGCGGCGACATCGAATGCGGGATGCACGGCCACCTCGGTCCGAATGGCTCGCGCGGTTCGCCGCTGGCGATCAGCCGGGCAGGGATGAAGTCGAACACCGGCCACACCCACAGCCCCGCGATCCGCGACGGAGCCTATGTGGGCGGCGTCTCTGGCTCGCTCGACATGGGCTACAACCGTGGCCCCTCCTCGTGGTCGCACACCCACATCGTCACTTATCCGAACGGTCGGCGCACGCTGCTGACCCTGCACAACGGGAGGTTCTACGCGTGAGAATTACGGTCGAAATGAACAACACCTTCGGCGGCCAGATCGAGATCGACGAGTTCATGCTCGATCTGGTCGAGGACCCGGCGCAGTTCGTCTTGGATCAGATCAGGGACAACCTCGCGCTCTGCGTCAACAGCCGTCACTTGGAGGCTCCGTCGGTTGATGCTTAACGCCAGCACACCCAACCTGCTGCTCGACGACGCCCTTTTTCCGGGCGTCCTCGACGGCTCCATCACTGCCAGCATCCGTATCGGCGACCGGAAGATCGAACCCGGCCGCATGACGTTCGCCGCGACCAACGGGAATTATCTCCCGCTGACGGTGTTCGTCTCGTCGGTGATCAAGACGACGCTGATCGGGATCGCCGATGTCCATGCGCGCCGGTCGGGCCACGGGAGTGATGAAGCGGCGATGGCTTGGCTCCGGGAGAAATACCCGGAGGCCAACCCGGACACGCCGATGACCGTGATCCTGTTCGAGCGAGCCTACTGATGCACATCACCGACGAGGTAATCAACCTCAAGAACTCGACGCTGAATATCTTTGTCGGTGAATGTATCGGCCGTGGGGCTTCGCGCCATGTCTATGAAATCTTGCATGACAAGACGCGAGTCCTCAAGGTCGAGCATTCCGGCAAGACCTTTCACAACCAGACAGAATATTTGATCTGGCAGGAATTGAAGGACTGGCCGGTGCGTGATTGGTTCGCGCCCTGCTACGACATTGACTCCTATGGCAACGTCTTGGTGCAGGGACGCACCCAGCCGTTCCAGTGTGACAAGGATTTCAAAGCGGCGCTGACCCGGACGAGGGGAGGGGTGATCCCCAAAGCCTTCGCAGACATCCACTACGGGAACTTCGGCCTGCTCGACGGCGTCGTGGTCTGCCACGACTATGGCTACCACACCTTCTTCGAGCAGATCGCCCGCGAGATGTCGAAGGACGCCGGCTACCTCCAGTTCGACGAACCCTCCCCGGAACCCGAACCCTTTGACGTAACCGAAGGAGGCCAGCTTGCCCTCGACCTATGACGCTTTCGAGCGGAGCATGGACGCCCTGACCTTGCTCGCCATCTTCGTCGCCGGTTCCATGCTCGTGGACGCCATCTACGACTGGTTGGACCGCGACGATGATGACGACGATGAGCCGCGCACGACCTGATGCCGCGTCTCTATAATCTGCGACACAAACACCGCATCCCGATCCCCAAGGGCGCGATCTATTGCGGGCGCGGGACGCCATACGGGAACCCCTTCATCGGCGGAACCCATGGCTCCCGCGCCCGTGTCATTGAGCGCTTCAAGAACGAGGTGCTTCCCGATCTCGACGTGTCGGCCCTGCGAGGAAAAGACCTCGTCTGCTGGTGCGTCCCTCTTCCCTGTCATTGCGAGTCCATCATGGAAAAAGCCAACGCCCCTGAACCCGAAACGATGCTGCCCGACGGCCTGTGGGAATCCGACGGCAAGATCATGGCGACCTGCCGGGGATGCGATCGCTCCTACGAATATCCCTGCGATCCTGACGAAGACGGTTTCGACCCGGATATGAGCTATTGTGGAGGAAGCCCGCGCTGCTGCCCGTGACCGCCATTCTCACTTGACATTCACGGACAGTTCTGCTTTACGGTTCGTCCAACCTGAATAGGTCTTCCCTTGCTCATTAAGCCCAAAAAACACCGTCGGCTCGTGTTCGACGCCGAAACCGATGGCCTGTTGGATCAGGTTACGGTCTGTCATTGCGTCGTCGTCCGTGACTATGACACTGGCCAGCGCTTCGTGTTCCGCAAGAACAAGCGCGAGGATACCATCCACAAGCTCTTCGCGTTGCTTGACGACGCCGAGGAGATTTGGGGCCACAACATCGTCGCATACGATATTCCGATGTTGGAGTATCTGTTCGACTGGACGCCGCAGGCACGCATCCGCGATACTCTGGTCCTCGCTCGCCTCCTGTTCCCAGATCAGAAAGATAAGGATTTTAGGCTTTTCGAGGCCGGTAAGCTCGAAGGCAAGCTGATCGGCAAGCACACGCTCGATAGCTGGGGCCAGCGTCTCGGCCTCTACAAGGGCGACTACAAGGCGATCAAGGAAGCCGAGGGTCTGGCGCGCGGCTACCTCAAGGACTCCGAGGAGATGCGCTTCTGGGTCTGGGGGCGCTGGACCGAGCAGCTTGAAGACTACTGCTCGAACGACGTTGACGTGACCATGCTGCTGGTCAAGATGATCGAGAGCCGCGAGTCATCGCCGGACTCCGTCTATGTCCAGCACCGCTTGGCTGACCTCATGTCGCGCCAGCAGGACAACGGCTTCCCGTTCGATGCGCCACGCGCCCGCATTCTGGCGGCCGAACTGGTCGTCGAACAGAAGCGCCTCGAAGAGAAGCTGGCGATCAGCTTCCCCGGCCGCATCATTCCCAAGAAGCGGATGGACACTCCCCCGATCGGGCGGAACGTCAAGGGTGGCGAGTTCCCACGCTTCTACAACTCCGAGGAGGAGGTGGAAGACCTTCGCTGGTATGGCTACCCGGAACAGAAGGGTAAGGCCGCCGCGAAGTTCAAGGACCCGCTGCGTCCTCGCTACAGCGAAGGCGCGTGGTTCACGCCCATCACTTGGCAGGAATTCAAACCGACCAGCCGCCAGCAGATCACCGATCGCTTGCAGGACATGGGCTGGGAGCCGGAAGACGAGGACTACACCGAGAAGGGCAACGTCAAAGCCAACGACGTGATCCTGCGGCGTATCGTCGATCGCTTCCCTGTCGCCGAAGACCTCGCCGATCTGCTCGCGATCCGCAAGCTGATGGGCCAGTTGGCCGACGGCAAACAGGCATGGCTCAAGGTCTACAACGAAACCTCCGGCTGCATCCACGCCTACACCAACCCCTGCGGCGCGGTGACGACGCGTGCGACCCACGCATTCCCCAACCTCGCTCAGGTGCCGGCGGTCCGCAAGAAGAAGGCGAGCTACGGCCAGCTTAGCCAGATCGCCAATCCGACCGGCATCGTCCGGCCGAACGCGAACTTCCGGGGCGGCCCGGTGCTCGTGATGGTCGATCACCAGCGGTGTGATGACTGGCATCTACTGCCCGCGACCTATCAGGCCGGGGAAGCGATCGTCGAGAAGGGCAAGGCCAAGGCCGGCGATGACCGGATGTTCGAAGTCATCATCCTCGGACTCAAGGGCGGCTGGGGCTATGAATGCCGCTCGCTGTTCACGGTGTTCGAGGGCTGGCGTCTGGTCGGGTCCGACTTGGCGGGCATCGAACTTCGTTGCTTGGCGCATGAAATGGCCAAGTATGATGGCGGTGCCTACGGTCAAGTTCTGCTTGAAGGCGACATCCACTCCGAAAATCAGCGCCTTGCTGAACTGGAAACGCGTGATACGGCGAAGACCTTTATTTACGCATTCCTTTACGGTGCAGGCGATGAGAAGATCGGCAAGATCGTTTCTCCTCTGTCCTCGCCGGTTCAACAGGCGAAGATCGGTAAGGAACTCAAGCAACGCTTCCTGAAAAACCTTCCGGCCTTGAACAAGGTCATCCGGGACATTCAGCGGCAGGCGTCGCGAAAGTTCCTCGTGGGTCTGGACGGTCGCCGTCTGTTCGTCCGCTCCAAGCACGCTGCGCTGAACACCGATCTGCAAGGCATGGGCGCGACGATCGCCAACTGGTGGCTCATTTTTATCGAGGACAAGCTCCAAGAGGAAGGGCTGGAATATGGATGGGACAAGGACTTCGTGTTCTGCGCGTGGGTCCATGACGAAGTCCAGATCGCCTGCCGGGAAGGGCTGGAAAAGACCGTCGAGCGTATCTGCCTAGATGCGGCTCTGGAGTGTGGTCAGTATCTCCAGTTCGCCCTCCCGGTCGAAGCCTCGGCCGCCAATGGGATGTCGTGGTCAGACACGCACTGACCGACATTCTCACTTGACATTCGGTCAAGTTTCAATTACCAACACACCATCGAAAGAGACCCGATGCAACCCGACGACCTCTCCCTTCCATACGAATACACCAAGAACACCGGACCGGCCTCGAAGGCTCATCTGGTGGGCACTGGTCTGCTGGCCGGCGCGCTGTGCGTCACGGCCTACTTCGGCCTGACTCCTTGGGCCGCCGCTGCGGTCCCGCTGGTTGTGCTGGCCGTTCGCTTCTGGCTGTTCAGCCTGATCCACAACGCCGTCCATCTGGGCCTCCGCAACGCTGAAATGGACGCCGTCCTCGACGAGGCGGTGACCGAGCAGATCACGGAGCAGGCCAAGCGCACGCTGACGCCCGGCTTCATGTCGGAAGCTCTGCTCCGTTCCTCGGCCGAAGAAGGGAGCGTCCATTGAACGTCCTCTACTTCGACACGGAATCGACCGGCCTGCCGCGCAAATGCACGGAGACCTACGAGACCATCCAGCCGAACATCACGCAGCTTGGCTTCATTCTGGAGCGCAACGGCGTTGACGTGATGACCGTGGACGCGCTGATCAAGCCGGACAACTGGTTCGTTCACGAAGACCCGAACGGTATCCTCCCGCCGTCGATCATCTCGCACCGTGCGTCGGAAGTCACCGGCATCACGCCCGAGTTGTGCGAGGCGGATGGTATCCCTATCGCCGATGCGGTCGAACTGTTCGTGATCGCGGCCGAACATGCCGACGTGATCGTCTGCCACAACACCGCTTTCGACTTGAAGGTGATGGCGGCCGAATACGCCCGGCTCCAGCCCAAGGCGAAGAATCCCGACATCGTCTTCGCCGGTAAGCCGTCGCTCTGCACGATGAAGGCCGCGACGCCGATCTGCAAAATCCCCAAGAAGAACACCAAGACGGCCTACAAGTGGCCGCGCCTCGACGAGGCGACGATGTTCTTCTTCAACGAGGAACTGGAGAACGCGCACTCGGCCATCGTGGACATCAAGGCAACCCGCCGTCTCTTCCACAAGCTGATCGAACTCGGTGCATTCGACAAGGATGTCTACCGCCTCGCTCGCGCCGGCCTCCTCCGTGAGGACTTTCTGGAGAACGTATGTGCTGCCGCGTGAGTCCGAACACAACGATCAGGGGCGGGCGAATGTTGTCGTCATGGAGCCGCCCCAGCTTCACTTCCCCATCGGGGTTCCCTTCCACAGCGGCGACCAGTTCAACAAAGAGCGGGGCAACTGGTTCTACCGCCACCCGGCCGGCGGCGCATTGAAGGGGCCTTTCGCCTCCTTCGATGCAGCAGGACGGAATATGATCGGCATGGCTGAAAGCCCGGTCGGTTGATGCCCCGCTAATCGAAAGCATCTGAATGTCCACATTGCTGTTCCTCGACACGGAGGTCCCCGATCGGGACTCTCCGGGAACCCCGGCCTTTGTCTTCTACGACAATGGTGATTGGGAAATCGCCTTCGCAGGCGACCTCGACTACATCAAGGGTAGCTCGGCCTATCTCGGCTCGGCGACCATGATCGAAGTCATCGACTATCTCAACACCGACTACGATCTCGAACTGGTCGATGAGAACGACGGCACCGCGTTCCTCTACACCAGCGTCGAAATCACGGAGGAGGCGGACAACGAGCCGTTGATCGTCCTCCACGATGACGGTGAGTTCGACATCTACGAGCGAGCGATCGCCGTGGAACTGGTGAACAATGAGGACAGCGGCGTCTATAATTTCGTCTCGCTGGTCGAAGTGTTCGAAGAACTGGAGCGCTTCCTGCGTCGCCGCATCCCGGAATCGATGGATGACGGCCGGGACGATGATGACACAGGCGACGACGAGTGATGCAGTTTTTCTCACTCCGCGAAGCCAACGTCGCCCGGCAGGCGGAGTGGGACACCGGTGGCAACATCGACCTGTCCTACTCCGGCAACGAACTCGCCGGTGAAGCTGGTGAACTGATCTCCGCGACGGTCGATCTGATCAACGGCGGTGATGATTATGAAGCTCTCCGTGAGGAGATCGGCGATGTCATCATCTGCTGCGATCTGATCGGCCTGCGCGTCGGCCGGCCGCTCATCACGCGCTGGCCGGTAAAACCCCGCCGGGGCCATGCAGACGCCCGCATCGTCACCGACCAACTCGTCGATCTGGCGATTGAAGTCGGGAACGTCTCGAACACGATCAAGAAGCAGGAGCGGGAACGCTTCGGCATGGTCGGTGCCCGAGGCTCGCTCGACGACATGATGCACAACCTCAACGAGATCATCTGTCTGGTCCACTGGATCGGCGAGAGTTTCGGTGTGGATGCAGGCGAATGTGTCGCCCACAAATTCAACCTCACGAGCGCCAAGTATGGCCTCCAGACCAAGATGGCTCCCTGATGGCTGCAATCAATTTCGAAAACATGTTCGACGCTTACTCGAACTCCGCCGAGAAATCGTGGAAGTATGACCGTAATGCGTCCCTCGGTGCATCCGAAACCTTCGGCTGTATTCGCGCCGCATACTTCAAGAAGTTCCAGTATGATGTCGATGACGGCCACGAGGCCGATTGGGGCGCTGCCAAGCGCGGCGACATCATCGAAAATTACTTCGCCGTGCCGGCCACCAAGGCAGTGATGCCCGAAGGTGCCGAACTGCTCTATGCTGGTGATGAGCAGGAGACCTTGAAGAAGGGCCGCCTGTCGGCCACGCCTGACGGTCTCGCGATCGGCTTGGAATTCGACGCGCTGGCCCAGCTTGGGATCGACGACATCGAGTCCGACTGTGTCGTGATCGAATACAAGTCGTTCGATCCGCGCGCCACGATCAAGGAAGAGAAGGCGATCCACGCCGGCCAGACGCAGGTCCAGATGGGCTTGATCCACGAACTGACCGAATACCGCCCCGAATATGCGGTGATCATCTACTTCAACGCCTCGTGGTTGTCGGACATCCGGCCGTTCGTGGTCAAGCGCGACCCGAAGATTTACGAGGCGGCCAAGGCCCGCGCCACGCAGGTATTCTCCTGCGAGGACCCCAAGGACCTGATGGCCGAGGGCAAGATCAGCGGTGGCTGCACCTACTGCGAATACACGCAGGAATGTGCTTTCACGCAGGGCGAGGCGACGCCGAAGTCCAAGAAGAAGATCGAGGATACCGACATTCTGGATCGACTCGCTGTATTGTCTGCCCGGCAGAAGGAGCTTGCCGAGATCAGCAAGACGGCCGACCACGACAAGAAGCTCGTCGATGAGGAGATCAAGCAAATCCTCCGAGACAAGGACACCAAGGGGGCAGGGGACGATCGCTTCTCCATCAGCCTGTCGTGGTGTTCCGGCAAGAAGTCGCTCGACACCCTGTCGCTCGCGGCCGACCTTGCCGAGAAGGGCATGGATATTGAGGACTATCAGCGCGAAGGCAACGGCTACGAGCGACTGACGGTGAAACTCAAGGACTGATATGCGCCAGTCCATCATTCGTGTTGCGGTCGCTGTGATTACGCTCAGCGCCCTTTGTTACAGCGCACCCGCCGGCCTCGAATACACCGCCCGTCACAAGGCCGAAATCGCAGCCAAATAATCCGGTGACCGACATTTTAACTTGACATTCCACCCGGACTTGTTTAGCCAGAATGTCGGTCACACAGACCACGGAAGACATCCCCACATGATTCAGAACCTGCTGCTCCGCCTTGTGGCGCGGAGTTCAGACTCGCTCGTCTCGTTCATTTCGGGACTGAGCACCAAGCTCGACGACATGCTCGAAGCTCACGACGCCAAGGTGAAAGCCATTCGCGTCGAACAGGAAAAGACCCGCACCACGGCCGATCTCGAAGCGGAGCGCATCCAGCGCGAAGCGGACGAGACGATCGCTGAGTTCGAGGACCGGATCGCCGAAGAGATGAAGAGCGCCAAGATTGTCGCCTCCATCAAGCAGGCGCTGCCGACCGCCTAATCGGCACACCCTCGCGGGTAGGGCTTACCCGCACCTTTCCAAAATCTGGAGATAGAATGCCCAATCTCGTTCAACAGAACGGCAGCAACGCCGTGGCCGTCGCAGGCGCAAACCCGTGGGCCGAAGCTGCCCGTGGCGTCGAAAGCGGTTCCTACCTTGCCGAGAAGGGCATGGATATTGAGGACTATCAGCGCGAAGGCAACGGCTACGAGCGACTGACGGTGAAACTCAAGGACTGATATGCGCCAGTCCATCATTCGTGTTGCGGTCGCTGTGATTACGCTCAGCGCCCTTTGTTACAGCGCACCCGCCGGCCTCGAATACACCGCCCGTCACAAGGCCGAAATCGCAGCCAAATAATCCGGTGACCGACATTTTAACTTGACATTCCACCCGGACTTGTTTAGCCAGAATGTCGGTCACACAGACCACGGAAGACATCCCCACATGATTCAGAACCTGCTGCTCCGCCTTGTGGCGCGGAGTTCAGACTCGCTCGTCTCGTTCATTTCGGGACTGAGCACCAAGCTCGACGACATGCTCGAAGCTCACGACGCCAAGGTGAAAGCCATTCGCGTCGAACAGGAAAAGACCCGCACCACGGCCGATCTCGAAGCGGAGCGCATCCAGCGCGAAGCGGACGAGACGATCGCTGAGTTCGAGGACCGGATCGCCGAAGAGATGAAGAGCGCCAAGATTGTCGCCTCCATCAAGCAGGCGCTGCCGACCGCCTAATCGGCACACCCTCGCGGGTAGGGCTTACCCGCACCTTTCCAAAATCTGGAGATAGAATGCCCAATCTCGTTCAACAGAACGGCAGCAACGCCGTGGCCGTCGCAGGCGCAAACCCGTGGGCCGAAGCTGCCCGTGGCGTCGAAAGCGGTTCCTACCTCAAGTTCAATGGCAACGACGGCCGGTGGTCGTTCGGTCAGGACGACGAGGACCTGCCCGTCGGCTCGCGCGCGATCGCCGACATGGAAACGCTGGCCTTTGGCTGGACCTGCTGGGTCGAGTCCAACGTCGAAGAAGAAATCTTCGTCACCGTTGCCTCCGGCCAGAAGCCGCCGGCCGAGCATGAACTGACCGACCACGGTCCCTACGATGATGACGACGGCTGGCGCGAGTCCGCTTCGCTCTCGCTGATCCTCGAAAGCTACGGCGACGACGATCAGGACGAAGCGGTTGGCACCCAGCTTCTCTGGAAGTCCTCGACCGGTGGTCAGGTTCGCCAGATTCGCAAGATGACCGGTGCCTATGGCCGCGTCTTCTCGCAGCATCCGGGCGAGTTCCCGGTCATCGAACTCGGTGCGGAAAGCTACGCGCCGAAGAACAAGAAGCACGGCAAGCTCAAGTGGTCGCCGGTGCTCAAGATCGTCGGCTGGATGACCGCAGCCGAGGTCGAAGGTCTGGCTGGCGGCTTCGGCGACGATGACCGCGAAGAGCCGGTCGCCAAGGCCAAGCCGAAGAACCTGCCGGCCCCCGAGCCGGAGGAAGAGGACGAGCCGGCTCCGGCTCCCCGCAGCCGCCGCGCCGCTGCTCCGGTCGAAGAGGAGGAGGAAGCTCCTGCTCCGCGTAGCCGTCGTGCCGCTGCTGCCCCGGTCGAGGAGGAAGAGGAGGAAGCTCCGGCTCCTGCTCCGCGTAGCCGCCGCGCTGCCGCCCCGGTCGAGGAGGAAGAGGAGGAAGCTCCGGCTCCCCGCACTCGCCGTGGTCAGACCGCCGCTGCTCCGGCCGAGGAAGAAGACGAGGACGCCGCTCCGGCTCCCCGCACCGGTCGTGGCCGTCGCGCCGCTGCTGCCGCCCCGGCCGAGGAAGAGGAGGAAGCCCCGGCTCCCCGCACTCGCCGTGGTCAGGCCGCTGCCGCCGCTCCGGCCGAGGAAGACGAGCCGGCTCCCCGTGCCCGTCGTGGCGCTGCGCCGGCCAACGCCCGCCTGCGTCGCTTCGACTGATCTGTTGGGCGTCCCTTCGGGGACGCCCACTTCTTCAAGGAGAAGCCCATGAGCGCATGGTGGGATGCAGACAAAGTCCTGTGCCTGATTACGCCGCAGGAATTTGCAGAGATCGAGGCAGGCACTCCGCTGACCTGCATCGACGACACGATCGCCATCAAGGGTGTCGATACGATCGACCAAGACACCCGCTTTGGTCACCTCGCCTACGGCGTCACCGGTGACCATCCCCTCCGTCTCGCGCTGCTGGACCTGACTACCCGTCAGCCCGGTTCGCGCTGATCGACCCATTCCCGGAGACAAGAATATGGCCGAAGCTGCCAAGAACCCCTTTGAATTTCTCGCCCGCCTGCCCGACGCCCAGATGTCCGGCGAGGTCGTGCGTGAACCCGGCGTCCTGATCAACGGCGCATGGTGCGGCAAGCACGCACTGGTCAACGTCCTCTATGGCGACAAGATGCCGAACCCGACCTACACGATCGGCATCGCCGGCCGTGGCACGCTCCAGATGGCCGAGCAGGAATTCCGCGAACTGCTGTCGTCGATGCTGGCGCTGTTCGAAATGCGCTCGCCCGGCGCGCTGGCCAAGGCCGCTCCGACTCCGTTCGCACAGGCCGGCGAGTAATCCTGCATGTTCTCGCTTTCTCCACAACAGGGGGATGCGGTCCGCAAGATCAATCACTGGTTCAAGAACGACACCGCCATGCGGCTCGTCTTCGTCCTGTGCGGGTTCGCCGGCACCGGTAAGTCCACGATCCTGCCCGACATCCTCGACGCTCTCGGACTGGAGCCGAGCGAGGTGGCTTTCGCCGCCCCGACCGGCAAGGCCGCGAAGGTCATGGGCACGAAGCTGCGCGCCCAAGGCATCAACGTCTACCCGAGCACCATCCACTCGCTGATCTATCAGCCCAAGATGCAGAAGGCCGAGGTGCTGGAGCGCGAACTGGCTGAGTTGCAGAACTTCATCGTAATGCTCAAGGCGGGTGACGTTCACCCGCCGACCGGCGATTATGAAGCCGATCTGCACGAGGCCGAGAAGACGATCCACATCCTGACGAAGGATTTGGACCGCGCCTATGACGTGAACGATCTCCGCTTCTCGCTCAACCCGGACTCGCGGCTGGTCAAGGAAAACATCAAGCTGATGATCCTCGACGAAGGTTCGATGATCGGTGAGCAGATGGCGACCGACCTGATCGAATTCGAGATTCCCATCCTCGTGATGGGCGATCCCGGTCAGCTTCCACCGGTAGGGGAGGACCCCGGCTTCCTGAACGGGACGCCCGATGCCTTCCTGACCGAGGTGCATCGTCAGGCTGCTGACAACCCGATCATCTATCTGGCCACGCTGGTCCGCAAGGGCGGCCGGCCGGAGTGGGGTGATTATGGTGACGGCGTTCTGGTCGTGCCGCCGAACAAGGACGAATACACGCTCGACCTTGAGCGCGATTGTCAGGTGATCGTCGGCACGAACAAGAACCGCTGGAAGCAGACCAAGCGTATGCGCAAGGCCGGCGGTTTCCTCGATACGCTGCCGCACGCCGGTGAGCCGCTGATCATGTGCCGAAACAGCCGGGAGCATCCGCCTCTGGTCAATGGCACGCAGGTCTTTTCGGGGATCGACCACGGCATGGCGGACGAGGGTGTTGCCCGCTTCCTCGCGGACATCCGCGACGAGGACGGCAAGGCGTTCAAGATGTTCGCCTATCAGGGCCTGTTCGAAGAGCACATCGCGAAGGAAAAGAACTTCGCGACCGCCAGCAAGAACATGGCCTTCCGTTCGCGGAACACCGATCACCAGCTTGATTTCGGCTGGGCGATCACCTGCCACAAGTCGCAGGGTTCCCAATGGGATGAGGTGATCGTCCACGACGATTCGGGTTCGTTCCGAAACGACGCCGATAAGTGGCTCTACACCGCGATCACCCGAGCAGCCGAGCGACTGGTCCTCGTCGCCTGACGACGGGCTGAAAACCTTTGAATTTGGCCGATTGTTTCGCTTAACAAATAGTTAAGCCAAAATGAAGGTTCCTCAACTCGTCGCAAAAATCACTCATTTCGCCGCAGGCACTTGTCATGTAGGAAATCGGAAGGCAAAGCAATGACATCGCTACCACAACTCGTCGGACTTATCGGTCGGAAGGGCGCAGGGAAAGATACGGCAGCAGAGGTTCTGCTGTCGGCAGGTTACGAGAACGTAAAGTTCGCCGGAGCCTTGAAGGACATGATTCGGAGTCTCCTCGCCTATCAGGGCGTGGAGGTAGAAGTGATCGAACGAATGGTGGAAGGCGACCTCAAGGAGGTCCCGACGCCATATCTTGCGGGCCGCACTCCTCGGTATGCGATGCAGACCTTGGGGACCGAATGGGGCCGAGATCAGATTGCGGACGACCTCTGGGTCGGCACTGCGATCCGCCGGGCTGGTAATTTCGACAAGGTCGTCATTACCGACGTGCGTTTCCCGAACGAAAAAACGGCAGTGGACGAGGCTGGGGGTGTGTGCGTTGGCATCACCGCCAACTGGATCACTGCCGCCGAGGGGGAGCACGCTTCTGAGGCTTTGATTGATGAGATTATCGAGCGCCTACCTGACGCTCACAAGATCACCAATCTGAGGGCTGCACCGGGTCGAACCCGCGAAGCCATCGAAGAGTTTCATCAGCGCTTCCTCAAGTTGCTTAGTAACCTGTGACCTGTCGCAGGTAGGGTGTTTCAGGGGAGTATCGAAAATGACTGTTATCACGCTGACCGTAACCGACCACAGCCTTGAAGAAGGCACCTACCGCGTGGACTTCCACGCCGAAGGAAGCCAGATCGATGAGGGCCGGGCGACTGCCGCTTATTTCACCGGCTTCTACCTGCACACGTTGATCAACACGCCGGACTTTCTGGCGGGCGCGTCGGAATGCGGTAAGCAATTGTTTGCTGCTGGGGCCGAAGCCGGCGTCATGCACTACGGCACGGAGAAGGCGAAGGCGATCCTCACGATCACCGATGTCGATACCGATACCGGCCAGATGAGCTTTTCGCTGGAAGGCGAGGGTGGTGATCTGTCCGGCAAGACGCTCCCCACGCCCGCCCAGATCATCGGCGTCTATATGCGCAGCCTCCTGAGCGACATGAATTTTCAGGTCGCCTGTTGGGCCTTCGCCGAGGAATTCATCGCCAGCCACGGCGCTGAGATCACCAACCGCGACAGCAAGCCTGCCGCCAACGACATCGACACCGGCGGCGCATCCCGCGCCGCCTAATGGAGAAACTATGACGATCACTCACCCTGAACTGGTCAGCGCGCTCGTGAAGCCGGGCGCAACCATCGCCGCCCAGATGACGGCGACGGAAGCCGATCTCTGGCACGGCGCGACAGGCGTGGCCGGCGAGACCACCGAAATCCTCGAAGCGGTGGTGGAGTCCGAACTGACGGACGAACTGCTCGACATGGACAACATGCTCGAAGAGCTTGGTGATATGGAATTCTATATCGAGCAGGTCCGCCAGAACCTCGGCATCTCCCGCGACGACACCCTGTGCATGAGCGACGACAGCGGCCCCAGCAATCTCTTCGACGACGCGGCGATCCTCGCCGTGATCGGCGGCCAGCTTCTCGATCTGGCCAAGAAGGTGGCGATCTACAAGAAGGCGGTCGAGAAGGATGCGTTCATCGCCGTCCTCGCCCGGCTGGAGGTCGCGATGGCCCGACTGCGTATGCACACCGGCTACACCCGCGATGAAAGCCTGTCGGGCAACATCGCCAAGCTGTCGGTCCGCTACGCCGGCCTGACCTACTCGAACGAGGCCGCTCAGGTCCGGGCGGACAAGGCATGATCCAGCGTCGTCCCAATCGCACCGGTGCCGCCCTCACCACCATCTTCGGCGGCCTCACCATCGGCGTCGGCTGCATCGCCCCGCTGGCCGTGATCGGCTTCTGGGTGCTGGTGATCGCCGCCCTCTGGAAGTATGTTTTCGGCGGCTGATCGTCTCTTTTTTCTTGACCCCACCGACAGTTTAACTAGACGTGGGGTCAAGACATAATGACAAAGGAAGACGATGAGTCTCGCAGAAAGTTTGGCGGCCTACAGCAACCGCATCCTCCTGACCGAACCCCTCACTGCTGCGGAACTCGCTCCGCGCGTCGGGATCGAACCGGATACCGAAGACCCCTATGCCGGCCTCAACCGGGCGCAGCGCCGCAAGGCGATCGCCGTGGAGAGCCGGTCTTTTCGTAAGAGCCTCAAGCAGGGGAAAAATTAATGGGCTATCACAAGGCCAAGATCGAGCCGGGCGAATACGGCGAGTTCTCCAAGATTCTGGAAGAGGCGGATGAGTTCGCCGACGCGATCGACCAAGGGATCACCCTCATGGCGCTGATGGAACTGTCCGATCTGGTCGGTGCCATCACGGGTTATCTCGCCAAGCATCACCCCACCATCACGCTCGACGATCTCATCGCCATGTCGGAAGCCACCAAGCGGGCATTCGAAAGCGGTGAGCGGGGAGGACCGGCAGCATGACCGAACTCATCACGGATTACATGGCCGTCCCCGTCGAATATGTCGTCGAGGGTTCCGATGCCGAGCCGCAGAAGCTTCACGATGACCAGTATCCCGATCGCGTTACGATCTGCCACGCCTATGGCGGCGGTTCGATCACGGTCCTGACCCGGTCGCTGAATGGCATGAACCATTGCGGCGTCGCGATCCCTTACGAGGAGTTCGCCCGGATGGTCGCAGAGATCATCTCGAACGCGCCGCCGGCCGTGCTCAAGATGGTCAATGATCGCCTCGACGCGAAAGGAAATCTCCGCCGTGACGCCTGAACTCAAAGCGGACATCACGCGCTTCTTCGACATCCTGAATATCCGCGAGGAGTCGGATAGCGGCCGGGAATTTTCGCCGGTCTACATCTCGTGCTGCCGCGTGATGCTGGGTCAGGAATTGGGCGACATCCTCAAGCGGCTGGAAGAAGCCGTGGATTACAAGAAGCCCGGTCGGTCGCCGCTGCGGGAAGGTAAGGTGCCATGACGCCCAAGGGAATGATGTCGCCCAAGATCGACTACAAGCTGCTCGGCAAGGCGCTGGGCGAATATGAGAAGCGCGGCTACCGCTATGTCGAGGTGCCGTGGGCCGTCTCGAAAGACTACATCCGGGCGACGCTTCCTGAGCAGTTCCCGTCGATGCAGATCGGCCTCCCGGTCATCAACGGCACTAACCCGGATGAACTCTACCCGTGCCATCAGGCTTCCCATCTTGTCGGTTCGGCCGAGCAGGGCTTCCTCGCCCTCGATCTGCCGGAGGGTGCTTATGTCGGCGTCACGCCGTGCTTTCGCTTCGAGCCATATTTCGATCTGTTCCATCAGCCGATGTTCATGAAGATCGAGTTGTTCGTGACCGTGCCCTACACGACGGGCGCTCGGTTGATGGCGGACGCCAAGGAAGTGATGTCGCTCTATCTTCCGGTCGGGACGCACCTCGACGAGAAGAAGACGGATGAGGGTTTCGACCTTGAGATCGGCGGCGTCGAGGTCGGCTCATATGGGGTTCGATCGTTCCGCGACACGACGTGGGCCTATGGCACGGGACTTGCTCTCCCGCGTTTCTCCGTCACCAAGGCGCTCGATTCGGTCGTCTGACGTGTCAAGCACTTTATCTCGCTGATGCACAGTTAAGTTTCTTGCTTTCCACCGCCATTTTAACTATACTGTGCGGCCGTTTTCCTCCTACCCAGCGGACCCCAAAAATTTATGCCAATCTCCCCGAACGAGATCGTGATCGATCTCGGGCGTGATGCCCGTCTGACCCCGCAAGCCCTCGAAACCTTGAAAGATCGCTATCTCGTCGGCAACGAGACCAGCCCGCAGCAGGCATTCGCCCGCGCCGCTGCTGCCTTCGCTGATGACGTTGCCCACGGCCAGCGCATCTATGACTATGTGTCGCGCGGCTGGTTCATGTTCGCCACCCCGCTGCTGTCGAATGGCGGCACCGAGCGCGGTCTGCCGATCTCCTGCTTCCTGAACTACATGGCTGACAGCCGTGAAGGCATCAACCAGCACTATGAAGAGACCTCGTGGCTGTCCAGCCTCGGTGGTGGCGTTGGCGGCTATATCGCTGTGCGCGGCGCTGAGCCGACCAGCAAGGGTTCGGCGTCGAGCGGCGGCATCCCCTTCGTCTGCGTCATCGACCGTTACATGCTGGCCTTCTCGCAGGGCAAGACGCGCCGTGGTTCCTATGCGGCCTATCTGGACATCTCGCACCCGGACATCGACGAGTTCCTTGAGCTTCGCAAGCCGTCGGGCGGCGATGCCAATCGCAAGGCGCTGAACCTCCACCACGCCGTCAACATCACCGACGAATTCATGGCCGCCTGCATCGCGGACGCGGACTGGAATCTGGTCAGCCCGAAGACCGGTAAGACGGTCAAGACCGTTTCGGCGCGCGGCCTGATGCGGAAGATCGTGGACACCCGTCACCAGACCGGCGAGCCGTTCATCCTGTTCAAGGACACAGCCAACCGCGCGATGCCCGCGCCGTTGAAGGCCAAGGGCCTCAAAATCCACCACTCGAATCTTTGCACCGAGATCATGCTGCCGACGGCACAGGATCGCACGGCGGTCTGCTGCTTGTCGTCGGTCAACCTCGCACTCTACGACGAATGGAAGGATCACCCGACCTTCATCGAAGACCTGATGCGGATGCTGGACAACACCCTGACCGTGTTCATTCAGCAGGCTCCCAAGGAACTGTGGCGCGCGGTGAAGTCGGCGATCAACGAGCGTTCGGTCGGTCTCGGCGCGATGGGCCTGCACACCTATCTCCAGAACAAGGGGATCGCGTGGGGTTCCGATCTGGCGCGCGGCTACAATGTGATGATGTTCGAGCATCTGCAAAAGAAGACGAACGCCGCATCGATCAAGCTGGGCGCAGAGCGCGGTGAGGCCCCGGACATGGAAGGCACCGGCGAGCGCTTCTCGCACAAGATGGCCGTGGCCCCGAACGCCTCGTCGTCGATCTTCCTGAACGTGTCGCCGTCGATCGAGCAATACCCGGAGAACATCTTCATCCACAAGACCCTGTCGGGATCGCACAAGGTGAAGAACCCGGCGCTGGAAGCCTTGCTCGAAACCAAAGGCAAGAACACCGACGCCGTCTGGAAGGACATCCTCGCCAACGACGGTTCGGTCCAGCATCTGGACTTCCTGTCGGCGATGGAGAAGCTGGTCTTCCTCACCGCGTTCGAGACCAACCAGCTTCTGTCGGTCGAGATGAACAACGATCGCACGCCGTTCGTCGATCAGGGCATCTCGTTCAATCTGTCGGTGCCGGCCGAGGTCGATGCCGAATACATGCTGGAACTACACTTCGCCGCATGGGCCGGCGGTTCCAAGTCGATGTATTACGTCCGCTCGAAGGCCCCGAACAAGGCCGAGAACATGAACACCAAGGTCGAGCAATTCGAACTGGTTGTTCCTCAAGACGAAGGATGCCTGAGTTGTGAGGGGTAACCACCCCTCACTTTCCTCACCCATTTACGGCATCCAAGAATAGCTATGCACTTTCAAGGACAGCGCGGCCTTACCAACGACCAACGGTTTGACGCAAGTTACACAGTTGGTGACGCTTGTTGGGAATGGACCGGGGCGTGCGACAAAGACGGTTACGGAATCTTCTGGGACGCTGAAAAGCCGGGACGGGTGCGGGCCAATAGGTTCGCCTTGGAACGTATTACCGGGCCGCTTGGTGAGTTACAAGCGTGTCACCAGTGCGATAACCCAAAATGTGTCCGGCCCGCCCATCTCTTCGCTGGGACCGGGTCCGACAATATGCACGACAAGGCGTCAAAAGGAAGGACATTAGGGTTCGCTTCGTTGAAAGGCGAACAACACACTCAAGCTAAACTCTCAGAGGCAGAAGTAGCTCAGATTAAGCGGCGTCTACTCTCAGGGGAAAAACAAAAGACACTGGCGGCGGAGTTCGGCGTCGGGAGTCCTCTAATTTCACGGATCAATTCAGGAAAGATTTGGAAAGATGTCGCTGCTCAAGCCAAGTAAAGCCTACAAGCCTTTCGCCTATCCATGGGCATTTGAAGCCTATGAGGCAATGCAGAAGATGCACTGGTTGCCGAGCGAGGTTCCGTTGCAGGAAGATGTTCATGACTGGAACGTCAAGCTGAACGATAAGGAGCGCAACCTCCTGACGCAGCTTTTCCGCTTCTTCACCAAGGGTGACGAAGACATCCTGCACGGCTACAACGACCTCTATATCCCGATGTTCAAGCCGACCGAGGTCCGCATGATGCTGTCATGCTTCGCGACGGCTGAGTGCAACCACGTCCACTCCTACTCGCAGTTGATCGACACGGTCGGTATGCCGGAGTCGGACTATGCCGCTTTCGCTGAATATGAAGCGATGTCGGCGAAGCACGAATATATGTTCGCGGACCACTCGGTGAAGGCCGACGGCACCAAGTTCACCAAGCTGGAGCAGGCCGCGCTCAACCTCGCGATCTTCTCCGCGTTCGGGGAGGGGATGCAGCTTTTCTCCAGCTTCGCAGTGCTGCTGTCGTTCAAGCGCCGGGGACTGATGAAAGGCATGTCCACGATCGTCGAGTGGTCGCTGCGCGATGAATCGCTCCACGTCGAGGCGATGATCAAGCTGTTCCACACGCTGATCAAGGAAAACCCGAAGCTGTGGACCGACGACCTCAAGACCGCGATCCGCAACATCGCGAAACAAATGGTCGGCCTCGAAGACAAATTCATCGACCTGATGTTCGCCATGGGCGAGATCGATGGTATCACTGCCGATGATACCAAGAAATATATCCGCTACACGGCGGATCGTCGCATGATTCAGTTGGGCCTCAAGCCGATCTACCGGCAGAAGGAAAATCCGTTCGAGTGGATCGACGAGATGATGGTCGCCCACACCCACACCAATTTCTTCGAGGGCCGGGCGACCGAATACTCGAAGGGCGGTATCACCGGATGGGACAAGACGCCGTGGGGCTTCATTTCGAAGCTGAAACAGTTCATTGCTGGAGAAACAAAATGAAGGACATCGTCGTCTACTCCAAGGAAGGGTGTCCCTTCTGCTCCCTCCTGAAAGCCGAGCTTCGCAAGCGCGGGCTTGCTTATCAGGAATTTGACCTGACTGACGACGCCACGCGGCAAGAATTTTACGCGAACACGAATACGAACAGCGTGCCGCAACTTTTTCTCGCCGAGGGCGTTTGCGGCTTGACCGCACCTACAGGGACTCGTATCGGGGGCTGGACAGAGGTGTCACAAAACTGGACGGTCTTCGAGTCGTAGGTTACTGCAACCCCTCAAATATGTCCTGTTGTGAGAATGGCGGTCGCGCAATCAATATGCGCGGGCCGCTATTTTCGCTTGACACTGTTTTGGTTTTGCCTGAATTTGTGTTCACCGAAACGAATCAGGAGGACATCAAATGACGACGGTGAAGGAACGCGCCAAGCTTAGCATTGCGACCGATAAGAATGCACCCGGAAAGGGTGTCATATCGGTTCAAACCATGCCGGACGCACCGGCCCCGCCGAAGCAGGCGGTCAAGAGCAGCCACCTCGCGCGGCGCTCGGATTTGATCGGCTCCGACATCGGCCTCGATCTTTCCACCCTTGGCGGCCGACTGGCTTATGCCCGTCTCAAGGAAGAAGTGACTCAGGAAACGCTCGCCGAGGCGATCGACAAGGTCCGGGGCACGATCAACGCCTACGAGGCGAACACCATCAAGCCGCCGATCGCTGTCGTCGAGATTCTGGCCAAGGTGCTCAAGGTCTCCCCATCCTTTCTCGCCTTTGGTGAGCATGGCGTGAAGGCCGCGCCGAATGGCAACGCGGCCGAGAACACGGTCAGCGTCGAAGAGGTCACGTTCGGCCGGGACGGTCGTTTCGTGAGCGGTGCCTTCGCCATGCCGCGCACGCTCGCTCAGAGCTTCGTTGCCGAAGTCCGCGATCTCAAGATTTTCGTGCTGGACCACGATGCCCCGGCATTCAACCTGCGGGCAGGTGCCCGTATTTTCGCTGACACCAGCGCGGATGCGATCTCGCCCAGCCACGATACCTATCTGATCGAGGTCATCGGCGGCATGGAAATCGTCCGGGCGCACGCCGGCCTGACGAAGTCGGCGACGATCGAGCTTGAGGACTCGCGGGGCAAGCGCTCCAACGTCCAGCTTTCCAAGCTCAAGGTGCTCGGCGCGGTGGTCTCCACCCTCAACCACAATTAAGCCTCTTGGCGTTTCGGTAAAATAAAAGCCCGGCGAGATCGCCGGGCTTTCTTTTTACTCGAATGGCCACTGCGTGAAATCCCGCTTTGGCGGAGCCTTGGGTCGCAAGGCTTCTACCGGGAACGGACGTGGCTCGAACAGCGTGTCGGATGTATCTACGGTGAGCGGCGTGAGCGGGTGATCCTCGCCATACCATTCGTTGGCATTCTCGGCCCACGCGTAGGCTTCATCCTTGTCCATGAAAACGGCCATGACCATCATGATCATGCCGTCTACCTTCCGTTTCTTAACGACTGGATAACAGCGCGGGATCACTGCGTCTTCACCGGCGTCAGGAGAATGTCACAGCCTTGCTTGGCGAAGGTCCACTGGCCTTCGAAGGCACCGTCGCCTACCTTCATCCGGCCGGCCTGAACCAGCATGAGGAGATCGGTGGCGCTTCGCACGCCCATCAGATATTTCACATCCGGCGCGTCCTTGAAGTAACCATGGAACTTCGCGGCCGATTGTCCGCGCGACATGGTTTCGATGACGAACGCACCTTCGAGAATGACGTTGCGTCCCAACTCCATGTTGGCTCCCTTGGCTCGCCACGAGCCGTTCACATAGCCGGTGAAGAAATGGTCCGGGCGGTCGTTGTGAGCGGCCACGCCCCATGCCGCGCCTTTGACGGGCACGTCCTTGATATGCTTCATTGTGGTTCCTTAGATGGAGTGAGCTTCGAACTCGTAAGGCAGGCCGCGATAGGTCCGCTCGATCTTGACGCCCTTGGATCGGACGATGGCAGTCATCGTCTCCCAGCTTGACAGGCTCAGGCGCATCGGATTGCCCGTCTCAGCGTGCAGGAAGGTCAATCCGACGGCTTCCCACCGGTAGCAGTCCTGTGACCGCCAGAAGCCCTCAGCAGGCTCCAGATCGTCTCCAGTGAATGGGACCATATCGATGCCCATGGCAGCAAGCTCGGCCGCGATCATCTGGGCCAGTTTCTCGCGGGTGGTGAGGCGGGTCAAATGAACGTCACCCCATCCAGCATCTCCTCTACCATCTTCGTGAACGCCAAGGCGTGGCTGCGCTTGGCGAAGAAGATGGAAGGACTGGAATCTCGCCCGCAAAGCGGCGGAGGCTGGACGCCCCAGCCGGGAGCATTCTCGTTCAGCCAGTAGGTGACATAAGTGCTGGGCTTTCGGTGGGTTACATGGATCGGCAGCATGATCGTCTCGCCATCCATCTCGTATGGCTTCTCGACCACTTCTTCCCATTCGTCCCAGATGAACTGCTCGGCCATGGACTGGATGTTACCATGGGCCGTGCTGTGGTCGGGGAAATAGAGGCCCTGTGCCCAGACCACCGCGTTGAACTCGTGCAATGCCTTCTCTTCATCACGGAAGAAGAAGACGTTACCGGAGCCAAGGATGAGTCCGTGCTTCTTATCGACGTATCTGCTCATGCAGTGGTCCTATCAAATCGCTCGTAATAATAACCGTCCACGATCTTTCCGCCCTCTTCGCAGGTGCCATTATCGATCGCGGTGAAGCCGTCAGCAGAGATGCCGAGACAGGTGTATATTTCGCCATGGCGAATCCCGTGTTCTTCATCCCACGGATGCCACTCATCGACGACCACAACCCTGTCACCGGCGGTATAGTGCCTCACTTCGTGGTAGGCGCGCATCAGGTGCGGTCCTCCTCGCCGGGATCGTCGTGCCGGGCGATCGACAGGCGGCTCTCATCACTGCGGACGAGAAACACCCACTCGCCATCCTTCCACTCGTCCAGATAATACCAGAGCGGTTCCATGCAGCGGATGTAGGTGATCGCACCTGCCAATGTGTTGAACCGGCGAGGCCACCGCGCTTGCAGATGCACCCGATACATCAGGTGTTCCTCAAGATGTGGATTTGCGTGGCGGTCCACTTGCTTTCGAGCCAGTCCGCGTGCTTCTCCGCCTCCTCGAACGTATCGAACGGGGCGATGATCCACTTCGGACCAACCCGGAAAATCACGAGATACCCGCCTTCGACATCGAAGGAGATGTTGCTGATCGGAATCTTCACGGCCATCAGTCCATCACATCCAACTTGTAGCCGTCCGAGACGGCAGCTTCCACGACGCCGACGAACCAGTCCTCGTTCTCGACCCGGCATCCATTCTTCTCGGCGGCTTCGATCTTCTTCGCGCCGACATTCTCACCGGCGACGAGAACCGTGGTCGATTTCTGAGCGGACTTGGCGATCTTCGCACCAAGCTCCTCGGCGATAAGCTGCGCCTGATCGCGGCTCCAGCGCGACATGCTACCGGTGAAGCAGACGACCTCGCCGGCCAGCGGCTGGGGGCCATCGCTGTTCTGCGGCATATCGGCGATTTCGCACGCGAGGCGCAGTTTGTAAGCCTCCTCGTAATTCGCCTTGTTCTCGAAATGGTCCGCGAGCGATGCCAGCACGACCGGGCCGATCCCATCGACATGCCCGATCTTGCGGACGAACAGACGCGGGTTGAGGATGCAGGCGAAGAACTCATCGACCGTGATGAGCGTCTTGGCGATGTCGCGTGATGTGGACTGACCGACGTTGCGGATGCCGAGGGCATAGATGAACTTGTCCAGCGACACCTTACGGGCCTTACGGATCGCCGCCATCAGCTTCTTGACGCTCGACTTTCCGTAGCCGTTCCAGTTCTCCATCACCTCCGAGAACGGCATATCCTCCATGGCGACTTCATCCGCGCCGTAGAAATCGTAGAGGTAGGCGTCCGGGAGGCCCATGATGTCAGACGCCTTGAGGGACGTGATGAACATCGTCAGATCGTGAATCTGACTCGGCCCGAGGCCGTCGATATTCATGGCGTCGCGGCTAACGAAATGTTCGAGATAGCCGAGGCGTTGCGGTGGACAGGAAAAGCCGGCGATGCAGCGCGACACGGCCTCGCCTTCGGGGCGCACGAGCGCGCCGCCGCAGGCCGGGCATGAGGTGGGGAACACGATCTCGATTCCGTCATCGAGTTCAACACCGTCAGGATGCCCGACGATCTGCGGGATCACGTCACCGGCACGCTGGATGACGACGGGGTCACCGATCTCGATGCCGAGGCGCTTGATCTCGTCTTCATTGTGCAGGGTGGCCGAGGACACCATGACGCCGCCGACGTTGACCGGCTCCAGCACAGCTACCGGTGTGACTGCGCCGGTGCGGCCGACCTGAAACTCGACGTTCAGGAGGGTCGTCACCTTGCGCTCGGCCGGGAACTTGTAGGCGGTCGCCCAGCGCGGGGCGCGACTGGTCGAACCCATCGCCTTGCGGGCGGCGCGGCTGTTCAGCTTCCAGACGATGCCGTCGATGTCATAGGGCAGGTGCGGACGCTGCTCGGAATATTTGGTGATCTGCTGCTCGATCGCCTTGCCATCGGGCATGATGGCGAAGCGCGGCACGACCTCGAAGCCCAAGGACTCGACATAGTCGAGAACGTCGGTGTCATCGTCGATGTCGGTGAAGGTCTCGTCCGAGACACCGAAGGCCATGAAGTGAATCTGGCGACGACGGGTGACCTTGGGGTCCTTCTGGCGCAGCGCGCCGGCCGCCGCGTTGCGGCAGTTGGCCAGCTTCTTGTCGCCCTTGGCGGCGGTGCCCATCTCGACGTTGGTGTTGTGCGTTTCGAGCGCTGCGTGGGTCATGTAGACCTCGCCGCGAATCTCGATCAGGTCGTCCTGACCTTCCTCATAGAAGATCGTCGTGGGCAGGCCCACGATCTCGCGGGCGGTGTGCGTCACGTCCTCGCCGATCGCGCCGTCGCCGCGTGTGACGGCCATCGCAAGCTCACCCTTCTTGTAGGTGAGCGAGAGGCTGAGGCCGTCCATCTTGAGTTCGCCAAGGATCGGCTCGCCGTCTGCATTCTTGGCCGCCCACTCGGACACGTCGGCCGGGGAGAAGCTGTTGTCCAAGCTCTCCATGCGCTGGCGATGGGTGACCTTGGTGAAGGCGTCCGACGCCGCGCCGCTGACCTTCTGGGTCGGGCTGTCCGGCTTGATCAGTTCGGGGTGTGCCTCTTCGAGGGCGCGAACCTTCTTGCGGATCGCGTCATATTCCTCGTCCGTCAGGAACGGGTCGTCATGCTCGTAATAGGCAATGTCGGCCTCGGCCATCTCACGCAGGAGGACGAAATGTTCGTCGCGGTAATCCATGCTGTCTCCAGAATCAAAATGTCCCGCCATGACTAGCATGACGGGACATTGTGTCAAGTAAGAATGTCGGTGTGTTAAACGAGCTTGTCCATGTTCTCGTTCGGCAGCATCTTGCGATACTGGATGTAGCCGGGGAGGTTACCATGCAGTTCCGGCTTCATCCACATGCCGCGCTGGTTGACGCGGGAGTCGGGCGTTGCCTGATGCTCAGCCGGGCTGGCGTGGATCGGCTGGTCAACCAGCAAGGAGTCGTGCAGAGCGATGTCCTTGTCCAGCACCGTGGCGGTGCCATCGTGGTTGTTGTAGCTGGTCCGGGCGCAGCGGGCGGCCGATACCTTGATCGCATTGCTGACGCCCAGCACGGCCAGTTCTTCGTCGCTGATGTAGGGGAGGTGCCATTCGCCCAGACCCAGCGCCTTGGGCGTGCTGGCGTCGAAGGCTTCCTTCATCTGGGCGGCGAGAGCGGCGATCGTCGGGTCGGCGGCCGGGTGATCCCGCAGGCCGAACCAGTTGTCCCAATAGACGCTGGTGACGACGACCTTGATGTGGGCGTAGGGTTCGGTGATGCGGTTGACCGCCTGCTTGTGGATGCCCAGCATGTCCATCTGCTCGGCCCAGAAGATCGAGGCTTCCATGGCGTTGAGCCAGATTTCCTGAGCCTGCAAGGCCACGTCCTGCGGGGCGACGACATAGCCCTGCATACCGCGCTGGTTCATGCGCCACGACGCCGGCAGGGCCGGGTGGTCACGGATCATCTGGATCGCACGCTTGGTCGGGATGGCGCGGCTGGAGGAGGCGTTGCGGCTGAACACCCGGTGGGTCATCAGTTCGCTATGGATGAATCGCGGGTAGACCAATTCCATGGTCGTCAGGCGCACGCCTTCCGGCGAGATCGAGTCCTTGAGAATCTTGGCGGACAGGAGAGGGGAGAGGAGGGTCGTCGGGATCATGTCGGGGATCAGTCCTTCTTGGCTTTCTTGTTCATTTCGGTGACCACCTCATTGAAGACCTCGACCTTCATTCGGGCACGGGCGAGCTTCTGGCGGCAGTCTTCCCCGGCTTCGTCAATATCGACGATCCGGTCGTTGACCTGTTCAACGGTGGCGGTGGCCGGCAACTGCCCACGGGGGCGGTTGAGGCATTCGAGTTCAGCCGACTGGAACTGAGGTGTCAGGAACCCCAGCCGGCTGGTCCCGGAGGGATTGCAGGCGGTCAAGCTCATTGAGAGTATCAATGATAAGGCGAGGGGCTTGAGCGTTGCGCTCATCGGCTGGCGCGGCTGCTGCTTGGTTGCGGACATTGGTGTAATCCTTGATCGTCTGCTCGCGCTTGATGATGTATTGCGTCTCGATCGGAGCGGTGCGCGCCTCCACCTCCTCCTTGGCCTCATGCGACTGGATCGTCGCAGCGGTGTCGGCTCCCTTCACCGCCGTCGCGACCGCCTCGTCCTTGCTCTGGTCGAGATACCAGTAGGTTCCGCCTGCCACTGAGATCAGCAGCAGGACGGCCCAGAACCATTTCGAGGAGAAGAAGCTCTTGAGCTTCGCGCCGAGAGAGACGGCGGTGATCGGGTCCATGGCTTACCCCTTCTTGAGGTATTGGTCGGAGAGGTAGCCCTGCTGGCCCGGTGCGTATTCCACGAGGCTCCAGACGCCCAAGTCCTCGATCACGACCACCTCCGATCCGCCGCTCAGCACCGCCAAGACCATCGCGTCCGAGCGCGGGGACTGGCGGACATTGAGCTTGGGGACGTTCACGAGGAAGCGGCTGACGGCCGGCTTTGCACCGTCCGAGCGATCGTCCGAGGCGGCGTTGATGACCGCCTTGAAACGGCCCATCGGGAACGCTGGACCGGGGTCGGTCTTCCACTGCCGGGTGTCCACATCTTCGTGGCCGGCGATGAGGGTGAGGCCGTAGGCTTCCTTGATGGCCTCCAACGCAGCGAGGCCGGCTTCGATCTGGGCATCGGTGTAGCCCGGCCAGATGAAGGTGCCGCCGCCGATCTTCTTGTTGGCGGCCCGGACCGACAGGTCATACAGGGCGAGGCGCGCGGCAGGGACGGCGCTCTTGCCTTCCCAATCCATGATGGTCTTGCCGTCCTTGCCGATGCGGAAGTAGCCCGGATTCACGAACTCGAAGCCGATGGTGAAATTGTTGCAGCCGCTGCGGCCGGCCAGCTTCGACGGCCCGGCGTGCCATGCGATACGGTTGAACGGGACAAGCTGGGTGATAGTGCCATCGGTGTCGATGACCAGATGCGCCGACACCTTGGCCGCCGGATTACACAGGGTCTTGATGGCGCTGTCCGCCGTGTAGCCGGCGGTGTAGTGCATGATCGCCCCGGTCGGAGTCATGAAGCCGGAGACGTTCGGCGAACGCACGACTTCAACCCCTTCGAGGAGGTGGTTGACAACTTTCATTGATTTTCCTTGTGTTAGGCCGGGAGGACCTTGACCGTCGCGATCAGGCCCTTGGCTCCCGTGCCGGCGGCGTCGATGTCGAACAGGATGATGTCGCCCTTGGTCAGAGCGGTCGTGCCGAGCGCGGCGAGCGTCCCGGTAAGGTTGGTGGTTTCGGTCGCGTCGATCGACGGGTTGGTGGTGAAGAGATCGACACCGCCCAGCCGGGCAGCGACAGTGACCGCGCCCACGGACGATACCGCTCCGGCGAGCGCCGTGAAGACCTCGACCAGCGTGCAGTCATAGGGAACCACCCACGCCGCTTTGCCGTCGCCTGTCGTCAGGTCCGTGACCATGTCCGAGAGGTTGATCTGGTAGGGGTAGGAAGTCAGGGAAGGGACGGACAGACCATTGACCGTGAAGGTCGTCGGAGCGCCAGCGACATCCCACTCGGCCGTCCGCTGCCCCAGCGCGATCCAGTTACCATCGACATAGGCTTCGATGATGAACTGCGTCGGGGAGAAGCCGGGGAAGCCGTTGATGGGCCACAGGCGAACGGAGCGGACCACTTCGGGATCGTCGAACGTATATTCGACCCACGAGTCAGCGACGTTACCTTCTTCGGAATACCATCCCATCCCTTCGGCCGTGTCGCCGTCGAACGCATAGGCAGGCTCCCGGCCGGTGTCGTAGCTCGACGAGGAGGCGACGCCGGTTCCGGTCAGGTTGATCCCATCCACGTCGCGGAAGGCGATCTCGCCCCAACCGATCTTGGTTTCGGTGCCGCCCACGATCGTGCGGACGCGCCAGCGGGTCGAGGATGCGTAGGTGACCACCTCGGCGGCCGGTGGGTCGATGAATTCGAGCGCGTCTTCGTCACCGTTGACCGCGACCAGCTTACCGCCCGATCCGGCGAAGCTGTTGGGCGCGTCGTTCAGTTCGGTGAAGGCGACAGCGTAGGTCGGCGTGATCCACTCGATACCGTTCTCGGTTGCGTTGACCACCAGAAACTGCCCGGCTTTGTCCGCATAGGACGGGAAGACCGGTGCGTCGATGAACACCAGCGCATTTTCTTCGGTGTTAGCGGCGAGCAGCTTGCCAGCCATCCCGGCATAGCTGCCGGGAGAGTCCGACAGGGCCATGAAGGACAGCGTCGTCGAAGCTTCCGCACCCACGAACATGTCAACGCCGTTGCTGGCGAAGATCAGGCGTGATTGGTTGTTGGGGATGACCACCGCACCGCCGGTGCCTGTGCCGAATTTGACTGTGAGGGCGAAGCCGGACTCGTTGCGGACCACGAAGCAGCGGTTGAGTGCGAGGCCGTTGACCTCAGCCGGGAAGCGTAGTTCGCAGGCGGCCGAGGCTGCGGTTGTTTTGAAGATCATGTTGCGGGTCGCCTGAGCCGCTGACAGGGTGTAGGCGTTACCCGATGCCATCGAGACCGACAGGACGGCATTCGTCGCCGCCTCCAACGCGAGGATCGCGTCGTTGATGGTCACTTCTTTCTGATTTTGGGCGATGGAGACTTGGGTGATACCCAGAATCGGCGTGGTCGGCATAGTATCCTCGATTGGCCGATAGTCTATTGAAACTGTCGGTGAATGTCAAGTCAGAATGTCGGAGGCGCGGGCGGAACCACGCCTCCTGACAGACTAGGTGATGATGAAGAACTGGACCCGGCGGGGGTCGAAGGAAATTCCGCCGCCGGTATCATCTTCGGTCGTCATCTCGAACACAACGTCCGGGGTTACCGGCGGTGTGTAAGGTGTCGTGGTGAAGTTGAAGATGATGTTCGGGGTTTCAGGCGGATCGTATGCCATTATCCGGGGACCACGTTATCGAAGACCTTGGCGTTATATTCCGGGTCATCGAAGGCCACGACAAAATGAGGTGCATCAGGCTCCGAAGACGGGATCACGAAGTTCCCATCAGCATTCGTGAAGGCTTCCCCAAGGAGGTCTCCCGTGCGCTTGTTATAGAGCAAAACGCGCTTACCTTCGACGCCAACGCCATTTTCCTGAACCGCACCAGCTACGGTCTTGAGCGGACCAGCCGGCATGGCGAACGACGTGATGCGTCCACCAACAGGCGGCTCACCATGAACGAATCCGAAGTTATGCGTCATTTCAATCGACGAATAACGCGGCGAGGTATCAATGATCGGGATCGAGAACGTGTCGGTCTCCATGCTGCGGTAGCCCACCGGAGGGGTGTAGAGGAAATCCTCCGCTGCCAGTGTGAGGGTGATTACCCCATTGAGCGCAGAGAAGCTGGCCGCAGGGAACGCCATGACCGGATCGTAGGCGCTAACATCGATCCCCCCGACCTGAGCCGCCGGGTCGGCGGTGCCGTTATTATTCCAGCTTCCGGTGTTGACTTTGAACCACACCTGCTTGGAGCCGGGGTGGTAAGCAACAGAGACACGGTCGCCGGTGGTGAACGCCGCCAGTGTTGCCAGAGTGACGTTGTTGAGGCGGACGAGGCCGTCGTTCTGGTAGACGAAATTGTTGGTGGTCGTGCCGAGTGCAATGACGCCGCGATTCTGGTGAATGTTGACAAATCCAACACCCATCGTTCCAACCAAGGCTTCGATCTTGGCTTCGAAATAGGTCATACCGGAAATCTGGCGGGTGCCCGCAGCGGCATTGCACGCCGTCACCGCAGTCGCCGTCAGTCCTCCATTCGCCGCGCCCCGGCTGACACGCACAGCGGCGGCGTAGCTCTGCACGTTTGCGCCCAAGGTGATGGTATCCTTAACCTTGCGAGCAGCGGGGGCGGACAACACCCCGAACGCCGAGCACACCGGGCGACCGGTGATCGTATGTGTCATCGGGTGATCAGCAAAGCTTACCGTGGTGTTCGTTTCGATCGCAGCGAACAGCAGGTAAGTATCATTCGCACCATATCCAATATACATGTCGAACGGGGCGGTCGTCGTGTTGGATTGACGCGACCACAACAAGGAAGCCGACGGGTTCTGAGACCCGTCAAAGGTGGCCACACCAATCCCGCCAGAGGAAGCGTTGCTACAGATAATCGTAATACCGCCTGCTGTGATGTGGTCGGCTGTAACTTTGATGGAGAAAGCATAACCAGAGACGGGCGTGCCGCCTCCACTCCGATACTCCATGCGGATTTCGTTGGGGACGGCGCTGAAATCCCAGCCCGACGAAGCGATGAACACAGCGAGGTCACCCTCCTGCGTGCCGGCTGGCCACGGCACGAAGATGGTGGGGCTGGTGATGTCCGACAAGAGGGAGCCGCGCATGGTAACGGCTTCGCGGCTTCCCGATAGCACCACCGAAGTGGCGGCGCTGGAGCGCTCTTGGGTAAAGGCGGATCGAGTGGTCATGCGCTAACTCAATATTCGAGGAGGAACTGCGTCGGAGTGCGGGTGTTGTCGAGGCGGCGGTAGTTGGAATTGACCGCAACGAAACTCTTACCCGTAAGCGTCCCTTCCGATGCAGTGATCGTGTCGCCGGGGCTGAAAGGCGCTTGATGCTGGGGCACCCAGAAGTTGCGGAGATACCCCCGCATCCCGGCCTGATTGATGTAGACCGGGGCGAGCCACAACGCCCCATCCACCGGATTTGGATAAGGGAAGTAGTTGCGGTCGTTGTCGCTCCACCCGTTTGCGGCTGATCCTTCTTCGCCGTTTCCGGGCGTGCCGCCGCTGCCTGTCCACTGCGAGTAACCCCCGGAGCGGAGGTCGGCAATCTTACCGGCACGCGCCGAGGGAGTGATCTGGTTCCAGTGGCGCGAGCAATAGTGGCCGGGAATGTCCGAGAAGACAGTATAGCCGCTTTGTCCCCACGACCACGAACTCAGCGTTTCATTTCCGCCGTCGGTGTAGTTTTCCCTGAGACGACCGATAATGATCTGTGCGTAAGAGTCGCCTGTCTTGAAGCTCTCGAAGTCACCGAATACGAAACCGAAACCCGGCTCCCACGGCGGCGTATCGTCTCCCGTCTGCACGAAGAGGTAGAGGGTCCACGCATCCGCAACAATCCACCAGCGACGGGCGGTGGCGTCGGTGGTGTTCGATTTGCGGACCGACAAGAAGCCCGTGCCGATCGAAGACTGCGAGGCGTTCGGGAACTGGCCTGTGCCGACGGGAGTAATAGCCGTCATGGTCTCGAAGCCGCAGACACGCACTTCACGAGCGCCACCTGCGCCCGGCGCGGTGTCGTCCATATAGAGAATGATACCGGTTGGGTGGTTTCCTCCGTCCCCTTGCTGGTAGCCACGCTTGTTGGTTCCGGTCTGCGCGATCGTCCAGCCGGCGGCGGGCTTGGTTCCGTAGCCGTTGACAAGAACTGCGTCCAACAGATTGGTCAGGGAACCGATCTGCCCATTCAGCACCGGGGCCGAGTCATCATCGTGGCGATAGAGTCGGAAAGTCATGTTAGGAAATCCTGTTCAGGAGAAAGGTGAGGTTGATGTTGGCGAGGGTGGCGTCCGGTGAGTCAGGGCTTACGACTTGAAGGATGTCCCCCGCCGAGAAAGTGATGACGGCGGCCCCGGCGGTTGCGAAGGTCGGGGTAAGCGACCCGGTGCTGTAAGTGATCGTGCCTACATCGGAGAACACGGTGGGGGTCGCAGCAGCGGCTCTCTGGAGTTTGTAAACTGCTGACAGGGACGCCAGTGCGGATGCCCCTCCCTGCGACCCGGCGCAGTTTGCTGGAAGCTGTGCCTCGGTGACGAAAGCGTGACGCAACAGGATCACACCCGCAGCAGTCATGATACCGGGGTAGAAAAGCGACGGCGCATAGATGAACGGGATCGTCGCTGATCCGGTGGCCGAGATGGTGATCGTATTAGCGGCATCGTTCACGCCGATACCCACACCGGCCCCTGCGACGAGAGTCGCGCCGACCGTGTCACGGATGAATTCCGGGTCTACCGCGAAATTGATGACGTTGTTGGGATCATCATAAGTAACGACCGCCCCCGATGCCCCCGACACAGACGCTGCGACCGTGTCAATCAGAGACTCAGTATTCATCCCCAAGGTGATCGTGTTCGCGGTGTCGTCCACCGTCACTGACATGCCGGCACCGGCCTGCATGGTTGCGCCGATCGTATCCCGGATGAACTCCGGGTCGCTCTCGACATAGATCAGGTTGTTCCCGTCATCCTCCGTGATGAGGACGCCATTGCGCGGACGGAAGGCGGCCATCATCACGTCGCGAATGGTCTCCGCGTCCTGCGTTCCGAGACCAAGGTTGGTGATGGTGATCGAGTTCATGAAATCGTTGTGAACGATCTCGATACCTTGCCCGGCCACCAGTGCTGCTGCCACGGTATCGCGCACCGCTTCCGGGTCGGGCGTCACGTCGATCTGGATGGAATTCGCGGCGTCGTCGGGCGTGACGGTGACATAGGGACCGCCCACGAGCGAAGCACCGATCAGATCGAGAGCTTCTTCCGCGCCGAACGTCGCATTGACCTTGATGGTGTTGGCGTCGTCGTCAACGGTGACAGTGGTCCCCGTCCCGGCAACCAGCGCGGCTCCGATGGTGTCGCGGATATATTCCGCATCGGTTGTCCCGCCGGTTCCGGTGGCCGAGATCGTCACCGTGTTTGCGGTGTCGTTCACGTCGATGGTGATACCATCACCCGCCACGAGCGTGGTGCCGATCGCATCACGCACGGTTTCCAGATCGATACCCGCAGACGAGATCGTGACCGTGTTGCCAGCATCGTCCACAGCGATGGTCACGCCCGTGCCGGCAACCAGCGTCGCGCCGATCAGGTCTCGGACGATTTCGGAATCGTAAGACGCCGCCGCGATCGTGATGGTATTGGCCGCGTCGTTGACGCTGATGGTAACATTGGCCCCGGCGACCAATGTTGCGCCGATCGTGTCGCGGATATACTCCGGGTCCGTCGCGACAGTGATGGTGTCGGCCGCATCATTCGCGGCGATCTGGATGCCGTTACCGGCCACCAAGGCGGCAGCGATCGTGTCGCGCACGCTCTCGGCATCGAAGCCTCCCTCGCCGCCACTACTCGTCGCCGTGATGGTGATGGTGTTGTTGTCGTCGTCAACCGCGATCGCGATGCCAATGCCCGCGACCAGCGCCTCGCTGACCGTATCCCGGATGAACTCCGGGTCGGAGTTGACGGCGATGGTGTTGCCCGCATCGTTGACCGTGACGGTCGTTCCCGTGCCGGCGACGAGAGCGGTTCCGATCGTGTCTCGGATATATTCCGGGTCGGCCGCGAAGGTGATGGTGTTGGCTGCGTCGTCCACCGAGACGGTGACGCCGACGCCACTACGCACCGCGTCTCCAATGGTGTCGCGGATGAACTCCGGGTCGGCGGAGATCGTGATGGTGTCCGCGCCGTCGTTGACCACGATCGAAGCGCCGCTGCCCGAACGGAGCGCGGTGCCGATCGTGTCACGGATGAACTCGCCGTCCGACGTGCCGGTCGAGTGGATCGTGATCGTGTCGTTGGAATCGTTGACCGTGATCGCGATATTGGTCCCGGCGACCAGCGCGGCCCCGATCGTGTCGCGGATGAACTCCGGGTCAGCAGTGCTGCCCGGCGTGATCGAATTGATCGTGATCGTGTTGGCGTTGTCGTCCACCACAAGCTGGGTGTTCGCGCCGGCCACGAGCGCAGCCGCCATCGTGTCGCGGACGACTTCCGGGTCGGTCGTGTTGGTCGCACTGATCGTGATGGTGTCAGCCGTATCGTTCACGCTGATCGAGACGTTGGACCCCGCGCGCAAGGCGGCCCCGATCGTGTCGCGGACGACTTCACTGATCTCTTCCCACTCGCCGTTGCGACGCGCATAGGTTCCACCACCCGAGGGAGCTTCCTCGATAGTTTCAAGCGCTATACCGTTAACTGAGAATGTCTGTGAAATGCCGCTTTCCCATGCGGCCGGCTCGCGTTGCCCAAGGTCAACCCATTCGATGCCCGAAGCGGCTTCGATGATGAACTGCGCCGGGCTGAACTCGGGGAAGCCATTGATGGGGTAGAGGCGGACGTTGCGGATCGACTGAGCGGTCGGGAACTCATACTCGATCCACGAGCCGATCAGGTCGCCCTCGACCGAGAGCCAGCCATTACCCTCGCTGGTCAGGCCGTCGAAGGCGTAAGCAGCTTCCCGGCCTGTATCGAACGACGAGGCCGTTACCACGCCCGATGCGACGCGGTTGAAGCCATCCACGTCGAGCATTTCAATCTCGCCCCAACCGACCTGCAACTCCGCGCCCGCCTCGACGGTGCGGATGCGCCAGCGCGTGGACGAGACCGATGACATGGCTTCGATCGGTGGGATGTCGATGAACTCGACACCAGTTTCGCTTGGGTTGACGGCAACGAGCTTACCAGACATCCCGGCAAAGCCTGTCGGCGTATCGGTAAGCTGGGCGAACGTCATCGACAGCGTGCGCCATTCGACCGCTGTTGCCGTTCCGTTGAGCACCAGATATTTGTTGGCGTTCCCGGTGTAGGAGGGGAAGACCGACACATCGACGAACTCGATTGCGTTCTCTTCGAGATTGACCGCGAGCACCCGGCCGGCATTGCCGGCGTAGGTTCCCGGCGAGTCATTCAGGCTCATGAACGAGACCGGCACTTCCGGCTCGGCCGCGACGATCATGTCCTGTCCGTTGACAGCCGCGACCAAGCGCGCCTGTCCGTTCGGCACGACGACGGTGTCGCCGGTGCCGGAAGCGAACTGGACGGTAAGAGGCTGGGTGGAGGTGTTGCGGACCACGAAGGTCCGGTTGAACGGGATGCCGTTGACTTCGTTCGGGAAGCGAAGCTGACAGGGTTCTGTCGCTTCGATCCCGTGGAAGATCATGTTGCGCGAAGCCTGCATCGCCGACAGCGAGTAGCTGTTGGCGGGGGCCAGCGAGACCGACAGGGTAGCGTTCGTCGCCGCTTCCAACGCGAGGATCGCGTCGTTAATGGTGACTTCTTTCTGGTTCTGGGATGCGGAGACTTGATTGATCCCCAGAATCGGCGTTGTCGGCATACTATCCTCAATTGACAGTGTGTTCACTTAAACTGTCGGTGCTCGAAAGTCAATAGACTTCGGTCATGTTCCAGCGGTTGGTGTCGATGCGTTCGAAGTGCATCCATTTGGGTGTGCCGTCCGCATACCCCGTCTCATATGCCTTGAGCAGGAAGCCCGTAGCGCCACCAAGAGAAGCGAGTGGGAAGGTGACAACCGGCGGGATGTCCAGCCCGGCCGCGTCAAACAACGGGAGCGGGGCGGAGATCGTCGGCGTCTTGACGGTTGCCGTGTCGTTCAAGGTGAGTCCGGCCCAGACGCTCCACATGATACGGGCGCTTGCCTTGTCGCCCTCTCGATAGTGGATGAACTCGCCGCCGTCCCGCATCGGGTCGATCACCCGCGAGCGACGGCTCATGGTGATCGATACCGTCGTGCCGTCGTCCTCGATCCCGAAGTCCTCCGGGGTGTAAGGCATCAGATCGCGCGGAACCAGCTTGGAAGCGTAAGGGACCGCGTCTTCCACTGCACCGGTGTCCGGCACAGCCTTGAAGGTATCGGTCGTGTAATAATCTTCCGGCGGGCGGCTGTTTTTGATCAGGACCGATTCAGCCAGCAGGAGGAAGCGCTCACCCGGCTTGTGGTTGTTGACGGCATAGTTGGTGCCACGGCGGGCACGCAGGATGCCAGACAGATGCCACGAACCGTCTTCCTGCTTCGCCGCGTCGCGGAACTGGATGATCTCCTCACCCACGACAGCGGCGTTCAGGTAGTCGGTCAGCATATCCTCTTGCAGGACCGATTCCAGTTCGGCGTCGTCGTCGGTCAGGCGCACCCGGAGGACCGTCTGTTCGTCGGTGGACTCGTAGCTCTTGGTCTGCGGGAGGGCATTCACCACGAGGCCGGAGAGGTTGTCCGCCGAGATGTGGCCGATGGCTTCGAAATTGACCCCGCCGCCGGCATTCATGTAGAGGTAGGCCCCATTGAAGACCGGCGCGTCGGTGACCACCGTCAGATACAGCGTCGAGTTGCCGTCCGTGTTGTAGTCGATGTCACGCAGCAACGGCGTGTTGATGACGAACGGCTGGCACGGGTAGGTGACCGGGATATATTGCACCGGTGCGTCGCCCGAGCTACCCACGGCGGTCGAGACATAGGCGGCAGCGCGCTCGCTGACGGCATCGATTTCCATCGTGAAGTCAGCGCCGATGTTCACCGAGTTGAAGCGCATGGTGTAGGTCGTGCCGTCGCGAAGCTGGACCGAAGCAATGTCTGCCGGGTCATACTTCATGTAGCGCCACGGCAGCGTGAACTGGTAGCTCCAGCGGTTCGCCCACATCATCTTGAGAATCTTCTCGGCGCACTGCTTGGCGTTGGATGCCTGCCATGTGATCGGCAGTTCCATGATCTCTTCCTTCGCCGTCCACATGGTCGGGACAGGTGCGGAAACACGCTTGGCAGATTGAGTGTTCTGCTGATGGTCGCGGGCAACGTCGTAATAGTTGACCGAGACGCGCATCGGCATTTCGAGTTCCTGCGTCAGCGTTTCCTTGACGGTCATGCCGTCATCGCCCGATCCGATCCAGTCCTCCGGGATGGTGACAGCCGTGGTCAGGCCGCGCGAGCGCAGCTTGAGCCGGTAGTCGCTCTCGAACCCGTCGAACAGGTAGCCGGTGGCAAGCTGCTTGAGGGCATCGCGCGCCGAGCATTCGCGATCGATCAGGTAGCCGACGAGGCTCCCTTCCGACAGTTCCGTGAAGTCGAGGTCATCGTTGGTCAGGACGCCGCTGCGAAGGCAGATGGCGCGGGCGACGTTCTCCACCGTGCTGGCTTCGCCGGTCGATCGGAAATAGACGCGCCGGTAGGCGTTCTGCGTGGCCATGACCAAGCTGCCGGACTGGTCGTCCCAATACTGGTTGCCGCCGGCGGCTGCTGCCGATCCCCACTGCATATCTGTGGTGGAAATACCCTTGTTGAGGGTCAAGGCTCCGGTCTGGATGTCGATCTCTTGGAACAACGCCCCGGTGGACAACGTGTAGGTATACCAGCCGAAGGAGCCGCCAGCGATCCGGCTGTGCTTCATGTCCGTCGGTGGTTTCAGGTTCGCAGGTGTGGTGACGAACTTGTAGGTGTTGTTCGGGACCGACCACTTGAAAGCGACAGCCACGCCGCTCTGGTTGATGCCCATCGCGAAGATGCAGTCGTCGGTCGGATCGTAAAGCACAACCCGAGGGGTGAAGCGTGTGTGTCCGGTCGGGACAAGATAAGCCGTGCGGCTGGACCAGCCGCTGGACTGAGTCCAGCGAGAACCATTCGCGTCAGTTGCGACGTTGCCTTTCGACCCGGCCGGGATGTTATAGATCAGGAGTTCGAGGCGGTTGTTCGCCGAGCGCCAGCCAATGATCTCCGAGGAGTTGTCGCCTTGACGGCCCGAGAATGCGTTGCTCGGGGTGAAGGGAGCCTTCTCGGTGAACACAGGGATGCTATCGTTCTGGGCGAAGCACCACACCGACCGGGTGTGGTCGAAGTGCATGTAATAGAGTTGCCGGCCGGTGCCGCCGTTGACATAGGTATGGCCTGCCGTCCCCAGCGCGCCATACTGCTCGATCAGGTTCCCGGAGGCATCGATGAACACGCCGCCCAGCGACGACCCGTCCTTACCGATCGTGTCCATTCGGCTGAACCCGTTCATCTCATACATCTCGATCGGGCGCGAGTTGCCGGTCCCGACTTCGGAGAAGTAGAGACCTGCGCCCGGAACGACATAATTGCCCGAGTTCCCGGATGGCGTGAACGCAGTGGTCCGCCCGCCGGACAGCGGGGTCGCATACATTTCGGCCATGGTGCCGAGGTCGAAGACCTTGACGGAGCCTCCGCCGACGTTCGCGTAGATGCGGCCGGTCTCCCAATCAGGATACCAAGTGCTGTAGATCGGCGAGGTTGCGCCCGACGACGTAGCAGCGATCGCAGGGAAGGCGGCTGCTTCGGTCTTGCTCACCTCGACGGTGATCGACGGGATGCGATTACCGAAATCGTCAAGCTGGAGCTTTTCGAACACGAGATAGCACAGGCCACGGTGCGCCGAGACATTGCCCGCGCCCTTATGAGCCGAGATCAGCGAGTCAGGAAGCTGGTCTTCGGTGCCACGATAGACGCGGACCTTTACGCTCTTCTTGCCCTTCGATTTCGAACTCATCAAGGTGACCAAAGCGCTGCCAAAGTCGAAGTTACCGAACGTGCCACCGATGGTGCGTGAGGTGCTGCTCGATTGATCCCAGATCAGTTTGCCGTCGGCCCAGATACGCAGGACGTTCGTGATCGGTCCCCGGCACAGGCCGACGGCGAAGGTGGCGTCGTAGGTATAGGTCGTCTGCTTGGGGGCACCCTTACCGCCGCTCTTGTGCTTGGTTTCCTTGATGCCGGAGGTCCAGATCAGGTTCGTGCCAAGGCGGACCGTCCCATAGATTTCCGGGATGGCCGCGCCGTAGGTCGAGGCGGTGACCTTGAGGTCTTGCAGGCGCGGGCCTTTGATCGACGGACCGAACAGCAGGCCGCCCACCATGCCACCGAGTTGCATACCGATAGCAGCGCCCATCGGGCCGCCGACCAGAAAACCTGCGACGCCGCCGACGACGGTCATGACTAGCTGACCCATTAGTAATCAAATCCCTTGAAGCGGCGAATTTCGATCAGCAGGCGCGGCCACTCGTGGAGGAAAGGCTCCTCCATGACCTGCCCGACCGAAGCGTTGGAATGGATGAATCCGAGCACGCCCTGATACTCGGTGAAGATGCCAATGTGGCAGGGCTGGGAACTGCCCCGGAAGATCGCCATGGTTCCCGGCAGCGGCTCGATCTCGGGGAGGGTGTTGTCGCGGATGTGGCCGAGGAACTTCTCAGGGTCAGGCGATCGGCGGTAGCCCTGCATGTCCGCGATGGGCGAACCGGCGTCGGCCGTCGCACAGACGATGAGACCGGCGCAATCGATACCAGCACGATTGCGGCCTTGGTGCATCCACTTGCAGCCCATATAGCTGCGGGCGGCTTCGATCAGATCATGATTACTTGGCATCGGGATACTTCATGTATTCGTCGTTGCCGGGGATGTAGTCCTCCGCACGACGGTTGATGACGTTGTTGTAGAGCTTGCACCGGGCGAGGGAGCCGTCGCATCCTTGGGTGATCTCGAAGGTGTCGCCAACCGCGATCGCGTAGGACATGCTCTCGAACAAGGTGACCGTGTTCGTGTCGTCCGCATAGTCGGTGATCTCGACCACGCGGCCCATATTGCGCCCTGACAGCCACTTGATCGTCCCGCCCTCGTAGGTCGAGACGGAGTTGTAGGGCGGCGGAATATCGACCGGCACGTCCGCGATGTTGATCGGAGTGTCGTCACCCGACCCCAGCCCCCAGATGGCCGACTGGCCAGCGGCGGTGAAGACGTGCGAGCAATCCTTGGCGACGCCCCATTCGAGGTTGAAATAGGCCGTGCGGGCTTGTGCCAAATCCTTGATGCGATCGACGGCGTCGATGTCGTCGTCGGTATATTCCAAGGTGAAGGCGGTCGGCGCTTCCTCGAATCGCGAGGGGGTGATGATCTCGACGGTCTTCACATCGACCGGAGTGTCGAAGGTGAAGATCAGGCGGATGTCCGTCATCTCAGTGACGGTGTCCGGGATCAGCGTGGTGCGCCAGCCCGTGTCCATGCGGGCGTCGCGCGCCTTCTTCGGGCCGCGTCCCTTGACGATCTCCTTGTAGGTGCCCTCGTCGTAGTCATACTCGCTGGCGTCATCCACCTCGTTCAAGGCTTTCTGGATCGACTTGTCCTTGCTCACCAGATAGGCCATGTCAGTGACCCGGCCGCCTTCGATGAGATTACCCTGCTGGTCCCACAGACGCACCTCGGCGATGCCGACGATCTGTCCCAAGGGGAACCCATAAGGGTGGATCGCCCATGTCTTGTGAGCACCGGCTGAGGTCCCGGTCGTCGGTGCGTCCGGGAGCGCGCTGGCCGCGAAGCTGTCAAAACCGGAACTGGACGTGACCGTCCCGCTGTTGGTGAAGTCAGCGATGTTGAGCTTGCAGCGGGAATCGCAGAAGTCCGCCCGGCACTCCGGCGAATAGACTTCGATGAAGTTGTGCGACAGCGCTTGGGCGAGGCCGCGAATCTCGGTGGTGAAGGTGCCGTTGTTGAGCAGCGAGACTTCACCAAACCACCCACGACGGACGCGGAGAATGCCTTGGCTCAGGTCTGCCCAATTGACGACGAAGACATACACATCGGCGCGGTTGAACAGGCCGGCGCGCAGATCATATTCGGTCATGCGGTCGGAATCGAGGATGCCGCTGACATCGAGATTGGCGACGGAGAAGTCGGACGAAGTCGCGATCGCGGTGCGGTTGTAGCTGGCCTCGGCCTCGTAGAGGACATCGTCGATGAAGATGTCGCGGTCGTGGTCCGTGAAGCCGAAGACGACACCGTCCCGACGCACGATCTTCCAGCACGAGCAAAGCGTGGTGACTTCCTGATCGAGGTGATCAGAGAGGGCGGCGGAGATTTCTTTCATGGGGGATCAGCGCGGCTTGAGTTCGACGAGGGGGATCGACGGCCACGACATCAGTTCATAATCGTCGTGGGTGACCAGCATTTCGTCGGTGTTGAAACGGACCGGGACATCGAACTCGCACTGCGCTTCGACCACCGCGTTGGGCGTCAGGCCGGATGCAGAGATGATGCCGGTGGTGGTGCTGATGGCGATCGGGTCTTGCGCTTCGCCGTTGACCCACCAGTGGACGGTATCGGGCACCAGCTTGAGCAGGGGGCGATCGTAATAGTGCGCGGTCAGCGGCTCGTAGCGCTTGTAAATCTGGAGTTCGACATCGCCGTCGGTGTCAACCTGACCGATCACCTGCCGATCCAGCGCGAAGTCCATCCAGTCCTTGAAGCGGAAGCCATATGCCTTGCCGCGCCGGGCGTGGAAGAAATCGAGCACGTCTTCCATCGCCTCGCGGTTCTTGACGCCATAGGAGGCGTCATAGGTGGCGCGAGCCAAGGACCAGTCGATGTTGCGCTGCTCGTGACCCGAAGCCAGTTCGATCACGGTGGTCTTGAAGCCCGGACCACCGGAGGACCCATAAGAGATGTCCTCCGGGAATCGGACTTCATGGAATTGTGCAATTTGCATGAAGATTCCTGCTTGAATGAGCCTGACCGTCTACTGACAATGTCGGTGCATGTCAAGTTAGAATGTCGGTCAGGCTCAGTTGTTGCGGCGGTAGGCGCGAGCGGCCTGTGCGTGCATGTTCGAGGCAATCTGCTGGTCGCTCTTGCGGAACGAGTTCGCGTCTGGCGTCTGGATGTTGAACACCTGATTGACCTGCGTGCCCTTCTTGGCTGCGCCACCCAGATCAACCGGGACCTTGCGGCCACGGCTCAGCGGAATGACGGCCTCGTTGTCGTGCAGGACGGCCGGGATGCCGCCGCTGGTGTTCGCCGTGCCTTCCTTGTAGTGAGGGGCATTGACGAACATCGACGGGGTCGCGAAGCTCTTGGTCACCGGCGAACCGACGATACCACCTTCCTTGAAGCCGCCCAGATAAGCGCCGCCGACGGTGCCGGCGATGGTGCCCAGAGCGCCACCGATAGCCGCGCCGGTCTTGCCGCCGATGGCCTTGCCGAGCGTGCTGCCCAGCATACCGCCAACAGCGCCGAGGGTGCTGCCCATACCGCCGCCCGTGCCGCCCGTCATCTGCTGCGCCAGCATCTGGGCGAACATCTGGGAGATACCAGCGATCGGGCCGTTGAACGCTGACGAGAAGGACGCGCCGATCGCCGGCATCAGGCTGGTCAGCGAGGAGCCGAAGGTTTGCGCCGTCTGGGTCGCAGCCTCGGTCACCGCCGGAGGAGGCGTGCTCGATCCGGTGGTGGAGGTGGTGGTGCCTGCGGCGTTTCCGCCCGTGATCGACGCCACGGCGTTCACGATCGTCGAAGCCGGGTCGGTTCCCGACACGGCTGCATTGTTCGGAAGGCCGGTGGTCGGGTTGATGGCCGTCTGCTGGCCAGTCGTCGGACTGATCCCGTTGACAAGCTGGACCCACATGGCCGAAGCGGCGGACGAACCCAGCGGGGCCGCCTGCTTCGGCTCATACTTACCAAGGCCGATCATTTCGAACAGCTTGCCCATCGGCGAGGCGGTCCCGTTCTCACGGTCCTCCTTGCTCGTGAACATCTTGGTGATGCCTTCGGTGATCTTCTGCGACGAGGCACGGATCAAGCCCTGCTGGATCGTGTCGAAGATCGCCTTGAAGCTGAACTTACCCTTCGTTCCGAGATTGAAAAGCTGATCTTCCAGCGACTGGAGGACATTCTTGTCAAGCTCGTTTGCAGCTTCGCCAACCGACTTGAGGCCGTTGAGGTAGCTGCGGATGCCGTTGTTCTCGAAGAACTCCTTGTTGCGCTTCAACTGGTCGTTGAGGCTCGACAGGGCTTCGGCCTGACGGACATAGCCCTGAATCTGGGCCTGCGTGACGGATTCGCCCTTCTCCAGACGCGTGCGGACTTCCTCCAGCACGTCCGAATAGATGCTCTGCTGGCTCGCGTTGAGCATCAGCACCGCATTTTCTTCACGCATCTGGCGAAGACGCGTCGCGCCAAAGGCGGCGTTCTCGGCCGCTTGAGCCTTCTGGTAGTTGAGGGCCGCCAGATTACGGTTGGTGGCGGCGGTCAGTGCGTCCGTCTGTTCCTTGGTGAGCTTGGTGATGTCGGCGCTGGCGAGCAGGCGCGTGTTGAACTCCGCTGTCGCGGCTTCGGCGCTGACGGTGCCTGCACGCAGACCACGCAGCGTGTCGGTGAAGCCGACGAACTGGTCCTTCGACATAAGGCCCTTGGCCCCTGCCTGCATGTCCGCAGCGAAGTCGATGTTCAGCTTGATCGCCGGGCTGTTGTCAGCCAGACGGTTCATCGCCCGGTCGAGGTAAACCAACTGGCGGTCGATCTGCTTGATCGTCGCGTCCTTTACGGCGTCCTCGTAATCCGCCTGCTGAGCGCGCAACATGTCGATGATGCCTTGGACATCCGTGCCGTAACGGTTCTTGAGTTCCGTCAGCGTCTTTTGCGAGATCGCGCCCGGCTGCTCCAGCGACTTGATCAGGCTGTCAGCGCTGACCTTCCCCGCCTTGAAGTCGGTCTGGAGGTTCTGCGACCACTGCTTGAACGAGCCATCGTTGAGAAGCGTGCGAGCTTCGGAGGTCAGGTCCGCGACATAGTCCTGCGACAGCTTCCACAGGTCGTTGGACTCCGACAGCTTACGCATCAGACCATCGACAGCCGTGGACAGTGCCTTGGCTTCGCGCGCGGCCTTACCTGCGCCGTCACCCTTTTCGGTCGGCGTGACACGGTCTGGCTTGGTGACACCAGCCGCCCAGCGCTCGCGGTCTCGCTTCATACCATCGACGATGTCCATGGTCGTGGTGCCCTGCGCCTGTGCGAGGGTGGCTTCGGCTTGTGCAAGGGTGTTGCGGTTGGTTGCGACAGCCGAGCGCTTGTCTTCGACGCTCGGATCGATGCCGCTCCACGACGAGAACTGCTCGCCATAACCACGCAGGGTGGAATAGGTGCCGAGGACGCCCTTCTGGAACCAACCACGACCGTTCTTGCGGAGGTTCCGCCCCTGTGCGAACAACTCGTCCGGCGTTTCCATCTGCGACGCGGTAAGGTTGGCGCGAGCCTCGGTGACTGCCAGCTTCGCCTTCTCGATCGCGAGGTTGCGCACAGCATCAGCCTGCGACCACAGGCCGCCGGTGACTTCGTCCATCTTCTGGCGATAGATTTCCATCGCCGTCGTCACGAGACCCATGACGCCACCAAGGCCGGACTGCTTGTTCCGTGCTTCGATCGCCGCCGCGTTGTTGAGATACAGTGACGTGGTCACCTCATTGAGGCGATCCTTGATCTTCTTCGATGCCTCTTCGGTCCCCGTGATCGCCTTGGTGCCCTCGTTCCACTGGTCCCAGAGCATATAGCCCGACGCCGCGACAGCAGCCATCGTCAGGATCACCGGACCGCCCAGCAGGTTGACCAGCCCACGCAGACCAGCAGCAGCAGCAAGACCAGCGTTGTTCAGCGTCATCAGCGATGCTGCCGTCGCGGCGAAGCTGAGGCCAGCAGCGCGTGACACGGCGATGGAGGTGGCGACACTGTTGCGGAACGCCAGCATCGAAGTCGCAGCGACGCGAGCATAGCCGCTCAATCCCTGCATCGCCTGCGACGAGGCGATCAGGTTGAACTTCTGGCCGGCCAGCATCGCCGAGAAGCTGGCACCGGCCGTGCGGGCAGCGCCGAGCGCGCCGACAAGCTGGAGCAGCGGCGTGACCATGAAGCGACCGATCTGGAGGGTGGCCGACATGATCATCCACTTACCCATCAGATTGAGCGTGGTGGACAGCGGTCCCTTGATCGAATCCCAATTCTCGAAAAGCCAGTTGAACGCGTTGGACAGGCTATCGACAGCCTTCTTCAAGCCCTCGCCGATCGCGGTGGCGTAGCGGTCGATCGCCGCCGGGTCCATCCGGTCGGTGATGCTACGCAGCAGGTTCGCGAAGGCTTCGTTACCACCGCGTTCGCCGACTGCCTGATAGAACTCGTTGACCTTGTTCTTGAGAACAGTCATCTGGAACGAAGGGCGATCCATCGCCTGTGCCATGGCCGGACCGAAGTCCTGCTTCATGCGGTCAGCGACGTGCTTGAGGACGCCCTGTGCGTCGAGCGCCTTTTTCTTGAGGCCGTCTTCCAGCGTCATCCCCAGCGACTTGGCGTATTCGGCGGCATAGGCCATCGCGCCCGGCAGCTTTTCGTTAAGCTGCTGGTTGAGTTCTTCGGCCGACAGATAGCCCTTGTTCATGACCTGTTGCAGCGCCAGCCACACGTCATTCTGCCCTGCGGTCGTAACACCGAGAACAGCCATGGAGGTCGAGAAGCCTTCGAAGATGTGCTGCGTCTGCGAGACCGTCATGCCGGTCTTGTTCGCGGCGATCGCGACCTTACCGAAGCCTTGGGCAGCAGCCAGCGCGTCCATACCGAACTTGTTGGCGGTCTGGTTGATGTAGCTAAGCTGCGTGTTCGCGAAGGCGGTTTCCTTGTTCATGACGCTCATCTGCGCCTTGAACTGGATTGCCGCGTTCGCGGCCTCGAAGAAGTTACGTCCGACTTCGGCGATCGTCAGCGATCCCAGCAGCGATCGCAGCAAGGAGCCAACTTGGAAGGTAGCCGAGAATGCGTTTTGCAGCCCCATCATCTGGAGCGACGCGCCTTGCGCCTGCGAGCCTACACGGCCGAGTGATCCGCCCAGACCACCGAGGCCCGAGCGGAGTCCGCCAAGGGACTTCCCGGCGTTGGCTGCGGCGTTTGCGATGGCGTGAAGCGCGGTGGCAACCTGCGTCGCGTTCGGCGGCACACGCATGGAAGCGACTGCCGCAACGAAGGATTGCAGGTTACGGATTTGAGCCTGAGTGGGAGCACGGAACGAACCGATCGCGCCGAGGGTCGCGTAGAAGTTGCCCGATCCGCTGAGGTTGTTGAATCGGAACTGACGCATGGCCATCGCCAACGCGTTGAGGTTCGTGATCTGGTTCGCCGACGGCGCACGCAGGCCCTTCATCGCGCCCGAGATGGTGTTGATCCCAGCAGCGGCCGACGAGAGATTCTTGATTCCGGCAAGCGCGTTCAGGCCCGGCGCAGCCTTGAGGCCGGCAGCACCGAACGCAGCGAGATTTTTGGCTTGGGTTTGCGACGGGGCCTTGAACCCGTTCATGGCTTCGGTCAGGCCCTTCAACGACTTGACCGAGCGATAGGCCGCCGACAGGTCGGGTAGGCCGCTCAGGGTCGAGAAGAACTTCTTCGCGTTGGCGCTTTGCGCTTGGCTCGGGGCCTTGAAGCCGACCATAGCCGACGACAAGGCGGACAGCTTCTTAGCTGCGCCCGTGTCGATGTCGATCTTGGAGAATGCCTGAACCGACTTCTTGAAAGCGTTCAGGGCTTGGGGGTTGGAGGACGCCTTGGCGACGCCCTTCATCGTCTTATCGACGTGAGCTTCGAACTGACTCAGGGACTTGAAAATGCCATCGACAGCCGCCCGGTAGTCGCGAAAACCTTTCGCGACCCCGGTGGTGTCAACTACAAACTTCATGCCATGGGTGTCCATGGGTTAGCTCACCTGTTTTCTTGGAGGGGATCGCCGTCCGCCACCGCGAGGCGGGGAGTGGGACGGAGGAGGAGGGGCTGGGGTGGTTTTGTTTTCCCGTTCCGATTTCTCGACGTAAGCCTTCATCCAAGCGGCATCGAGCGCGTCGAGGAGTCGAAGGAGCCGTTCCCGCTCGTTGAGCGTGGTGATGCCTTTCAGTCGGCAGTAGGCTTCGATTTCGATATAGGAGAAGGGGAGGTAGCCTCCCATGCCGGCCACGGGGCGGCGGGCGTTTAGATCGGTGAAGGCTTTCCACACCCAAAAGAGGTGCGGCGAAAGCACTGGTTCGTCCTCAAGGGTCTTGACCCTGATCCCTTTTTCCTCCTGAACCTTCCGCAGCCACTCCGAATTTTTCGAAGTGGTGCGGGAGGACCAGTTCAGGTAGGCGATCAGTTTCCCTCGTCGGCCTCGGCCTTGGCGGCTTCGAAGGCCGCGTCATTGGAGGCCATGCGGATGATCAGGGCGAAGAAGCCTTCCAGCTTCTTGTCGCTGAACAGCGCCTTGGCGTTATCGACGGTGAAGGCGATGTCTTCCTTGCCGCCGCGATCCTTGATGCCGGTCCAGCCCTTGACGATGTGTTCGGCATAGAAGCGGACGTTGAGCGCCTTGTTCTCTTCCTCGGTCAGCTTGCCGCCGGCATTGAGGCGCGGGCTGTAAGGCTCCATCATGCGCTCAAAAGCGCGCCGGGCCTTTTCGCCGCCCATCGGCAGCAGCGTGATCGAAGCCGTGTCGCTCAGCGGGAACGTCTTCGGGGTGTCTTCGAGGTTACGCTCAAATGCTTCGTAAATATCCATGTCGGGTATTCATCCTTGTCGGGGAGGGGTGGGGACGGCCTCCCGACAAGGCCGCCCCCGTTTCGCCAGCGAAAATTGATGTCGGGAAAGCTGGTAAGGCGGAGGTCGGCTCCGCCAATTCGGTGGGGGCGGTCAGCCGCCGGGAAGTTCTTCGGGGAGGTGGTCAGCCACCGGGAACGTCTTCAATGAAGGCGCTCCCGGCATCCTCTCGGAGGATCAGCCGCGCCATTACAGCGCGGTGATCGGGGAGGTGCTGGAGAAGCGATCGATCTGGATCATGCACTTCGTCGCCGCGTCGCGGAACGCGGTGAACTCCATCGTCTCCATGACATCCTGATCGATGCCGGCCGGAGCGATCGGGTCCGAGGAGACCTTGAACGCCGGGATGGTGAAGTAATAGGTGTTGTGATCAATATCGATGATCGGGAAGGCGAGGCTGACAGTCTCGTGGCTGAGGAACTTGTCATACAGCGTGCCGTCGGCGAAGTAGGCTTCGATCGTGCCCGTCAGGTTCAGACGACCTGCCGCGATGCCCACCGGGAACTTGGAACCCACGGCGGTCTGGTTGCGGAGGTTGCCGTCGATCGAGAAGGTGATCGAGCGGATCGCCGTCGCCTGCTCAACGCCATCGACGCTCAGCATACCGACGTTGGCGGTCGCCGAGACGACTTCCGTGGCCGGCGCTTCCAGCGGCGTGTAGTTGACGCCCGTCAGCTTCTCCGTGTTCGCGCGCTTGGTCTCGCGACCTTGCAGCGTGGTGGAGCCGGTGACGATCGAACCCGAGGTCACTTCCAGTCCGACGCTGCCGGTGCGCAGACCGTCAACGGTGAAGAACTGACCAACGTCATGGAAGCCGGTTTCGACCGAAGCCGACTGCGGCGTGATGGCGGCGTTGTTGCTCGGGTTGCGAAGCATCGAACCCTTGATCGTGACGCGCTTGCCGGCTGCGAGCAGCGGGACTTCGCGGTCCACGGTGATCGCGTCGTTGGTGATCGCGAGGATCGTGTAGAAGCCGCCCAAGTCTGCGTTGCCGTCGGCGAAGTTCACGACCGCCAGCGTTGCGTCCACTTCGGTGATCGTGCCGCCGACCTTGTTCAGGTTGGTCAGGGTGATCACAGCGGCTGCGGCCGAGGCGACGATGTTCAGTTCACCGGCGTTGCGGAGGGCGTTGATCGCGGCGGCGAGATTGGCAGCGGTCTCGCTGTCATCCGCGCCCAGCGCGAACACAACGGCGCTCGCCGTGGCGTAGTCGCTGTCGGACTGTGCTTCGAAGGTGAAGGTGTTGCTGCCGTCCGAGATCGTGACCTGCTCGTTGTCGGCAGCAGCCGCGACCGTGATGGTGCCCGCTTCGTAGCCGACGCCTTCGACGAAGATGCGCTGGCCCGAGACAAGCTGCCCGGCGGCGATCGCAGCGGCGAACGCGTTGGTGCCGTTGGAGTCGATCGTGTCCGAGAAGGTGCCGAAGCGGATCGCGGTGCTGTTCAGGATGATCACGTCGTTGGCATCAGCCAGCGTGGTGACAGCCGATCCGGCTTCTGCGACCAGCGACGTGCCGCTGACAACGACGTTGGTCTTGCCGTCGGTGAAGTCCACCGAGGCGATCTGGAGATAGTCGTTGTTCGAGCGAGCCAAGAAGCCGCTCGTCTTGACGCGGCGGCCGACCGTGAAATAGGCCGTATAGTCGCCGCCCGAGATCGTGATGGTGTTGTTGGCCGTGATCGCTACCGTCTTGCCACGGAACACGTCCCACTCCATCGGACGCGACCAAGCGCCCATCAAGGCGCGCTGGAAGTCAAGGTCCGGGGTGCCGGCCGCGAATTCCCATGCGATGTCGCCGCCCGAGGTCGCAGCGGTCTCGATGACCGAGGAGACCATGCGGTCGTCGCGCAGTTCGTCCGAGGTTGCGGTTTCCTTGGTCGCGGTGATCGACGAAGAGGTGAAACGACGAGCGCGCGTGCGGCCGACCTGCGGCGTTTCGCCCCAGAAGTTGTTGTCTTCGATGATCTCGCGGAGCGAGGCGCGATTGGAATCGGCCAGCAGCTTGTTTGCCATGTGGTGTTTACCCTTTGGAGAATGCAGGGGAGCGCGGCCCCGATTCATGAGGGGCGGGACTGTCGCTGTGTTAAGCTAAAATGTCGGTGACATTCGCTCTTGGCACACAGTGATCCCCGATCACCGCACAAGAAGCGGAAATAGAGCGCAATGGTAACTGAAAATGGTTAATATGTCAAGGGAGAATGTCGGTGGATGGCAAATTAGATGCCGATCTGCACCTGCTCGATCGAGTCCCGCTTGAAGGGCACGCGGTAGACGAAGCACTCCCAGCCAGCCTTGGTTTCCGGGGTGTAGTCTTGGATCGAGCCGAACTTGTAGGTCTGGCCGGCGGTGTCGCGCCCCACCTTGAACTGGAACAAGTCCTTGAACGTGTCGCTGGACACGGTTCCGGTCTTCGTGCCCTTCTCCTTTGGAACCCAGACCGTCAACTGGACGAGACCGGCATAGCGCATACGGACCCGGCCGCGCCCCTCGCCTCCGACCACCACGCCCTGCGGAGAGGAGATGATGTGGAACTCGGCGTAGGGCGCGTTGGTGGGGATGTCGAAGGGGAGGTTCGGATAGGCGATCGGGAAGGCATAGTTACCCTCTCCGGTCTTCATCTTGTTGGTCAGATAGACCCGCTCGGCTTCTTTGCTCATTTGAGAATTCCTTGCGCCGCGACGAGAATGTTGAAGTGTTGCGAGGTGATGCCGAACATACCCTGTGGGGATCGCGAACGATAAGGCGGTCCCGGCAGGATGCCAAGCTCCAATCCGACGATGTCCTGTGCGACGTTGGACAGGTAGATCGTAGCGAAGGGGTTGGCTTTCAGGTTGAGCGACTTGAGGCTTTCTGCCGCCGCCGCTTCATTGGCCGGCCGGCGCGGTTCGCTGCCCAGCCGCATACTGTTGGTCGGACCGGTCGGGCCGTTTGCGATCGCCTTGTAGACGGTGCTGTTCGGTGTCCCGGTCGTCCAGATATAGTTGCGGACAGCCTCACCGGTGTTGACAGGGGTGAGCGCCTTGATGTGCTTGTCGATGTCCTCGCACAGGGTTTCGATGTTCTGTGCGAAGCGGGCTTCCAAGGCGTCGATCGAAGCCATGGCCGCCGCCCGCGCCTTGTCTTTACCGATGAGAGGCATGGATCAGGTCCGATAGATGAAGACGGTCCAGACGCCGCCGCCGGGCACGCCGACGACCTTGCGGATGTCCCACTCCTCGCCGTTTGCTCGGATGACCTTGTCGGTATCGACCTGCGGCTCGGATGGGATGAAGGGGCCGGGGATGATGAGCTTGGCGTCGGAGAAGACGACGCCGTGATTCTTCACGTCGTCGAAGCCCGGCTTGGCGACGATGACCACAACGTCTTTCACCTCGTTGTAGATCGTCTCGGTCGTGTCGTCCTCGACGTTGTGTGCGCCTTCGCTGACGAAATACTTGACCGTGATTTCCTCGGACAGGCCGTTGGGCGCAAGGATGTTCTTGAACGCGTTCGAGACCTGCTGTTTGATGAGATCGTTGTAGCCGGCCATGATCAGTGCTTCACGATGCGCTTGGGACCGCCACGGCCCATGGAGACGGAGCCAAGGCCACGCAGGGCGTAGCCGATTTCAGCCGGATATTTCTCAGGCGCGAGGCGGGCGTCGAACTTGAGCGCGATCACGTCAACCTGCAACGAGGTCAGGTTCGATCCGGTGTTCGCGACTTCCGGGTTGCCGGCGATCAGGTGATCGGCGAGCAGCGCGGTCGCGATCTTGACGGCGCGCGGCACGACGGAGTCATCGACCAAGATGTTCTCCTTGTCGCGGATGTGCGACCGGGGCCACGCGAGGCCGGAGGTCTCGTGCGTCTTCTTGCCGAACCAACGCACGCGCTCGTCGAGGATGCGGCTGGCCCACATGATCAGATTCTCTTTGGTCGTTTCGTCAGCAATGACGCTCCACTGCGAGTGGATGTTGACCGAGAGGATGTCGTCCACCTCTTCGACGGACGCATAGGCATTCGCCGTGACGCGGCCGGTGCCGTCTTCAACTAGGATGTCCATGATGTGTAGCCTCTATGGAAATGGGCGTGGAATTGTTGAACCGATAAATTCCATCGCCATTCAGCTTCGTTTTAAGACGATGGCAATTGGCGCAGAGCGTCTGGAGATTGGCGGGATCATCGTTGCTGTGATCACCGTCGATGTGGTCCACATCTAATTGACAAGGGTCTTCTGCGACGAAGCCGCATTTGACGCATGAGTCCCCTTTTACGGACGTGTAACGGTATTTTTCCCATGCCCACCAATAATTTGGTGGGCGAATGCTTTTGGTCTTTTGCGGGTTTCGCTTATGGGAGCATACGCCGCAGAGGGCTGAATATGTTTGCTCACCTGCCGCGTTCAGTCGATTTTTTCTTTGAGGCCGCTCGTCGCAGGAAACGCAGATACCTTGGACTGTTTCCGACTCTCTTTTGCGCCGTTTCGCGCCCATGTAATTCTCTGGAATGAAAAGCGCTCGACAAGCGGGGGCTTGTCGAGCGCGAAGCCGCCTGAGCGGTAATGGATGTCGGTGGCGCTTCTACGAGTGGGGCCGGTCCGACTGATGGCTTAGCCGTTGGTCAGTTCGACCAGCTTGGCGACGAGGCCGTCGCGGCTGGACTTGTGATGCGGCTTGAATTCCGGGAAATGTTCCGCGAGGTAGGCGACGACAGCGTCGCGGTCTTCGAGGTGGGCGAAATCTGCGTCGGTCACCGCGTCGTTTTCTTCGGCGGCTTCTTCGACGGCTTCGGTGCTGGTTTCAGCTTCGGCTTCGACGACCGGGGTGTCGGAAGCTTCGACGCTTCGTGCGCTGTCAGCGTTGCTCGGGGCATCGGCGGTTTCCTTGACCACCGGCGGAACGGTGCAGGCGGCGATTTCGGCCGGAGCCTTGATTTCGGTGGGAGCCTTGAACGACCAGCCGGCGTGGGTGGTCAGATCGTGCGCGTTGGCGCGGCTCATCTCAAACATCTCTCCCGACGGGGAGTAGACCTTGAGGTCGTTGGGGTTGCTCATGCTTCGAAAGCTCCTGTTTCGTCAGCCGGGAAAGAAGGCGGGAGGTGTCGAGCCTCCCGCCTCTCATTCAGATCAGGACTTAGTGACCGACGATGCGGCCAGCGATCCACGCGTGCAGCGTGATCGACGGGGTCGTGCCACCGATGGTGCCCGCCAGACGGATCGCAGCGGCATCAGCCTTCTGGGCCTTGACCGTGTCTGCGTCCACGAGGATCACATACTGGCCGGTGCCCGCGATCGTGACCTGACCCACGACGACCGAGGTGGCGAAACCGACCGGGCCGGCTTCGAGTTCGAGGACGTAGGTTTCGTCAGCGGTCAGATCGACAGCGGTGACGTTGATGGCGACGGCGAAAACGTCATCGGCCAGTTCGCCCGAGGTCCAGTAGCCCTCCAGCACGTCGAGGACCTTGGCGGTGCCGTCGAACGATGCGGTCTTGGCGACGCCGTCCTTCGCGATCAGTTCCGATGCCGGCGCGGCATCATACATATACTTGAACTTGCTCTTCATCTTCGACATGGAAGATACTCCGAAAAGGGTTGGTGAGGGGAGGGTGGGAAGGGGTGACCCTTAGGACCACCCCCACCAACCAAACTTAGCGGGTGACCGCCGCGTTGGTGATGCCCCAGACGCGGCTGACGGCCTTGCCGTGCATGACGGCCATCGAGACCAGCCACTCGACGCGGGTGCGGTAGACCGGCTGCGCGTCGATTTCGCCGAGGTCACGGACATCCATGATGCCGTTCTGGAGGCCGACGATCTTGCCGTCGCCGAAGCTCACGACATACAGCGACTGGCTCGCGGTGCCGCCGGCCGGACCGGCTTCGTTGAAGTCGATGATCTTCTCACCGGCTTCGTCGTCCTCGGTGATGAGGATCGGCAGGTCGTTGTAGAAGCCGATGCGACGACCGAAGTCATCCTTCGACCACTGGAGGTCGCCACCAACGTCCTTGTCCTTGGCCGCCTGCGACAGCAGGTTGCGCATACGCTTGGACATGATGATGTGCGTCGGGTTATCGACGCGGTCGATCGCTTCGTCCAGCGTGGCCAGCGACAGAGCGCCGTTCGCGTTCGGAGCGTCTTCGTTTGCCGCCAGAAGCTGGTAGCCGGTCACGCGCTTGCGCAGACCGTCGAACGACACGCCGTCGCCGCCGTCGCCGTTGATGAAGGCCGAGGTGATCTTGGCACCCATGGCCTTGACCTGCATGGCTTCCTGACGCGTGCGAACGCCGATGCCGTGGGTCTTGACCAGCGCGGTGTCAACGTCGAGTTCGCCGCCCGCGATGCGGAGGGTTTCGCTCTGCGGGTTGATCACGCCGATCGAGGCGTCGTAGCCTTGGTTGTAGCCACGGAAGCCGACGGACGGCAGCTTGGCTTCCTGAGCATAGCTATAGCTATTGCCCGGAATGTCCATCAGCGGGAGAGCGGCCATGAGGTCCGTCGAGCCGGCGAACATTTCGATGATCGCCTGACGCTTGAGGTCCCCATCGACCAGCTTCGATGCTTCGTGAAGGGTCAACATTTGGAAAAACTCCTAAGTGAGTTCGGGGTGGTCGTCGGCCGCCTAGAGGTGGTGGTGGAACTAACACCCGACAGGCGGCCGAAAGCCGGGGTGTATCTCTTGGTGAACCGACGACCGACCTAAGTGGTGGAGATCAGCGGTTACCGCTGGCCTTGTTCGCCAGTTCGAGGCGTTGCAGGGGGGACATCGCGGCGATCTGAGCAGCGGTGAAACCACCGATCTTCTCGTCCTTGCCGCCGGCAGCGCCACCGCCACCGTTGCCCTTGAAGTAGTGCGGCGCTTCGTCGCGGAGCTTGACCAGCCACTCGGTGACGGTCATCGCATCTGCGCCGTTTGCGCCGAAAATCGTTGCTTCGCCGCGCTTCGGGATGAGCTTTTCGTCCTCGACCTTGAACAGGCGGTAGGCACGCTCCAGCACGTCCGGCAGGGCTTCGGGGCGGACACCGCTCTCGGGGACGATCACGGCTGCGGTGACTTCCTTGTCGATCCGCGTCCGGTTCAGCCGCTCCACGAGGGTGACTGCCTTGGCATTCGCAGCGTCAAGCTCGCGCTTGAGGCTGCGGGAATTGTCTTCGTAGCCGTCGCGCATGACCTTGATGCGGTCCTGCACAGCCTGCTCGATCTGGTCGTCGGTCTTGAGTTCCCCGTCCTTCACGCGCTGCGAGATGTCGCGCAGACCGTTCAGGTCGTTGGCGAAGGCTTCGAGGTCGTCACCGGCGATTTCCTTGACGCGAGCGAGGATCGGAGCCTGCGCTTCCAGCTTCTTGGAAAGATCGATGTTCTTTTCGCGGAACTCGTCGAGCTTGACGGTCGCGGTCACATTGACTGCGAACTTGCCCGTTTCGTCGTTCTGCTTGGCGAACTCCTTGAGTCCCTCCGGGACTGCGTCGATGGAGTCGAAATTGATGATTGGCATTTGAAGAAGTTCCTCACCGAGGGACTGGAGAAAGCACGCACGAAGTCGTGACCTCCGGGACCCTCCCAGAGGATTTCCTCATTCCGGCGTGTCGGACGCACGGAAGAAATCGAGTGGGGGAATAATTGGTGGTTCCCCCGGAACCGGATGTGATGGAGATTGGAAGAGCGAAATCGGTCCCCGATTTGGCTTCAATTCCGAATATGGCGACAAGGATACGAGAAATTAACCTTAATGTCAAGCTAAAATGTCGGTGGAGCCTAAAAAAGTGCCTGACTTAATCACTTTCGGATGTGATTATAGCGTCGGCGCGGCCTTGTTGATCCCAACTCCTCCGCGATCGCGCGGTCGATGTCGTCAAGGTCTTCGCCGAAAGGGAACCCCTCGGACTCCCCGTCCCCTTGATCCAGCAGCCGTTCGTAGCGGTCTGGATCAAGGTGGATTTCGTAGTCCGGGGAGGCCATTACTGATTACCTCCCGCCGGAGCGGCCGGCTTGGGCTTTGCCGGTGGGGTGGTGCTCCCCTTCTGCATCGCCTGCTGGGCTTGTGCCGGGACCGGAGGAATCTTCGGCTGTTCCTTGGCGACCTTCTCGGCGGACTTTCGGGAAGCCTCGGCCTGCTCGGCGTCGTGCTCCAGTTCGGTGTCCGCCCGGTCGGTCTCGTTGTCGTCGAGATCGCGCGCCAGTTCGTCCGAGCGCTGGGCGCGGGCATCCGGGAAGCCATCTTCCCGCGCTTCGAAGTCCGGGTTGTTCGGGAACTGCTTGGCGTCTTCCAGCATCTTGGTGAACATCTCCAGAGTCACATACTCCGGGATGACATCCGCCTTGAGGAAGTATTCGTAGATGACCTCGATCGGCAGGATGCCTGCCTGATACATCATCGTGATGGCGCGGAACTCGCGGGCCGCAGCCGCGTCGATGAGGAAGTCCTGATTGACCCGGAACTCCATCTTGTCGGCCGGCTCGTTCAGCCACGCGGCGATGATGGCCAGAAGCTCGGTGAAGTTCTCGTTCATCACCGTGGTGACGTTGAGCAGCAGCGATTGCTCGTTGCGATCCTTCAACTTGATCTGGTTGTCGGACTGGCCGGCGGTCTTGGAATCGCCGAGCAGCCGGCCGCCGAGTGATGCGACCTGCGTCTCCTTGGCGATCAGCGCGTTCTCCAGAGTCTTGAGACCCTGTCCGTTGAACTCAAGGATGCCGGCCTTCTCGCCGTTGCCGATTTCCCACACGACCGACGGGCCGATGTGATATTCGTCTTCTTCCTGCCCGCCCGTGACGTAATAGACCGGGTTGGCGGTGTAGAAGCGGCCATGCTCCAACTGCGCATAGGTCTTGTAATGCGACATGTTGAGCGTGAGGATGTCGAGGACCGGCGGCTTTTCGATGTCCGGCAGGTTGGTGGTGCCGTTGAAGAAGCGGAACGGGATGCGCTTCATCGGGACGCCGTAGACCATCGGCTTGGTGATGACCGGGGTTTCCGTCAGGTCAGCATCCTCGGCGTCGCGGGCATAGACTTCCTGCTGATATTCCCAGCGGAGGTCGGTGTCGTTCCAGATCAGGCGCAGGACGCGATAGCGCGCGAACAACTGGCCGTAGGAGGTGTTGGGCTTGGCTTCACTGCCCTCGAAGCGGAACAGGCGGCGATCGACCGTGAACTCGCGGAGCAGGATGTAGTCGTGCTCGTCGCGGCCATCGATCTCGACCGTCGTCCAGTCAAGGATGTTCTCGCAGGTATAGCCGGCAAGGTAGGGCTTCGCGAGCGGGTCGTTGGAATCGGGCTTGTCGGCGAGGATGCCGTAGCGTCCCACCGACAGCATTTCTTGGCTCACCACCTTGGTGAAGACGCGCAGGGACAGGCCGTCCTTGCTGACCCGCTTGCACAGTTCGGTCAGCTTGGGGCCGGCACGCAGCAGGCGGGGGTCGCGGCGGAAGATCGAGCCGGTGAGGCCCGTGACCGTGCGATAGACCATGTTGTAGAAGACCGCGCGATCGAGGTAGGCGACATACTGGCCGTCATCCATGCCTTCCGGCTGGGGCAGATATTCCTTGCCGTGCTTCTTGATCTCGACCTCGCCGATCATGGCGTGGCGGATCGCCTGCCAGATCATGCGCCAATTGTTGTAATCCCAATTGGTGTAGAGCGGGGCGGAGGAGAGCAATTCCTGCTTGTTGCGCTTGGTCGCATAGGCGGCCTGACGCTGGGCAAAGGTGCGCGCCTGTCGTTTGGTGATATTGTCAGCCAAGGGGGAGGGAGTCCGGGAAAAAGCGGCCGGTGATCCGAAGATCGCCGGCCGCAGGTCAGGAGGAGACAGGCTGATGTCGGAGCCACCCGCCGGAGGGAAAAGGACAAAGCCTCCGGGAACTAGGTCAGGAAGGACCGGCCTTTTGCACCATCGGTGTGCCGGACCATGACCTGAAACAATCCGTGCGCTTCGAGCGGCCACAGGGACCTACCACACATCGGAAAGGGCTTGCCCATCTGGCCCAACGAGGACCGGGCTTACCTACCACATCCGTCTCCAGCGCTTTGGAGGTTGGAAGCCTTCTCGATCGCATGACGGTTGGGTTCCGGGGGTCAGCCCGACCAAGGGCCTACTGTCCATTCCCGCGCGCCAAGTGGTCTCGATCTTACGCCTTCCAGCCGCGAAGGGTCTGGGATGCTACATGAATGGGGTTGAGGCTCGCGAGATCGCCTAGTGCGGAAAGGAGACACACTTCGGGGGAGATCAGCGCTCATCACGAGCCTCATGATTATTAAGCTACCACGTCTTTCTTGATTTGTCAAGCCATACCGTATAGCGTGTCGTGCTAGAATGACTGTGAGTCGGATGGCTACGCCTTTGTCGCCCAAAGAAAAAGGGCCGGATCGCTCCGGCCCTTCCTATCATGCTGCGTAGAGGTAAAGCACCTCTTCGATCACCGGGTGGCGGACCACGTCGGCGCGGGTCAGGGCGTAATAGCCGATCCGCTCCCAGCGGCGGGGTTCGGCCGGCAGGCGCTCCTCGCCCGTGATGAAGCCCGGCAGTTCCGGCTCGAACGCTTCCTCCTCGGCTTCCTCGCGCTGCTTGAGACGGCGCGTGATGTCGGCCAGACCGCTGACGGTGGTGCCGAGTTCCTTGCGATCCCACTGCTCGGTGTCGCCGGTGACGATCATCTTGCTGTTCTCGCCGATGCGGGTCAGCAGCATCTTCATCTGGTCGGCGGTGGCGTTCTGCATTTCGTCGGCGATGATGATCGCGTTCTTGAACGTGCGGCCACGCATATAGGCGAGTGGCGCGATCTCGATCTCCTCGCGCTGGAGCATCTGCTGGACGGCGATGACGCCGAAGCATTCGTTCAGCACGTCCACGATCGGGCGGGTCCACGGAGCCATCTTCTCGTTGAGCGTGCCCGGCAGGTAGCCGAGGTCGTCGCCGGTCGCGACATTGGGGCGGGTAATGATGATCTTGTGGAATTCACCGGCGATGTATTTGTCCGCTGCTTCACGAACGGCCATGTAGGTCTTGCCGGTGCCGGCCGGCCCCTCGACGATGAGGATGTCGTGCCGCATCTGGCGGAGCTTGCGCAGATAGCCTTTCTGGTTGGGAGTGGAAGCGGTGAGCTTGGGCGGGGCTTTGTGCTTGGTGGATTCCATCTTCTCTGCGATGTGTGAGGCGTTGGTGGGGAAGAAGGTCTGCTTCTTGTTGCCGGACACAGAAAACTCCTGTGAGCGTGTGAGGGAGGGAGCAAAGGAACGCCCATCACTCGGCAAAATTTATATAACGTCGCGGCATAATGGCGGTGAAACGATACGGCCGATACGCCTTTGGGTCCCCGGCTATGCCGTGAACGCCTTCGGTGGTCCCCCTACGGGGTCGCAAAAATAAAATTTGCCGGGGTGGCTTTTGGGCGTGATGCTGCGATGGGGAGGTGGTCTGGGTCCCTCCGGGGGGTCCCAATTTTCATTCCGACCGGGGTGGCGTGATGCCGATAGGTGAAGGGGAGTGATGTTCCGGTGAAGGGTTGCCGGTTCGGAACGGAGTGGTTAACGGTTGAGGTGGCCGTTGGGCGTGATGGTAGCACAGCTATATGGGAAAGTCCACCTATTTTGATTCAGGTAGACACTTAGTGCGCCCAGAATCGGGGCAATGGGTATACCCCCAAAGGAACCCCGCCCGGCCAAAAAATTTCGCTAAAGGATGCGATCCGAACAAAAAAGAGCGCGACTCGATCGAGTCGCGCTCAGTGATTCGCTTTCGCTTATGTGATTCGTTTGGTGATTCGTTATGCGATTCGTTTACGTTAATGCGATGGCATGGCCATGGGTAGGGCATGGCCATGCCATGGCTAGGCTATGCCATAGCGCCACGATAGGTCTGGCAACGGGTCACGCGCAGGGCTTGGCGGCCAGCGAAGGCAAGGGAGTCGCGCCATGCGCCTAGTTCCGCCTCAGTCAGGGCATAGCGTGCCGCCGCGTCCGCCAGCGTGATTGCGCCCGCGTCGATAGCGGCGACAATGGCAATCTTGCGCTTAGGCGTGAAACGCGCGTTTGAGGCGGGAAGGGCGTTCAAAAGGGTTTCGATGTTGTTCATTGCCTGTCTCCATTTGGTTAGTGATTCGTTTATCTATTATTCCACCGATTCGGTCAAGCACATTATCCTTAATATCTCATGCCATTTCGTTAACCATATCTGTTAGGGTTAATATCCATGGCTTTGCTGTTAACCCTAACGCCTAGCAGGCACGGGCAGGGAAGGCCGCTAGGGCAGGCAGGGGCACGGGCAGGGAAGGCCGCTAGGGCAGGCAGGGGCACGGGCAGGGAAGGCCGCTAGGGCAGGCAGGGGCACGGGCAGGGAAGGCCGGAATCGAAAGGGCCGCCCTAGGGCGGCCCTTTTGGGGTGGCGGCCCTTATGCTTGGGCCGCTTTCCACTTGGCAATTTCAGCCTGCCGACGGGCCTCAAAATCACCCGTTGCGTAGGGGCTGCGGCCATGGGTGAAGCTGGAGTCGGCCCGTTCGATCCGCGACTTTTTCGGCAGATTGCGGTCGCTGTTATCGCTCAGCATGACTTCACAACGGCCATACTTGTAAAGCGCCGTTTCGTGAGCCTGACGCTCAGAAACCGCCGAAATGAAAGCCACGAAAACCTTGTTCTTGTAGATTGCGAAGGTGGGGATGTTCTTGGCCATTGTCTGTCTCCGTTTGCGTCTCGATGACTTACTTCTAGGGCCGATTTTTGATTCGGTCAAACACTTTCTGCAATTATTTTGGCGCGTCACTTCCTCCACCAAAACAGGCGGATTCATGATCTAGGCCGCTAGGGCGGGCGCGTCATGGCCCGCTAGGGGCGGCGCTGGGCGTCGATAGGCCGCGCCGGGCAGTCTGGCCGCGCTTTGCCGCTAGGCGCGCTCCTTGGGCGTCTGGGCGGCTCCTACGGGCGCAAAATGACCGCGATCCATAATTAGGCCCTCAGAAACCGGCTTGCAGCTTGCTGAAAACCTCATTGACGAAATCCGCCACTTCCATCGCCACGAACACGGCACCGACCGCGACCGCAATCTTTACAGAAAATCCGCCGATCAGCAGGCCAACAATTCGGTTCATGTCCATGGTCTGTCTCCTTTCCAGACATAGGATGGACGCGGCGACCGATTCGGTCAAGCACTTTCTCCACTTATTTTTCGACTCGTTATGGTTAACGCGGCTGGGCAATTTATTAACCTTAACAGATTGTTGGGGCGCAAAAAAAGGGAGGCTTTCGCCTCCCTCCTTGGCTTAATGGCCGTAGTTGCAGCCGATATAGTAGAGCCGCCCGGCGACCAGATAAGCGATGTCCGCCGATCCGCAGCAGCCCGCATTAGCGGCTTCCTCATAGGCCGCCCATTCGGTGGCGCGGTCGGCGAAGGCGGCGCGATAGTTGTCGCGATAATCCTCGTCCGCAACCGCGTCATGGAAAAGCGCGTGCGCCTCTTCCACCGTGGCAACCGCTGCCAGCGCGCGGACCATGGTGCGCTCGCCCTCGAACGCGAGGAGGGCCGCAGCCGCCTCCGCAGCGGCGAGGTCCGCAGCCTCGATCACCGAAGCGGAGCAGTTGGAGCGGAGGAAGAGGAAGTAGTTCATGGCTTGTCTCCTAGCCGGGTTGATGAGTGATGATTCTCATATTCCACCGATTCGGTCAAGCACTTTGTTTGCCTATTGGTATTGTCTTTTTGATGCGGACATAAGCACAACATGCCCAGCCATTTTCGCAATCATGCCCAGCGCCAGCAGGCTGGCGGCGTTCATCTCCAGCGGCGTTTCTGGCCATGTCATATCAGGGGCGATTGTCGTGGCCGCCCAGACGCAAAGCAAGGCGAAGGCATAAAGGGCGGCGATCAGGATGGCTTTAGGCATGGTATTGTCTCCGGTTCGATCAGGCGGCCAAAGGCGCGGCATATTCAGCGAAAAGCGATTCCGCTTCCGCGAGCGTCAAGCCCTTGGCGACGCATTCCCAATCGTGGACCATTGCGCCCGAAACGGACTCGGCCCGATAGATCGGCGCGGCCTGCACCCACTTAGGCGCGCGGATGGAAACGGCGAAACCCGCCGCGCGCTGCACGATCATGACATTTTCGTTAGCTGACTTGCGAATGACTTTCATGGTCTGTCTCCATCGGCGCTGCGCCGTTGGACGGTAAGTCACATACTCCACCGATTCGGTCAAGCACTTTCGCAAGAAAAACGACGCCACAAGGGAAGCTGGCGTTAACCTTAACAGATTGTTACCACCAAAAGAAAAGGGCCTTTCGGCCCTTCGCTCAATATGGCGAGCAACCATATTTGGCCCATTCCTTCACGGCGATTCCGCGCTTCCATAGGGCGTGTTCGCGATCCTGCGCATCCTCGCAGCCTTCCGCCTCAAACCACCACCGGAGGGCGTCCGCACGGGCGATTCCGTGGTCGTGCTGGAGGTCGGTCAATTCCTCCTCCAGCTTGGCGATAGCGGCGGCAGAACGGACGGCCTCGCGGTCATTCTCTTCCGCGATCATCTTGCCCAATTCATCGAATGCGACGGCGTAGTCCTCCAGCGTGACAGGGCAATGCACGCCGCCATTGCGCGGGCGGAAACCGTAGGCGTCTTTGTGCATGTCCGAATAGATGACGGCGGCCTGTTCGAGGTCGGTGAGTGCGTTCCAGTCGGTCATTGTCTGTCTCCTCCGGCACCGCGCCGGTGACTTCCTTCTAGAGTCGTTCCAGCGATTCGGTCAAGCACTTTGTTCGGTAGATAGTTGTTAAGGTTAACGCCGGGCCGGGCACAAAAGAAAAGGGCCTTTCGGCCCTTCCCTTAATCCTCCCTCCTTCCGTCTTCCCGGAAGGTGTAACCGTTCGCCTCCATAGCGTCGGCAATCTGTTCATCGCTTCGCAAATATTCGTCCTCGTCCCGGAGGCGATCATAGAGCCACCGGCCCAAATCCTTGGCGATCTCCTTGATCTCCTCGGCACGTTCATGCGCGCCGTCGGTCCAATCAAATTCGCTGGGTTCCGCTTGCGTGCCGTAATAGTGATGATAGGTGACGACATAGGCGGAACGGTAGAAGGTCCGGGCGTGCAAGGCCGCGATGCGGTCCGCTAGGGCGTGTAAGACCGTATCCTGCGGCGCATAGTCCCGCACGGCCTTTGCCATCCCCTTGGCATAGGTCATCGTGCCTTCAAAGGCCGCATAATCGCTTTGCGAGTAGCCCAGCGACCACCAGATGTTTGCATCGTAGCGCGTTGCGCCCGACATCAGGGTGACAGGGTGCGTCTTGAAACTGACGCCCATAAGCTCGGCGATCGTCTTGAAGTCGTCGATCGTGGATTCATAATCCGTCTCGTCGCGGCAATCCAGCCACCACTGCTTGGCGGTCTCCTTGGCCGAGTCGCTCAATTCGTCATAGGTGTAAAGCGTGATCGTCGTTTCGGTCGGCATTGTCTGTCTCCTCCGCATTGGTGCGGTAGGGCTGGAGTAGAGGGCTAAAGTGATTCGGTCAAGCACTTATTCCAGATCAAGAATGGTTAACGGGCTGGGGCGATTTCGTTAAGGTTAACGGATGAGGCGGGCGGAAGAAAAGGGAGGCTTGCGCCTCCCTTCGGTCATTCCGCCGGGGAGTAAATTACCCGCCCTTCGTCGCGCAGCTTCTCCAGATCGCATTCGATAGCGTAATTGTTGAAATACCAGCAGCGGCCGATGATTTCGTTTGCGCCGTCGTCGTGCGTCGTCATTTCCTCCGCAACGCATGGGGCGGAAGTCAGCCCGACGAAAGGATTTGCCTGCCCCGCGTCAAAGTGGGTGAAAGAGCCATTGCAGGCGTAAGACTCGAACAAGTCCGCCATGACAAGCCAGTAATTGCGGTCGGCGTGGTCGGCGATATATTCCCGCGCTTCTTCGTCGGCGGTGATCTCCAGATCGCCATTTTCGAGGATCGTGCATTCAATCATGGTCTGTCTCCGTTGTGATGATTCGTTTTGGCATAATCCATCGATTCGGGCAACCACTTTATCCATAAAAAGAAAGCCCCGGCGCGCTAGGCTCCGGGGCGATGATTAGAAGCTGGCCGCAACGGTAATCAGCAGCAGGCCGGTAAAGAGGCGGGAAAGGGCTATCAGCATCAGGCCGCCGCGTCCTCCTCTTCGTCAAACTCCTCGGCAAGATAGACGCCGTGGCCGCTATGTTCCACCTGCCCGGCGGGCTGGATCGTCATGGCCGGGCTAAGGCTCATTTCGGGCATGTCAGGGCCGAACGCTTCGCCGGTGATGTAAAGGCCGTCCCCGACCTCCTGCCGCCTGTTGCTGAACTCGATAGCCGCCCCGTCAGCGGTGAGGGCGTCGGCCTTGGCCTGCGCCTCCTCCAGCGTGTCGGCCAAAATATAGAGGCTGGCGCAAATCATGATTTCGGTCTGGAACAATTTCTGCATGGTCTGTCTCCTTGCGCGGTGTGCTGATTAGTGGTGGCGGCGGTAGGCGGCGTTCAGGTCGCCATAGGGATCGTAGCGCACGGCGCGAGCCACTGCCCGGCGCTTCGCCTCCTCCAACGTCTCGCAATATTCCCCGCCGTGATAGCCGCCCAACTGTGTGTTGGCAAAGTGGACGGCGTAGGGGTGCATCTCATTGTGCGGAAGGTGGCGGATAACCACCGCGCCCGGCGCGGTCGCGCCTCGTCCGGCCATACCATAGAACTGGACGGATTCCTCTTTGGCCTTGGCAATCAGGGCAGGGCTTCCGTGGGTGAAAGGTGCGGTCATTGTCTGTCTCCCTCCGGCTGGGTGCCGGTGATTCGTAACTAGGGGAGGGGACCGATTCGGTCAATCACTTATTCCAGAAAAGAAATGGTTAACGGGCTGGGGCTGGGCGTTAAGGTTAACAGGAAGGGCAAGCGAAAGAAAAAGGGAGGCTTTCGCCTCCCTCCCTTAGCGTGCCCAATAGGTTACGCCGTTGAACTCGCCGCTTGTGTAATCCATCTGGAGGGCGCGGGCGGCGGCCTCCCAATCGATATGACAGGCAGGCCATGCGGACTCCTTCGGGATCGCGCCGATCTCCTCCGCCAACTCCTCGGCATAGTCCTTGAAATAGGAGTCACGAATGAAGGTGACAGGGAACCACGAATTTTCCCATTCATGATCGCCGCCGTATCCCCGGAACTGCTCGATAAAGGCGCGCATGGCGGCGGCCTCTTCCTTTTCGTCGCTTTCCGGGTCCGCCTCGATCTCCTCGATCAGGTCGATGATGTCGCGGATGTCCATAACGTCTTGATATTCGTCGATGGTGGTCATTCGGTCTGTCTCCGTCGGCTCTGTGCCGGTGATTCGGAGATAGGGGAGGGGACCGATTCGGTCAAGCACTTATTCCAGAAAAGAAATGGTTAACGGGCTGGGCCGGGGCGTTAACCTTAACGAATGATTACCAGCGAAAGAAACGCCGCCCTATTTGAGGGCGGCGGCTATGAGGATAAGGAAAAAGCCGGTTATCGCCCCGGCTATGGCGCGTAGCAGCGTCATCGGCTTGCCAGATCATCAAAGCGGCGTTGCATCAGGTCCGATACGTTGCCGTCGTCGGGCATGTCCGCAAAAGTGATGTCGGCAAAGTCATCCCACACCCAATCATAGCCTTGCTTCCACTCGCCCAGCACGGCGGGATTGCCCCGGCCCGTCTCGACAAATTCGCGGAAGGCGTCGCGGACATAGGTTTCCCCGTCGCCGGTCAGGGGATTGTCAAGGAAGGTCCGACAATGGCCGCAATGCTGCGGGCAATCCGCTTCCCCGCCGCCTTCCGAATAGGGGCCTTGCGGGAAGGAGTTGGAGTCCGGCTCATGCCCATCGGCCGCGCCTGAACGGATCAGGTCAGCCTTGATGTCGGTCGCGCAATTGTCGCAATAGATGTCGGATTGAAAGATGTAGGCGTCCACGGTCTGTCTCCTAGTTGCCTAGCCTGATTCGCATAGTCCACTGATTCGGTCAAGCACTTTGTTCGGCGACAAGTTAACAAAGGGTGCGATTTTGTTAAGGTTAACGGAAGCGTCCGGGTAAGGAAAAGGGGAGGCGTTTACCTTCCCTCTTTGGTTCATCCCCACATCCACACCTTGCCCGACTCATGGTCAAAGCCAAATTCAAGCCGGTTTGCCCGCGTCGCGTCGTTCAACCGTTCCAGACAATCGGCGTTGCCGTCGTCGGTGAAGGATACGCCATGCCCTACGGAAAGCATGTAGAGGGTGGAGCCGATGCGCTCATATGACAGGCCGTTGCTGGTATAGCGCAGGCCTTCGCTTCCGGGTTCCAGATCAAGCGCCGATTCGATGTCGGCGGCGTTGGCGGTCATGAACGCTTCGCAATAGGCCTTGCAGCGCTGATAGGTTTCGTCGTCCAGCGTGTAGATTGTGCCGGTGTCGCCTTCCTCGCGCTCTTCCTCGCAAGCTTCATCCATCTCGCTATATTGCAAATCCTGCAACATGGTCGCGACGAAGTCGGCAAGGATCGGGCAGGCCTTAAAGTCAGCCTTGCGGGCGGCTTCCCGTTCGCGGGTGGCGTCGTCGATTTCGTGGAAGCCGGTATAGTCGCGGGCGTCGGGCATTGTCTGTCTCCTCCGGCTTGCTTGCCGGTGATTCGTTTCTGAAACATTCCGCTGATTCGGTCAAGCACATATTCCAGATTTAGATGGTTAACGGATCGCTCGATTTCGTTAAGGTTAACAAATGGTAGTGGTCAAAAAATTTGGTTAACGGGGAGGGCTTCCCCGTTAACCTTTGGTGTCAGGCCATTTCCTCCTCGGCCTTGTCGATGACGGGCCGGAGTTCTTCCCAGATCGCTTCCGCGAAGTCGTTGGCGCTGTAGTCGCTGATAACGTCATAGCCGTCATTCCCATAGACCAGATACCACTGGCCCAACAGGGTGCCTTCCGCGTCGCGGGCGACGATCCGGTCCTCGTCGGTCGTGAAGAGCGCGCCGATGATGGTGCCCTTGTCGGTCGAGCGCTTGACGGTCCATTCCTCGCCATCGTTGACGCTGACAGCGCAGCCCTTGGCCAGCAGGGCGTCCACCAGTGCGGCGCAGATGCGGCCTTCGATGCGGATGCGCTTGGCGAGGCGCTTTTCGCCCTTGGCTTCGGCGTTCTGGGCGTAGATGGTGAAGTTTCCGTAGTGCATCGTCTGTCTCCGTTTGCGGTGATTCGTTCTTAGGACGGATCAGGTGATTCGGTCAAGCACTTCCTCCATTTTTCTTTTGGTTAACTTTTCCCGGCCGTTCGTTAAGGTTAACAGACGCGGGCGGTCAAAGAAAAAGGGAGGCTTTCGCCTCCCTCTCTTACTCGCCGAACCAGTAGCAGCGGATATAGGTTTCGATTGCGGAGTCTTCCTCGTTCGTCGTGGTGAGGTCGGTCCACGGCGTGCCCCAATCCTGCCATTGCAGCCGCCCATAGCTGGGCTGACAGTAGGCGTCCAGATCGCCCACGATGCGAAGGGCAGGGCCGCCGGTCGAAAGGAGGATTTCAAATTCCTCCGGCGTGGCGTCTTCCTTCGCGCCGGGGGAATACCAGCCAGTCCGAACGGAAACCGAAAGGGCGTCTTGCTGGCATTCCTCGCGGAACGTGTCCGCCGCGTCGTGGTCGCCTTCCTGCTCCGCTGCGGTGAGGGCCTGCGCCTTCTCCACGATGTCGGAAAGCCATGCTTTGGCGTTGGCGATTGCGTGCTGAGACATTGCCGGTCCTTTCAGGCGAAAGTGAAGAGGTTGCGGCGGGCGTTCTTCGCCTTGCGCTGCGCCTTGCGGTCGCGCTTGTCGGCGCGCTCAACGCGCTTGAGTTCGCGGCCATAGCCCTTCTTGTCTTCCAGAATGATCTTCATGGTGTCTGTCTCCTCCGCTTGATTGCGGTGATTCGTTTCTGGACCATTTAGATGATTCGGTCAAGCACTTATTCCAGAAAAAGAATGGTTAACTGGCTGGGGCGGTTTCGTTAAGGTTAACGCAGGTGGCCGGGCGAAAGAAAAGGGAGGCGCTGGGCCTCCCTTGTTCAAACGCCGCGCCCGTGCGGACCAGCCTGCTCGCAGAACACGGCCCGGCCTTGCTCCGCGTTGGCCTTGGTCAGCCATGCGCAATCTTCGCCGGTCAGGCTATGGTCGATGACATATTCGTCCGCGCCCCGCGTCTCGATCAGCAGCCACAAGTCGGGCGCTTGTGCGATCTCCGGCGGGGCAGAGGGCTGGGCCTCCCCGCAGGCCGCCAGCGGCAGCAGGGAGACCATGGCGAGCGCGATGACAAGGCGGCTCATGCGTTCGCCTCAGCGGCGGCGTTCAGCGCCTCCTTGGCGTCGTCCGGGAAGCGATCCCAGAAGTCGGCGACGCAATCCATGCCGTAGCAGGGTTCTTCCGACACCTCCGGCGAAGGGGCCTTGTAATCGGCCACACAACCCCAAAGCATCTGATACAGGTCGGCGTTGATGCCGTCCCAGCATTCAGCCACTTCGTCCGGGCGGACGACTTCAAGAGCGGGGTGAGGTGCGATGGTCATTTCGTCTGTCTCCGTGCGGCTTGCTTGCCGCTGATTCGGGGATAGACAAGGGGACCGATTCGGTCAAGCACTTATTCCAGAAAAAGAAATGGTTAACGGGCTGGGCTTGGGCGTTAAGGTTAACAGGCGGCGGGCGGCGCGGAAAAGGGAGGCTTGCGCCTCCCTCCAGCTAGGCCGCCTTTACCGTCACCTTGACCGGGCCGCCGAGGTCGCACCGGCCATCGGTCAAGCCTTCGCTGATTTCGATAAGCCCGGCGCGCAGCGTGTCGCGCCCGATCATGTCATCGGCGAAATAGTCGAAAAGTTCGGTCGCATAGCGCCGGGCGGTGGCGACGCATGGTTCGGCGCGGAAAGCGTCTTGGCGTTCGTCAAGCATGGGCGGGCACCTCCGTGATGACAAGAGCGCCTTTGCGGGCGGCGTTGTGTCCTACGGCCTTCGCCACGGCGGACGAATAGAAAAGGCTCTGCCCGATGAAGTCGCCGCAGAAGCGGGCGACGAAGCGCGCTTCGGGGTAGCCGCAAAATTCCGTGGTGATGGTATAGCGCCGATCCGGGCGACCGTCGTTCGTTACAGGGTGATTAGCGGGCATGGTCTGTCTCCTTGTTGTGATTCGTGGATAGACAAGGGGACCGATTCGGTCAAGCACTTATTCCAGAAAAAGAATGGTTAACGGGATAGGGCTGGGCGTTAAGGTTAACAGGAGGGGCCGGGTAAAGAAAAGGAGGCATAAGCCTCCCTATCTCCCTCATTCGTTGATAAAGAATGGCTTATACGCGCCCCGGTCATGGAACCCACCGCGATAGGGAACCACGCGGGGCCAGTAATGTCCGCGATTCTGGACTCGCCCATCGTCGGCATAGTCCGCCGGATCGATTCCATGCTTCCCATAGTAATCCTCGCGATTGCTATGGGTGGAATAAAACACGCCATCGAAGAATCCGCCGAAAATTAAATGGTCGCGGTAAAATTCGTCACGCCGGGCGGCCATATAACCATCCAGATAGGCCCATACCCAGCCGGGCGTTCCCTTGGGCGTGTCGGCGCGCATTGCCGACAGGGACGCTTGAATCTCAGCGTTAGGCAAGCCGCAAGTGATGGCCATGCTGCACAGGTCAGCCATCCGAGTCTTGAAAGAGTCACGAAGGGCGAGGGCGCGTTCAAGGCGCATAGTCTGTCTCCAGCCGCTTGATTGCGGTGATTCTTTTCTGGACCTTTCGCCCGATTCGGTCAAGCACTTATTCCAGAAAAGCATTGGTTACTAAATGACCGCGCCGCGTTAAGGTTAACAGGTTCGGCACGGTAAAGGAAAGGCGGCCTAAGCCGCCATCTCCTCCAGAACCTTGTTAATCGCCGCTTCCCGGCTCATGCCGCCCTTAATCAGGGGCTGGGCTTTCGTTTCGATCTCGTCGGCCAGTTGGAAGGCAATGGCGCGAAGTTCGCGGGGCGATCGGCGGGTCGGCTGGGTCATTGGTCTGTCTCCGGTTTCGATGATTCGGTTTCTCATATCCCACCGATTCGGTCAAGCACTTATTCCACAAAAAGAAAGGGAGGCTTTCGCCTCCCTCCTTTTCAGGCCAGCCGCCCGACATAACAGTAACTGTTATATTGTTCGGGGTGAATCTCACCGTCCTTGCAAAGCATGTCGGTCCAGTTGTTGAACGCTTCGGAAATGGCCGGTTCGTCGTCCTCGCCATATGCCTCGATAACGTCGGGCAGGACTTCGGAGTCGAAGCGTGCGCTCAACTCCTCTTCGCTGGCGATTCCGCCAAAATCCACGGCGTAGGATTCGACCATGTCCAGCAGGTCCACGCGGTTCCAATTAATGGCCACGGCGCGTCCTCCCCTTGGCGATCCGCTGGGCGAGGGCGGCGATGCGCTTGGCGCGCTCCTCGCGGGCTTTTTTCTGGCGGGCGGTCATGTCTGTCTCCTTGGCGGCTTGATTGCCGTTGATTCGTTTCTAGGGCAGGGGACCGATTCGGTCAAGCACTTATTCCAGAAAAAGAATGGTTAATGGGCTGGGCCGCCGTGTTAACCTTAACGAATGGTGAGGCCCAAAAGAAAAGGGCCTTTCGGCCCTTCCCTTAGAAGGAACGGTCAGCCATATCCTCCAACGTGCAAACCAGCCCGTCGAAGTCTTCTTCCGGTCCCAGCAATTCGGCCATCTCGATAGCCATGGGCAGATCGACGCCGTGGTCGTCCGCCAAGTCGCGGATATAGCCGTAGCGATCGAAGCAGCCGTCCTCTTCGTAGCGTTCGAGCGGGATGGTGCGCGCCGCGTTAAGCCGGAGGACGGTGGCGAGGGGGATGCCTTCCGGCGAGCGAAGATTGGTCATCTGTCTGTCTCCTTGCAGCTTGCTTGCTGCTGATTCGTTTCTGGCATTGTCAGATGATTCGGTCAAGCACTTATTCCAGAAAAAGAAATGGTTAACAGGCTGGGCGATCCTGTTAAGGTTAACGGGAAGGCCGGGCGCAAGAAAAGGGAGGCGAAAGCCTCCCTCCTTAGTGGACCTTGTTGCCGCGCGCGTCGCGCTGAAAGCGTCCCTTGATATTGGACCGGGCCAGATTGGAATGGAGCCGGGCCAGATGGTCGGCGGCTTCCCGGCACGTCCGACTCCATGTCGTCGTGCCGACATATTCCCACCGCTTGAGAGCTTCGCTGAATACGAAAAGGTCAATCTTGGGATAGTCCCGCTTGTCGCCATAGCTTACCATGCGACGACTCCCTTTTCCTTGGCGTCGTGGAAGTCGGGCAGGACGGCTTCGCTGATAGGGCGCAGGCCGCTAACCGGGCTGCAACGGCTATAGCTTTCGCCCTTGAAAAGCTGGAAGCCCAACAGGCCGGGCTTGACGAAGCGCAGGCGGTGCGCCTGTTCGCGGGCGGCAGCGCTGGCGCGCTCCTTGCTGAAACGCCCGTCAATCTGGACAACGCCATCCGAGCCGCATGTGGGCGAAAGCTGGCCGGAAAGGTTGGCGTGATAGAATACGGCGAAAAACATGGTCTGTCTCCTCCGGCTTGCCTGCCGGTGATTCGTTTCTGTCATTGTCCGCCGATTCGGTCAAGCACTTATTCCACAAAAAGAAAGAGGGGGCGTTAGCCCCCCCCCCCCCCCCCCCCCCCCCCCCCCC